>Ga0181358_1001389_pt1 | contig 11082 bp, 15 predicted proteins | sample Fa13VDMM110SD_FD_130096 | JGI IMG/M metagenome (GOLD analysis project Ga0181358, IMG submission 130096) | Freshwater viral communities from Lake Michigan, USA - Fa13.VD.MM110.S.D | ecosystem: Environmental > Aquatic > Freshwater > Lake | place: USA: Michigan | collected 2013-09-24
ATCTAGAACTTGCTCACGTTGATAACTTCCCCGCGAAACTGCACATGATCGCGGTCAAAGACGCTTACGATCTCAGGCCACAACAGCCGCCCATCTTTGAACGTCAAGACCACAAACCCGCTGCGCCAGTTCGTTGGTGACTCTTCTAGGTAAGCGCGGAACTGCGGGCCTTGTGGGTCGGCCAAGGTGCCAGTATCGACCCCAAACCTCGTGCCGCGATAGTCGTCGTAAGGCGTCACCTTGAGGCTGTGAAGATGGCCCGTCACGATGTTGACGCCACTGCCTACGGTGTTGTTGTGCGCCGCGTGAACGCCGCCTTTCCACCTGTGCTTAATCACGGTGTCTTCACCGTTCCAGACGGCCCAACATGGTTGCCAAGATGGAAAGTGGTCTTTGAGATGGAAACCCTGCACAAACTCAAACTGCGGCGCGTTCGCTGACAGTTTGCTCTCGAATCGAGCATCGTGATTGCCGAGCGGCCAGATGAGTTTTGCATCTCCAGCAGCGAACTCGATTTCTTCTAGCGCGGCTTCGCATGCCTTGAGTTCGTCAATGACTGATGGCACCTTTTCCCATGCAATCGACGGGTGGCGCGATATCCCGGCTCCATCAAAGAGGTCACCGTTCGCGATTACGGCACGCGGCTGTAGCTCGTTGATAAAACAGAGCAAGCCTTTGAAGGCGGTTGTCCGCATGCCCGGCCAGAAGTGGGCGTCCGAGAACACCACGATCTGCCCGTTTTCTATGCCCAAGTCGAGCCGTTTCGGATGCTCGTTGCCGACTTCGGCCACCGTCTTGAGTTCTCTTCCTAGCTTGTGTTCTAGTTGCGCCCGTCTGGTGTGCAGGTTGCGGATGCTAAGTCCGAGTGCCTTGGCGACTTTGGATGGAGAAGCGAACTTGCCCCAGGCTTCCAGAATTTGCTCGTCAGTTGCTTTGCGCTCTGCTATAGTGACTCCCGTCAGGATTGATGTGTGGTCATCGCTTTCGCAATTTCGGCGTCTTGAGAACCGTCATCGAACGGATACAGCCGCGAGGGATGGTGTCCGTTGGAGCTATCAAGTCGGGGTGCCACGCTTGGGTAAGACGGACGAACTCAGGCTCATCTCGCAGCAGGTATCCAACCTGATACACAAGGTGCGGCGCGTAGGGTTCGTCTTTGTTCTCAACCCATGCTTCGACACCGCTGGTCTTGATGTCTTCCCAAACCACCAAAACGACAGACGGCGGGCTAGTGCTCATTCAACTGCTCCCTCAACCGCATGGATATGTCGCGCAGCAGTTGGCTCACGCGGCCCTCGGTAATGCCCAGCACAACGGCAATCTCGCGCAAGCGCATGTCATGCTCGTAGTACATGGACATGGCAAAACGGTCACGAGCCGGCAATGACTCAAGAGCATCAACAAGCGCCTTATGCAGCCGGTAGCTCTGCAACCTGTTTTGAGGATTTGCAGACTCGTCGGCCATGTCGTGGTCCTCTAAAGACACCGTGCCACCGCCTTGAGATATCAACTGTTGATATTCGTCAAGCGGCATACCTAGAGCCTCCGCCGCCTCTGAGTCAGTCGCACGCCTGCCTAGTTCGTGCGTTATCCGCTGACCAGTTAACTCGGCGTGCCTGAGTTGCTTTCTGACCTCACGCGGGACGTGATCACCGCGCCGAATCTCATCAAGCATGGCCCCGCGAATGCGCGTTGTCGCGTAGGTTTCAAACTGCGCTTGGCCTGTGTCTTGCCAACGTTGCAGCGCGTCGTAAAGGCCGATCATCCCTACCTGAATGAGATCGTCTAGCTCAACATTTGCCGACACCTTTGCCAACTGCTGCAAGGCCAGCCGCCGAACTAAAGGCGCATGCTCACGGAGTCGGCATTGCAGCATGTGGCGGGCTCCCCGCAATGCGCTCTAACAGCGTGTCGACGTGCCTGTGCAGCCCTTTTATTTGGTCCCCAAGCTCATCAGCTTCTCGCGCCACGTCTTGAAGCTCTGTTCCGCACGCGAGGAGTAATACCCCGACTCCTGCGGCGGTTTCATCAACTCCCGCGGCATCGCCAAAGGCTTGTAGGTTTCGTGCATCTTGATGCGTTCCTGCGCTGCCACGTCCACCAGCCCCTGATCCAGTTGCGGCGGCGACTGCGAGGCGCAACCGCTCAAGCTCACGAGCAGAGCGGCCAGCAGCAGCCTTGGTGATGGCGCTTTCGCGGGTGTAGTGATCTCGTGTGGCTTCGACTGCGTTTGCATATGCGGCCTCCTTTTGGCGTGCTTCCTGTGATGCCGCGAGTGCTGCGGCGACGATGCGGTTGCGTTCCTCGTTCCATTGCGCGGTAACTTCTGCGGCCCCCTGCGCGTGGCCTTCTTTGCGTGCCTCGTGTACTGCGTAGAAGTGCCAACCGACGAGGGCTGCAAGCAGGGCGGCAAAAATTAATCGGGGTTGCAAAACACTAAAGATATTCATGTGTTTCCTTTTGCGATTCGGTTCATGCTTCGTTCGTGCTGACAGGCACGCCGCCCGCAAAGATCGGCAGCGGAGTCGATGGCAAGGGAACTCCTACCGGCCAGCGGTAGCCAAGCACGCGGGCTGTATCAAATGCCGCAACACTCACTGCGTCACCTTGATTGCCGCCAATCACGAGCAGCCGTCGCATTTGGTCTTGGCCGTCGACAAGCCCAACGTGTCCGCCGCCAGAGCGCTCAAAGACAACGACACAGCCGCGCACTGGTTTTGTAAGAGCGGTGCCCCACTCCAACCATGCGCGTGCGCGATACCAATGTTTCGGCAAGGGCACGCCTGCATCACGCATCCATGCAGCGACAGCAACCCCACACCACGGCGTTGCGTCGTCAGCCCACCACGCGCCGAGTTGTTTTAACCACATGGCGATCTTCGGAGCGGTGGCTTTGCCGGGTATTTCGCGCAGGCCGATGTCTGTGCGGGCTATAGCAAGCCAGACGGGTTGGCTCATTTGATTGGCTTCCCGTTGCGCTCAAGGATGGACAGCAGGCCTTCATTGCCGGGGAAGACAACGAAGTTCGACGTGCCCGCTCCCGCGCCGCGACTGCTGCCGTCTAGGTAGCGGATGCCAGGGATGCCTGCTTTGCGTAATGTTTCGGCAGTTGCTTTTTCGCTGCCCAATCGACTAGACAACTGATCGACAGCATTCAACCCGCTGTTTTGGTAATCTCTAAGTGCTAACTCTTGGAGCTTTTGATCTGCAATTTCTTTGTCTGCTGTATTTAGCGGGACCAGACCGCCCAATGGCCGTTCTGCGCCATAGCCGCCCAACCTCTCATCAAAAGACAGCTTCCAATTCGCCGGGTTTAAGCGTTCGTCAACTTTTGACACGCCCAGCGCTTCAAGGGCTTGCTGCACCTCCGGCGCCTGCTGACTCAGCGGCTTGTCCCAGTCCAACATCTTGGCTATGGCTTCGTCGGGGAGGTCGACTTTGTAGAGGGAGCCTTCAGGGGCTGGTTTCATGCGCCCAGAAGCCGCAAGCTCCTGAATCTGCTGTGCAATTTCCGGACGGCCGTCATCAATCGCTGATTGGGTTGCCGCCTTCACGTCACCCTTAAAGTCTTGCAAGTAACGCAGTGGCTTATTTAGGGTTCTGTCGGCATAGGCCGCATCAATGGCGTTCTTGCCATCAATCGTGTACGCCGTGTTTCCAGCCGGGTTTCGATAGCCCTGCGCCACACCCGGCGACTCGGCCAAATACAGACCATGCCCATACGCCTGCGCCCCTTCGCCCGTTCCGATCTTGCTGCTGTCAAACTTGTCGAACTTGTGCGGTGAGCCGTGATAGACGATTGCCCCCATCTGCGGGTTCATCGTGGCCGGTGCTGCCAAGTTCTCGCCCATCTGCAACAGCCCTGCCGCGATCTGCGGAGCCTTGGCAGCAGCGAGCAGCGGAGCAACGCCGCCGATAGACTCACCGAGCAACCCGGCCATGCGGTTCTCAGGTTGCCGCGTCAGCCCTTTTTGAGCCATCCAATCAGAGCCGCCAATGGGTGCGTCACCGACAGGAACGCCCGCTTTCCTGAGCGCCCATGCAAGCGCGTCAACAGGCATGGAGACATTGGACGCGGCAGCGTTTGATGCGCCCTGCAAGCCGTCAGCAAGCAGGCCCATGAGACGGTTCGGCATCGACTCACTCCCTGACAGAAGGCTGGTCAATCAGCCGCCCAAAGATGCCCGCCACCATCAGCCCCATTGCGAGCCAAAAGACCATCGACTCAGGGAGCCGCGATTTCAAATCTTCAGGGAGGACTTGCCACGCGCCGAGGATGGCAAAAGCAACAGCCTGAGCCTGGACGCTGAACATGCGCCACGCTTTCTTTGCTTCGGGGATCAGCTTCATGGCGCACCTTTCAAGGTGATGTGAGTTGCAAGCCAAGTAATCAAGCCGCCCGCCGCTGCCCCTGCGCCGCCCAACAGCATCAAGGTTCGCCAGCCGCCTTTTGCTTCAGACAAAGCCGTGAGAACGGTGTCAAGCTTTGCGCTCATCTCCGTCATGTCGTCTTCCATGCGGCGCATGCGCTCTTCCAATCGAGCAATGGCGATGGTGTCCTCTGTGATGCTCATGCCTCGATTTCCTTTGCTGCTTTAAACAGGTCGTCAAGTTGGGTGCTGGTCAATCCCAAACTACCGGCAAGCATCAAAACAGTCGGGGATGTCCTGCGAAACTCCGTAGCTTCGGCCCAGGCCAGTTGAGTGATGCGCGGAGCCGCAGCGATTGCCGCTAGGACAGCGTCCAGAAGGCCCGCGTTCAGCAACGCAGCTTTTGCTTGGAACGGGGTTACTGCGTCAGGAACCGGGGCAGGAGGCGGGGCGCATGGATCGGGCGTGTTGCCAGCAGCGAGCCATGCCAGATATTCTGGCGACTGCGGGCTATGTGTTTCGTTTGTCCCAAGTTTTTGGAAATTTCCATCGGCTGTGGTTTGAAACATTTTCACAACTCCGCAGTAAAAAACAAAGTTCGTTGTCCAGCGGAACCATAGGCTCGCCCTCCAAACCCGATGGTGGATGCGGTTGCAGAAGTAAATTCAATGGTTGACGAATCTGTGCCAAACGCCACGCCAGAAATACCATTTACCAAACAAGTTGTACCGCCAGCTTGGTATGAATAATCTCCAACCACGCCGCTGAACGTAAACGACGTTGCTGCCGCCCGCAACGGAACCGGCATTTTTATTGACACTACAAATGATGTTGTAGACCTGAGATACCCAATACCAAAATCCCCAAACCCACCTGTGCCGCAGGTGTACGCATAGAAGTACCGTTGGCACAGCACAAGCTCCAGAACGTAGTGGCGCTGCTCAAACGGCGTGGCGACAGAACCAAGCTCGTACTGAACCCGGCTGACGGTGCCTGTTGAAAACTCCACCGTCTGATTTGTGCCGCCGACTGCTGTGCCACTGACTGCTGCGCCTGATGCGCCATAGGCACCAGAATCAATCCGAGCAGTTGCGGTGCCGGTAAACGACAGGCGGAAAGTGCCGCTTTCAAGGTTTGCGCCTTCAATCACCTGTTGCAGCGTCCCTGCTGTAATCGTGATCGTGGTGACATTGAGCGCAGTGGCAAAGGTGTATGTGCAACCGCCCGCCCCGGCTTTCCACCTGTCGTGCCCGTAGGCCCCGGCAGCAAGCGTTACCGTGCCAGACACGGCTCGTTGATTAACGCTGAAATTGCCGTTGATGACTCGATTCCGCAGCCCCGCAAGCTGACCGCCGTTTAACGACGACACCACCATGGAATCAACGGTGCCGGTCATCGTCCCGCCAGCTAAAGGCAGGTAAGGCGTGGTCCAACCGTTTGTGGCCGTGTTGGCCTTGATCGACGCCAGAGCGGCGTTGACAAACCTGATGTAGTTGTCCAGATCAGGAAACACGTTGTCCGAGCCTGCCGGGCTGTTTGACCCTGGCGTGGTGCTTAGGTCGGCGAATGATGTTGGGACGGGCATGGTGGTGTCACAATGCAAAAAGCCCGCGTAGTGCGGGCCTTGGGTGGGGGAAGCATGGAAAACTGGATGTGGGCGATTCTGTTAAAGCCCCTGTTTGCCGTGGTTGTGCTGTTCCTGCTTTATTGCTGTCGCCGAGGCGTCATGCGCTTCATGCCGCCAGGACGGCTCAAGCGCCTTTTCTTGACTCCGTTAGGGCGCAGCCAGAAGGCCGATTGACGGCAAGAACCTTTGCGTCTTGGACGCGAGAAGCCCCGCCCTAGACGGCTGGTTGGCAAGCAACAACAACTCCTGCGCTTTCACCGGGTCGGCCAACGCCTCCGCAAGCGTCGCTGAAATCCTTGGCTGTGCAGCACGCGCCATGAAGTCATACGGGCGGGCAAGTGTGTTTGCCAACACGCCCTCAGAGAATGACTTTGGCATGCCCAGCGGCCCAGCAATGCGGTTGACGAGGTTCTGCCCCATCATGTTCTGCATCGTGTTGGAACCGGCAGCGCGGCCACTGTTTTGCAGCGCCTCTTTGCGCGACAAGTCGAGGGCGATCGCCTCCAGCGTGGCGATGTCCTTTGTGTTCATCACATTACCCAGCGGCCGGTCCATGCCCGTTGCGCCGCGCACTGATTCCGTGGCCTTGCCGAGTTCTGTTTTGTAGGCGTCGCCCATTTCCTTGCCAGAGCCGTACTGCGCGTTTTTGTACAGCCGCGATTGAAGGTCAGCGGCCACATCCATGCTATTGATGTTGCGGCTCATCGCGGCGTAGTTGTCGTTTGCCAACTTGTAGCCGGGCGCGACTTTCTCCAGCGCGGACATCAATTCTTGCTTGGTCGCAACCATCGCCCGCACCTTGGCGTCGCTGACTGTGCTGCCAACCTTTTTGGCGGCGTTGATCTGCGAATCAAGCCCTTCTTTGAGCCAGTGCAAGCCCTGCACCGAGCCGAAGTCAGACAGCTTTTGGCCGCTCTCTGCCGCCAAGCTTTTGGCGGTGATCTGCGCCGACTTCAACGATGGCCGCTTGAGAAGGTCTTTGATCTGCGGTTCGAGCGCCTTGAATGCGTCCGCGTCGAAGCCTTTGGCAAACGCCTCCGCATAGTCCTCGTTGGCAAATATCCGCCGCCCTTCTTTGATGGCGTCTCGATAGTCTGGAGTCCCAGCAACGCTGGCAATCGCTTTTGTGCGTGCAGCCTGCTGTTGTGCGTACCGTTGGGTCAATATCTGTGCGGTTTCAGGGTTGTTGGTCAACGTGCGCTCAAGTTGCGCCAGCCCCGCGTCACCAGACGCTTGCCCTGCCGTGGGCACTGAACCCGGCAACAACGGGGACGCTTTGGACAACCTGGCCGCCGCCGCTGCTGGGTCTGTGGCTGAAGCTTGCAGAATCTCTGCCGCAATCTGCCGCTGGCCTTTTTGAGTTGTTGGACGCAACAGCCCTGTCCCGCCTTGATAAGCAGCGCCAACTCCCCGCCCAGCAAGAATGGAGCCGCCGCCGAGCGCCCCACCCATGCCGGTGTTCTTGAGCGTTTCTTTTGTGCTTTCGCTGGGCCGCGTCAATCCGTAGGCCGCGCCGATCAGGGACGCGCCTTTTACCGTGTTCGCTCCAGGCACGGCAGCAAGCGGCACAGCCTGCACCATCTCCCCTGCAAAGTTGCCTGCGCGGGCCGCACCAGACTTCATCAGCGGAGCGTCGAGCTTGCGCGTCTCAGCGACATCGGCACGGTCAACCGCACCCACCATTTGCCCCAAGCCTTGCAAAGTGTCAGAAAACGACTTCGTGTAACCCGCCGCCGCCTTGTCGAAGTTGGACATGCCTTCTGTCGGGTCAGGCGCGTTGTCGTAAACGATGTTCTCGTTGAACTGCTTGAATGGGATGTCGGAGTAATACTTTTTGTGCAGCCCGATGATGAGTTGCTCATCCGACACCTTGTCGTACATCGGGAACTTCTCCCGAATGCTGGAAAGCGTGATTGGCATGGCTTACTTCCGAAGTCCGAGGGGGTCAGCCGCAGTCGCTTCTTCGCTGGTCTGAAACACGTTCTCAGGCTGAAGGTTGTACATCTTGGCCGTGCCAGTGAATCGCTTCTGCTGCTTAGCAATCCGCTGCTTTGCGACATTCGCCATTGACGTCGCAACCCTGTCCATTTCCAACCGCTGCTTTTGGCTGAGTTGCTCGCCGGTCAGTGCGCGATTGAACAGGCTGGTGACGTAATCAAGCCCGCCCGCCGTCTTGACGATTGCCGCGTAGTCGGCCTCACGAACCGCGCCAAGCGGGTCAAGCAGTTTAGCGAATGAGTAGATTGCGCCTTGGTCTTTGAGCGCCCCGCCCTGCTTGAGAAGGCTCCCGATGTTCTGGCTTGCCGAAACAACGGTTGAGTCAGAAGCCGTAGCAGCGGTGTAATCGTTGCGGAGCTTGTCTTCCATCTCAAACCTGTCCTTAGGTTTGAGTCCAAGGTTATCGCCAACAACTACGTTTGACGCCCCGGCTGCGGCGATCTTCCTGCGCCCTTCCAGATAAGCTGGTATGTACTCCGGCCCGTTGGCTCCCATTCGCATACCTTCCGGCAAGCCTTCTGGCTTGTTGGGTGCCGTGAATGTAGGCTGCCCGGTCTCTTCGTCAAGGACGACGTTTCCAGGAGCCACAGCCATCAGCTTGCGTGGTGCCTTCTTCATGGCTTGCTGAATCGCCAGCGACCCCTGGACATCGCCCAGCCCCGCCAGCCCTGCCGCGTATCGATTAAAGTCGAAGCCGGGTTGCGTCGTTGGTAGTGCTTGAGCAGCCGCCAGAGTCGGCCCGCCGTTCTGCGACACGGCCATTGCGCCGGGAGACATCATGCTTTGCTGCGCCAGTGCCTTGCGTGCTTCTGCGTCGGCTTGAGCTTGCTGCGCCTGCTTCAGTTGCAGATCGCGCATCTGGTTTATCTTTGCGCGTTCGTCCTGCTGCGTGACGCGGTCCTGTGCGTCTACATACCCACTCAAACCCGCTAGGCCAGCCCGCCCGATGCTGTTGAATGGTTGCCCCCTGCGAGCGCCTACAAGCCCGCCAAACGCCGCAGACAGCAGACCCTGGCCTTCGGGTGTCGAGATGAAGTCGAGAAGCCCATTTGCCATCACGCACCCCCAATCAGTCCGATCAGCTTTTGCTGTGCTTCGCGGCGCTTCATTTCTTCCTGCGCCCGCATCTGCTCGATGTTCATGCTGTCTTGGAGCAGGCCAGCAAAGGCTTGACTGCCCGCGCCGCCGCCAAAATTGGGCGCCGGTGCCTGAACAGGTGCAGACTGCGGGAACATGCCTTGCACTGAGTTAACTGCGTTGGCGGCTTGCCCAATAGGCTTCAAAACCTTGTTGGCTTGGTCAACGTAGCCCATTGCCTGCGTGCCGAGCGCCTTGGCACCTTCAAAGAACCCGGTGCTGGCCGGGGCACTCACCCCGCCGAGCGTCAAGCCCGTGCCTGTGGTGCCTGCAAGAGACAACCCCGGCAGTGCCGTACCACCGGCGGCGCTTATGCCTCCGAGTGTCAGGCCGGTTCCGGCCGGAGCCGCCGCAGCGACAGCAGGGGCAGCAGCGCCCAACAATCCAGCCGTACCGGCCCCCGCAGCACCAGCCGCACCAGCCGCCCCGGCAGCACCAGCAGCCCCGGCTGTGCCTGCCAATGCAGGAAGGGCCGCGCCGCCCGTTGCCGCGGCAACAGCGCCCAGAGCAAGCATCTCAGGCGTAAGCCATTTGAATCCGAACATTACTTGCCTCCCGTGTTGGTGAAACCTTGCACAGGCTCATTCGGCATCGGCGCAGACTCAAACAACTTGTTGTCAAACATCGGTTGCGGCAGAGGTTGCGGCAGAGGTTGCGGCAGAGGTTGATAGAACTTGCTTGGGATATTGTTCAAGCCACCCATCGACAGCCCTGTTCCGACAGTGTTGATGCCGCCGCCGCTCATTTCCCACCCCCGCCTGTCGTGGTTGTCGTGCCGCCGAGATTGCTACCGAAGACACCCGACATGGCTCCAAGCTGTTTGTACGGAAGGTTCTGGGCGTCCTGGAACTGGTTGTAGGCAAAGTCCTTGCGCTGCTGGTCAAAGTTTCGAGCGTAGGAACCGGCATTGAGCAACTGTTGCGCGTCGTTGTACTGAGCGTTTGCGTACTGCGGAGCAAGCTGCGCGGCCTGCAATGCGCGGTTGTTGCTGTCTTGATAGTCCTGGCCGTACATCTGTGCAGCGATGTCGCCCAACTGCTTGCCTGCTGCAACTTGCTGCTGTTGCTGGAGTTGCTGCAAGCCTGAGTTCCCGAAGCTGCCGGAGTTCACCATGGCCGATTCGGTCTGCGGTTTGGTCACGTTGTTCCATTGGGAAACAACCGACTCCTGCGCCCTGCCCACGGCTTTGTCAAGGTACGGGTTTGACTGCCCCGGCTGGAGCATGGTGTTGAGCGAATTGGTGCCGCTGTTGATCAACTGCGACCCAGATTGCGCGCGATTGGCGATCATGTTCAACCCGGCGTTCTCGGCACCTGTTGGGCCTGCAAAACGCTGTTGCCGGTAAGGCGTGAAGTTCTGGTTGCCGAGGTTGATGGCCTTGTTGGTGTACGCCGTTGCCAAAGGCTTGAGTTCGTTCGGGATTGACTGCACGGTTGTTGATTTGCCGCCGCTACCGCCACCGCCTCCACCGTAGACAATCCGCCCCGCTTCCTTGCGGGTGCAGTGCTCGCCAAACGGCTCGCCCAATGCGTAGAGTTTCGCGCGGGTGTAGTACGTCATACGTCAACCTCGACAGTTGTATATACAGGCTTGAAGCCGCATTTCATTCGGTACAGCCGGGCCTGCGCGTCCTTGCAGGAGCAGCGCACCTTTGAACAGCCGAGACGCTCGGCCATGTCCTTGAGTGCTTCAAAGAACCGCTCAAACCCGCCGTTGTGGGCCACCAGATCGGTGACGTGAAGAACCCGAAGGTTTGGCAACTGATCCACGCGGACACAGCCCCAACCCACCGTCTTGTCGCCTTCTCGCATGCAGATCAATGTGCGCTCGCCGCGAGACAGGATCATCTTCAGTTGATCGCCTGTGATCTCGCCGCCTGATTCGTTGCAGGCTTCAGCAAGACACGACGCCCCGTCCAGCCAAGCCCTGTCAATGCGCTCGGAAGGTACG
>Ga0181358_1001395_pt1 | contig 11066 bp, 15 predicted proteins | sample Fa13VDMM110SD_FD_130096 | JGI IMG/M metagenome (GOLD analysis project Ga0181358, IMG submission 130096) | Freshwater viral communities from Lake Michigan, USA - Fa13.VD.MM110.S.D | ecosystem: Environmental > Aquatic > Freshwater > Lake | place: USA: Michigan | collected 2013-09-24
ATCCTCCGAATAACTTTGCCAAAACTGTCATATTTACGTTTGAAATTAACCATGCTAAAACTACAACACCACCTGCAATCATCCATTTCCATTGGGAGATTTTTTTCAAATCTTCATCTTCTTTTTTATTATGTGCATCCATCGCATGGCGCAGAGACTTAATCTCATCCATGATCCTACGTTCAGTTAATTCTATCTTATCTGATAGGTTTCTGTCAACTGTAGTAATTCGCGAATGTAATTCTTTTACGTCTTCCACGGTGTCCCTTTTTCTCTGTTCCATATCGTTGTAAATTTGCGTGACAATGCGGTCTTGATTATCGACTAGTTTTTCTATAATCTGATCCATCTTTGAACAAAGATGAGTGATGTGTTCTACTTTTTCTTTAAGTACTTCAACATCAATTTTTATTTCGACCGTATTGTCAGACATGATTATTTCTTTGCTGGAGGAACTTCAGTACCTTCGAGTTTCTTGTGGACTTTCATTTCCTTGCACTCTTGTACTGGTTTACCTGCTTTGTCTAGGACTGGCTTACCGTCTTTGGTAATCTTGTCTACACATACTTTTTTTGTTTCAGCGGCAACACCTACATTATAACTGAATAATGCAAGGGATGCAAGCAAAACTGATGCAAATATTTTCTTCATATTAGTTCCTTAGATTAATGGTTGAGGCGCAGGAGGTGGTGCAAATTTACCACCAAATCCTACTGTTACTGAAACTGGTTGATTGAAATCCGATGCGGAAGTGCCGTTGAATCGACTGTTAAAATTACTTTGTGGTTGTGAATAACCAGATTGATTGTTTACATTAACTTGACCTTGACCTGGTGGAATATAAGTTGTACCAGCATTAGATGGCATCTGAATACCGCCATTGTTTGCTCCACCTAGTTTTTCTTGTGTTCGACCCCATGCCGCAAGACCAAGAACTGCACCCATTGCAATATGAAATAGTCCAGCACCTTGTAGTGTTAGAGGTTGCCATTGGCTTGTAACTTGGCCGTGATTTAAAGACTGTAATAGACTCCACAGGATTGGAAATATAACCATGTCCATGGTACAAACTACCATGTACATCCAACCCATCATTGGACGCCACTTTGAGTTCATCCAATCTTCTTTCTTTTGTTCACTTTCGCTTAGTTTAATTTGTTCGGTCATTTTATTGATCCTTTTTAAACGCAATCAGAACTTTAGCCTGTATGCGTTTTGCAAATTCGGGTTGAGGAAAATTCCATCCAACAAATGCGCCTAGTGCTAACCAAAATAGTGTTTCTAACATGACTTATACTCCTAATACATGTAAAGCGTGTTCGTAGTGTTTAATTCGGTCTTCAAGACCAATTGTACCACCGTTAATTCTTTTAGTCAATGTGACAATATCTCCTGCATCTGCCCATTGATTTAACTTGTTTGTTTCCCAGAACCAACATGCAGACTGAGCCGCACCTTCAAATGTTCCGAGATATTCTGTTGCTTCTTCAGGTGTAATTTCTAATGAAGCCGCAAACCATGTATAGTTCTGGCGACCAGTCAATTGAATCAAACCACGACCACAATATCTGTAGCCATCACCAGACTCTTCAGGTCCGTTACCCATACGATTTGCATAAACTTTATTTGCAATCGCTTCTTGTTTATTAGGCATTGAAGCATAGCGTTGCGCTATTGCATCGTCTGGAAAGTACTTAGGAAAAATCTTTCTAAGACTTGCCGCTTTGTAGTTTAGATTCTCTTTGAGAACCATGAAGCCACCTGACTCATGAGCGCATTGAGCAATAAATGCCGCTACTCTTTGTGGCGTATTAATTTCGTAGTCTGGTAGTAATTGAGACAATGCTTTGTGCCAATGCTCCACGTATGGATTCTTTGGCAACAACTGCTTCAATTGTTCTAGTGTTAATTCCATTTGCTCTCCTATTTAACATCGAATGTTTTTTTCTGCTGATTATACCACTCAATCCATGCTTCATTTTTTAATGAGCATTCATGATAGAGAGTATAATTTTGAGTTACAGACTTTATCACTTCACTAAGAAGTGGTTCGTCTTTCTCAAGTTTCTTCAACTCAGAACATGATCTTAAAAGAGTTTCTGGTGCGTCAGGAAACTTACGCTTCACTGGCACAACAGTACTGCAACCTGATAACATAATGATCAATACAACTAGAAGGTATTTCATTTCTTCACCCCCTCTGCCGCTTGATTTACTGCCGATACTGCTTCCTTAGGAATTTCACATTTAGAATCGTACTTCACTACTTCCCTGTCAACGTAACGAACAATATCATTACCTCGTTCACGAACAACTTGCGTTTTCGTTACAACTTTCTCTACAACTTTAACATTGACTTGTTGTGATTTTGCCTCTGCTTGTGCAACTTTCACCTCTAGTTCTTTTACTTTTGCAAGCCATGCTTCTTCATTGGCTATGGACCCTGACATATAAACGCCAATGACAATAAAAACAATAGACACCAACTGTATTGGTGTCTTGTACATATAGACGGCAGGTATTGGTATGAATCTAAGTAAATATGTACTTGCGAATCCAATGATCCCTACAAACAAAATTGCATAGAATATCCAGAATGGTAGCCATTGCAATATCCACATATAATTACTCTTTAAACATTCCGCCTTTACCGTACCTCAAAAAAATCATCGCGCCTGTTTTATCATCTTGAAGAATGATAGGCTTCTTTGGGTACTTGCGACCGTATTCACGAATCGCATTTCCCACATCATCACTCCCCACATACTTTTCATACTTGAGATATTTTCTTTTACCTAGTCTTGCTTTTAGATAACGCTCTGTATCAACTACAAATACGTCACTATTCGCAAAACGGCGCATCATGTATTTGGGTGGGCGTGGAGGATCACCTGTGATACCTGCAACACCGCCTGCACTTACTGAGTTTGCGGCTACATCTTCGATAAGATATTCACCACTATCAATAAACGCTTCCCACTTTTCATCAAGATTTTCTTCAGTTAAATCTTTGCCTTCTTTAATCAAAAACAATGCGGCCGCATATGATGCAAATTTAGTCTTGCCTCCTGGCACTAGTGCAAGTAACTTTTTTAATTTGATCATCAATACGTCAAACGTAGTCAATGATTCTTGCTCTGCCATTGTGCGTCTATCTGAACCTTTTTTTAGAATGTTTCCTTCAGCATCAATCACACCGAGTTTGTATGCTTCCCAATCGGTAAATGGTTGCGTCAATCTACGCAAGATTCGATACACAACATATAAATCTACTAAGTTTGCCATACTCTTTTTTGTATCTCTTTTAATAATGGTTCATCATACAAAACATTTGTGCTTGAAATGTAGCCTAAGAAAATCAAAAAACTATTCAGAATGTACTTGTTCTTATCTTCTATCTTAAACGTCAACATGTGTGCTGTTGCTTCTGCACCAAAAACATTTGAGAGAAAGATTATGTGATTTAAAATCAACCGTTCTCTCAATTCATTTTTTTCTGCGTACTTATTAACAAGTCTCTTAATGTACTTGATTTTATTCAAGTCTTCAAGATACTCTAGTACGGATATGCAATTAGGATTTCTGTAATTGTTAATTGCATACTCATCAAATTCATCTTCATTATGAATCATTTTTAGAATCCGGTTAGCGTAGCCCTCAGGATCGAATTTGCGCCAGTAGAACCAACCGCAACATAAATGTAGTTGGAATCCCAACCAATCTCACCTGTGTTCCAACCCTCTGCGGCCGCATTTGATGTGGCCACAGCACTAATACCACGAATACGAATCTTGCTATCGTTTACGTCAAATGTTACAGTAGGTGCATTTGTCTTTAAACCAATTCGATTGTTCATTGCATCAACAAAGAACATATTGGTTTGCGTATCGGATTCAATTCGAGTGTTACTTGCAGTACCGTCTTCGTTAATTACAACGCCTGCGGTAAATGTAGAACCTGATGGTGCTGTAACAATAACTGTGTTACCACCAATCTTTGTCGTGCCGGTTGCTGATGAAGTATTTGCAGTAATATCAATACTACTGAATATTGTCTGTGATGATTCGCCAAACAAGTCACCAAGTTCAATCTTCTTTGAAACTGGTGTGCCTGTTGGATCATCAACGATCAACAACAAATCTGTATTTGCTGGCGCTGTTAATGCTGTTAGTTGTGTGACTTTTTTATCTGCCATCTTTTTCTCCTATATCTTATAAACCCCATTAAAGGGGAATGCTACTCCTGGGACTCAGGCCAATGTGTCGATTAACTATCTGCGGCGATAGTATCGTCAGGTGCATCGGATGTAACTCCTGAAGACATTACAACTAGTGGTTCTGTCTTGTAGCGTGTGGTTCCGTGCATGTCTGTATAAGTGACGAATTTAGTCCAGCCTGGTGTGTTAATACCGCGAGCCTTGTTTGCGGCAAGTGCCGCTTCAGTATCGTCAACACCAATGATGTTATTTGACGAAATTTCTGCGGCAGTAACATACTTAGGTACGTCTTGTCCGGTAATCGTTGCGCCGGTTTGGTTTGCACCATCCCATGCAGTATCAATAGTCAAAGAGTTAGCCGCAGAAATTGCAGTAACTTTTCTACGCTTACCAGCGATAACTAGCGCATCGCCAATATCTATCTGAGTTGTGAATGCAGTATTAGTGCCTGTAACTGTAGTTGTTGCTACAGTATTGCTTACGCTAATTGTATTTGCAATTGCGTATGAATCTCTTGTTCCCCATAGTGCCATGGTGTTTCTCCTTTTAGTATCCTAATTTTCTAAGTTCGGAAATTGTCCTCATTGTATTTATATGTCGAATTCCAATGCCGCCCTTTGCGACCCACTCATCGATGTTTTTTATGTGATCATCGATCAATAGATTCGGTTTACCATCAACTGTAAGGGCATAATTCTGTTTTTGTTCTCTAGGAACAAGATGAATTTCCTTTACAGTACCCAAATGCTTGCGTATCCATTCAATTTTTTCTGGTCTGCATGTGGGCATTCTCTTAGAAGGTGTAGAAAGAATTGCTGGATTGTAGGGCTTGATAAATCTCCACAACGCAAGCCCATCAGGCATTGGTTGTAGATTTGCCCAAAACTTAGGCACCTTTTTTATCGCTTCCCACTTCTCTTCTTTTCCTGCACGAACAAAATCAGGCAGCCCTTGCTGTCTGAGTGCTTCGTTCGCACCTCCCATAAAGTTGACAAGGACTTGGTCCATGTCACAGTAAATTTCTGGTAGCATGTTATCTTGATTCAATTTCTGGATCAATCTTAATTGGCTCTTGCTTTCCGCTTAATGTCTCGCCTTTTTTAATTGCTTTCTGCTTTGCGGGTGCTTCTTTGCCATTTTTTTCTTTTTTATCTTCTTTTTCGTTGATGGACGTGTTACCAACTGTTTTCATTTTGATGTTGGTTTTGATTCCCATCTTCGCAAAAGCCTTTTCGAATTTCTTCGCAAGCGGTTTGCCTCCAGTTTTAACTTCTGGATATTCTTTGTCTTCTTCTTCTTTTCGTAACGATTGCTTTTGCTTTGCCATTGCTTGACGTTCTTTATCATGCTTCAAACGCAATTGAGTAGACTTGAGCAATACTTGCGCTCTCTTGACTGCGGTAGATGCATCACCAGAGGAACTAATTGATGTGCCACCACCCTCTGCTTCTTTAATATTTTTCTTTCTGGCTGCCAGTGCGGCTAGTTTCGCACGTTTGGCGGCCGCTTCTTTATCATGTGGCTTGTCGCTTGGCTTAACGTCTTTGTCGTATGCGTCACTCTCTTCCATATCTTTTGGCGTTTTACCAGCCTTCTTCATAGCAATAGCGATAGCCGCTTGCTGTGCTGGTGATGAGGCTTCATTCTTTGGTCGACAATCAGGCACCATGCGGTTACCTTTTTTCTTCATACCAACCTGCTTATGAGTATCCCAACATGCTTCTTCTATAGATTCAATGTACATGTTCAATTCATACTTTTGATTGTCCATGTTATACACTTGAAGGTGTAATGCCTTCTTAGATTCTTTGCCGTCTTTCTTCAACTTGACAGAGAATGAATTTGTTTTACCAGATGATGGCTTCTTAGGACCAGTAGCAACTTTGTCGTGCCAATCATCCATGTCTACTTCAAAGCCACGCTTCTCTGCTTGCTTGATAGCCGTCTGTACTGCTGAAGAATAATCTTTGTGATAAATTTCATAGGCAGACTTTTCGTTGATAGATTCTTCATCCATGCGTCCATTAGATGCAAGTCTTTCTTTGCGTCTTTGTGCGGCAAAGTCTGCGCCTTGTGGTTGTTTATTTGCGCGATTCACACGATTCTGTGCGAGTCCAGAAACAAATTTAATCTTTGCACCTGCAAGTGATTTGAGATTGTCAATATGCATTTTGTCAAGCATAGCAATCAATTGTTTATATTCTGGACCTGACGGATCGATTGTGCTAATCTTTCCGTACTCATCTCGCATCTTAGCGATTTGTTGTGATGTGAATGCGTTTTTCATTTTATTTCTTCTCGTTAAGCGAATTGATGAAATCCATATCCTCTTGAGTCAGTTCGTAGTCTTCCTTCTGAGGTGCGCTTTGTGCTTTACCTTTAACAAGTTTGCCTTTGGCTTGAACAGCCGCAAGACGGGCCGCCTTGTCATTGTGACCTGGCAATAGACTTGTCATTGGCACTTTGCCTTCTGGACCTTTACGCTCATTCTCTGGTTTGTCGTAGCCTTTGCCTTTTACAACTGCTTCGTCAGTTTGTTCTACTTCTTCTTCTTTTAAAGCACCACGATCTTTTGCGGCTTTAAGCATTGCTAATCTATCGCGAACACCTTTAATACCAGGCTTGATATCCTTAGCGGCTTTCTTTTCGGCCGCGTTAGGGTTGCTAATATGTTTCATTGTAGTTTTAGACTGATGCGATTCTGCTTCGTCAACTGCTTCTACTTCTTCGTTCTTTGCTTTGTGTGCGGCATCTAGATCGTTGAAGAATTTTTTCTTTTCGTCAGGCGTCAAATCACCTAAAGACTTGATGCCTTTCTTTGCCATGTGCGCTTTGACTTTGGATTGATACTCAGTCTCTTCTGCAATTGATTTTGAAATGTAATCTACAAGAGATTGTGGTACGCCAAATTTCTGTGCTAATGTTGTTGGTTTCATTTTTAGTCCTCTACTATTTTTAAGGTTATCTTTTATTAACTGTCTACTTTGGAGCCAGCACGCCATTGATGACACGACCAGTAGTTTGCTTTCCACTTTGGTCCAGGATTATCACATCCATGTCTTGCTCTGAAATTTGCTCTACGTTCAGGATCGTCACGTTTGATTTCCATATTAGGATCACCAAAACGAACAACAACTACATTGCCGTTTGGACCCATAGTGTACACGCCGAACTTCTTCGGACCATCAGGTGTTCTGAATGGATCATTCAACTTAACAGACTTACCTTGGTATTCTGCTTCATTTATAATTTGTTCCCAATCAACATCTTCCCCAATAGAATCTTTTTCACAATCACCGCAACATGTTTCTTCAGATTGTCCTGGCGTATCTTTTGCATACTTCTTACGCAATTCATCTGTGCCCCACTCTAATGCTTCAGCAAATTTAGAAAACTCTTCGTTCTTACCACCTGCTTTTGATGCTAAGTCTTTATCTGCGCCGCCCCATGTGCCAGAGCCTTTTGTGATGAATGAATTCACTCTAGCAAAAGCCCATTGCTGTGGTGTTGTTCCTGGACGATGGCCGCCTTGCCATGCCGCCATACCGCGGTCGTAAACTTTCTTGAGAATGCCGTATGCAATGCCAGACTTTTCTGCTTTCTTTTTCAAGCCTTCTATTTCTTCATGTAGTGCGCTATAAACTTCGTATAAGTCTTCGCCCATCTCTTCTTTTGACATATCAGACAATGCTTCGTACATGTCTGTATCGCTCATGCCATACTCTGCGTCTTCATCGTCATAAACATCGTCATCTTCTTCGTAGTCGTAATCGTCTTCGAATTCTAGGTAATCTGTTACTGATTCAATGTAATCAACTGCTTTTGTAATCTTTGAAAGCACCCATGCTTCTGGCTCTTCATCCATTTCGGATAGAATGTCTGCAAGCATTTCTGCGTCTTGAATGAGATTGGCTACTTCAATCTGCGCCATCTCCAATCCATCTAGTTCTTCGTAATCATCATAATCACCTTTTTCAACAATGGCTTGTACTTCTTCGCTGAATTCTTTACCAATAAGTTTTGTGCCAGTCGCGCCTTGAACCAATGCCCATGCACGTTTGTAATCTTTCATTGCCAATAGTTTTTTGAACATCTCAACTTGGCGTGGCTCTGCTTTCTGATAAAACTTAGCAAGTTCCATAACACCAATGTTGCCAACATATGCGGCTTCATTCAGTTCATCAAACTGTTCTTTTCTCAAAGACATTTTTGCAAGATTGAACAACTGATCTTGGCTTGTTACCATGTCAAGCAAGGTAGATAATAGATTTTGTGTTGCTTGTCTTTCAGATGTGGATAGTGAATCACCAGAGTCAATCTTAGTCATTGCTTTCTTAATCGTTGAAAGTAAAGTCTTGTCTGCAAGTCCCATGCGAACCAATTGATCCAAGCGAGAAATTTCTTTCTTACTAATTTCTTCTCCGAACATTTGCTTGAATTTTTTAGTATGCTTTGACTGTGGCATATCTTTTTCTCTTGCTTCTTTGTCGCCTGGCGCGTCTGCATACGCAGACTTATCAGAATCAGACTTTGGACCCATGCTCTTGAAATGTGCATCGCGTCTTTCTTTTGTGCCTTTGTCTAAGCCTTTGTAGTACTTGCTTGGCTGTGTGCCTTCTTTACCACCAACGTGTTTATCTTGTGGCAGTTCTGGCTTCTCAAACAATGCAATGAATGATTCATTTGCTCTTGATTGGTTTTGTTTTCTTTGAACCTCTGCTCTGCGTACTTGAGGTAACAAGCGAGAACCAATCTTACCGACTACACCTTTCATCTTCTCAATTTTTTTGTCAATTGACATTTTCTGTGAAGGTGATAGGTTTGCATATGCTTGGCCGCCACCAATTCTACGTTTCAAGAATGTGACTGCTTGGCGTCTTGCTCTCTTAGCAAGTGTTGGCTGATTTGCAAAGCGGCGACTCGCACGTTCTCTTGCGCGTAATAGTTTTGATTTTAAACGTCTTACTTGCATGGCACGTTTTCTACGTCCTTGCAATGTAAGTGCTTCGTCCATCTCTGTGTTATTGTCGAATTGCTCTTTCAAGTTTATCCCCTTTTTAACTGCGGCAAAAAGCGCCTTTGCATCTGCATCAGATAATTTTGATGGAACACCTTTTTTAAAGTTATCAAAATCATTCGATGCGGCGAAGCCTCTCATCTTTGATCCTGACATACCGGTGACTCCTTCTGCATCCGGATCGCGTTCGCCGGCAGAAATTACTTCAACTGATTTAAATTCGTAATCGCCTTTACCATTATACTTATTAATGATTGTTTCAAATTCTTTTACGCGGTCACTTCCGACAACCATTACAATGTTATCGTACTTGCCGTTTAGTTCTTCAAGAACCTGAAAAATAACTTTTGCACTAGAGTTTTGCACAATCGTGCCAAATGCTTTACGCGCAAATCTTAATTTTGTTGCGTAGTCTAGTGGATCTTTTTTGGAATTTTGACTGTGGGATAGAAACAGTTTTGCATCGGCATTGCGCTTCGATGCTTCAGACTTGAGTTTTTCTGCAAGTTTTTCATGCCCATTTGTCATGGGGTTCATTCGACCGAATGAGAATACAACTGTTTTTTTCATGGAGTTTTCCTTAGACTTATCCCTTACAGGTTTGCCGTAGCCTAACTGCGTTACATCTTATTTATAAGATTTTTACTTTGAATATATGCCTTTACCAACTTCTAGGTAAAATTTTGCTTCGTTTGCCGGTGGAGGACGCAATTTAGTGCGTATCTGAAAGATTGCAACATCAGTTTTTTTGTCTGCAAAGACTAAATTATTGCCGTTTGATTTTGCAATTAATGTGACGTTTTTGCGTAGTTCATTGTAGTAGTCAACTGTAATCTCTTTGACTGTGCCTGATTGTACGTCAACAACGTCAGCCAAATCTGAACCGAAAATGCTTTTTGCTAAAAAGTCTAATGCTCTATTCGTGAACGTAGATTTAACAGATTCTTGTATCATTCTACTTTTTAAATCGCTATACATCTCTTCAATCAAGGCAAACTTTGCGGCTTGTTCAACTGGTCCAATAAATGGCTTTGCTAATCGAACATACTTTTCTTCAGCATCCCATTGAATGCCAATTGCTTTTGCAATATCAAGCATACCGCGATATGGCGATAGGTTTGCAACCGTGACTGATTCTGATTTGAGTGAGAATGGTAGGCTGCCGTTAATGATTCTTTGCTTGCCACCTTTTTTTGTAGCATACACTTCTAGCGTAACGTCACCTTTAACTTCACCACCAGAAGATTCGCCTGCGATACCATCTGCAATGACTGTGAATGTGACTACTTCACCAGTGCTGTTATTTAAGAAATGATCAACTGCGGCGCCTGCTTTGCGGCTGAAACTTGCACCTTCAATTGCCTTGATTAACTGATCAATTTTCTTATCAATGTTACCAACGTCTTTTGATGATTTGTACAGTACTTCATATTCTTTATCAAACGCGCCTTGTACTGACTCGGGCTTCAATCTCATCTCGAAATTTACATTGAAAAAGTCTGGAGGATTTTTTGCTCTTTGACGCATATGCCCCTCAACAACTTTATGCTTGAATCTTCCTGTGCCAAACATCTTCGTATCAACTTTGGTACGAATCTCATTTAGTTTTTTCTTGTCTACTGATCCGTAAGCGAGATAGAGACTAAGTGCAATGGTAAAAATACCTTCGATTACATCACCTTCATTCAGTTTTGCCATTTTACTCTTCGCCTTTTAATTATTATACACTAAAACTACTGCCACAACCGCAAGTGTGTTTTGCATTTGGATTAGTAATGACAAATTCTTTTCGCATAAACTCATCTTTGTAGTCTATGTTTGCATCTTGTAAAT
>Ga0181358_1001396_pt1 | contig 11061 bp, 10 predicted proteins | sample Fa13VDMM110SD_FD_130096 | JGI IMG/M metagenome (GOLD analysis project Ga0181358, IMG submission 130096) | Freshwater viral communities from Lake Michigan, USA - Fa13.VD.MM110.S.D | ecosystem: Environmental > Aquatic > Freshwater > Lake | place: USA: Michigan | collected 2013-09-24
GGTACTAGTTCAAATACTTTTGGTAATATCGCAGCAAGTCCTCCAACGACAGCTAGAGGTGTCACAGGAGACAGAAGAGGTAACATAAGAGCGAACAGCACATACTTATATTACTGTTCAAATAACTATGATGGTACAGCTAATATTTGGAAGCGAGTTGCTTGGAGCAATGACACTTGGTAAAAATGGAAAATAACATGAATACTTTTGATAAAAATATGGAAAACATTTTTGATGTGGTGTCTGTAAAAGAGACTGAAAAATCTTTTGATGTTAAAGTAAAATCTACAGATGAACCTGATCTGAAGGCTGATCTTGCGGATGCTTATAGGCAATCTAAAGATAATCTGCAAGATATGATTGAACAAGGCAAAGACGCCATGGAAGAAATATTGCAGATTGCAAAAGCAGGACAACACCCAAGAGCTTTCGAAGTGTATGGCACACTGTTAAAAAATACAGTTGAAGCCAATGACCGTTTATTAAAAATGCAAAAAGAGATGCGCGACATGGACGGTAAAAGAGGTAATGGTGATACTAAGATTGATAAAGCAATTTTTGTTGGTTCTACCGCAGAGTTGAATAAACTTTTAAAAGGTAAACAAGAATGAATCCCGATTTAAAATTCGGTGAAGCGTATAGAGATAATCCATTACTTAAAAAATCAGGCGTTCAGGTAGAATACACGCAAGAACAAATTGATGAATATGTTAAGTGCTCTGAAGATCCAATATATTTTGCAAAAAAATATATAAAGATTGTCAACGTTGATGAGGGTCTTATTAATTTTAATATGTGGCCTTTTCAAGAGGAGATGTTGCATCTATTTGTAAACAACAGGTTTGTTATAACCAAATGTCCTCGCCAGGTTGGTAAGACAACCACCACGGTTGCTTATATGTTATGGGCAACCATATTCACTGATACACAGAACTGTGCAGTCCTGGCCAATAAGGGTTCTTTAGCCAGAGACATTCTTTCTAAGTACCAGTTAGCATATGAAAACCTACCAATGTGGTTGCAACAAGGTGTTGTTACTTGGAATAAAGGTAATGTTGAATTAGAAAATGGATCAAAGATCATTGCTGCATCAACATCAAGTTCTGCTATTCGAGGAGGTTCTTTCAACATCGTATTCTTGGATGAATTTGCATTCGTTCCAAACAATATCGCAGAAGAATTCTTTAACTCTGTATATCCTGTAATCTCATCCGGAAAAAAGACAAAAATTATAATTGTTTCTACGCCGAATGGTATGAATCTTTTCTACAAGTTGTGGATGGATTCAATCAACAAGAAAAACAATTATACGAATTTTGAAATTCATTGGTCAATGGTACCAGGCCGTGATGAGAAGTGGAAAGAAGAGACAATTCGGAACACATCTGAACGGCAATTCAAACAAGAGTTTGAGACAGAATTTTTGGGATCCAGTAACACACTAATTTCTGGTTACAAATTGCAACAGTTGGTATTTAATGATCCAATTGCAAATCATGATCTATTAAAAATATATGAACATCCAATAAAAGTAGGTATAGATGAATCGAAAATAGATCATCTATATTGCATATGTGTGGACGTTTCTGAAGGTAAGAACTTAGACAGTTCAGCATTCTCTGTAATTGATATATCTCAAACACCATATAAACAAGTTGCAACATATAAGAGTTCATCGATTACACCGATGCTTTTCCCAACTGTCATATATAATACAGCAAGATATTATAATGATGCATATGTTTTGGTTGAGATTAACAACAATCCACAAGTAGCAGACTCGTTGCATGTGGATTTTGAATATGAAAACTTGTGGAAAATATTTACAGGTAATAAGAAACCACAACAATTGTCAGCAGGCTTTGCCCGTGGCATTCAAATGGGTTTAAAAATGTCACCGCAAGTTAAAGCAATTGGGTGTTCAAACCTAAAAACTTTGATTGAAGGTGACAAATTAGTAATTAATGATTTCGATACATACTCCGAACTGACAACGTTTGTACACCAAAAGAACTCGTTTAGTGCGGAAGATGGTGCAAACGATGACATGGTTATGTCTCTAGTGATCTTTTCGTGGGTTTCGACACAACAATACTTTAAAGAGATTGTTAACCACGACATTAGAAAACAGATTCAGTTAGAAAATATGAATCAAATAGATGATGATGTTCTACCCGCTCCTATTATTGAAGACGGTTTAGAACATGATTTTCAAATTATGGATGGTGATTTGTGGGAAGTAGCGGACGGCAATGAAATTTATTCAAAATTCATACGAAATAGGCTGGAAAGGTTATAAATCCGGCCTTTCATAAATACACTTATGGTATTTTGCCAAGAGAACATAATAATTCAAGGAGAATAAAATGGCATTTCAAATCTCTCCAGGCGTAAATGTATCTGAAGTTGATGCAACGACTGTTGTACCTTCAGTGCAACAAACTGCTGGTGCATTTGCTGGAACATTTCAATGGGGTCCAGCGGATAAAGTAAGACAAATAGATAGTGAATTAACTCTCGTTAGTACATTCGGTAAACCAGATGCATCTTCTGCAACAGATTTTTTTACTGCTGCAAACTTTCTATCATATGGTAACAACCTAAACATCGTTAGATCAGTCGGAAATCTTGCAAACAATGCAACCGATGGCAGCGGCGGTACAATTCAAATTAAAAATGAAGATGTTTACGAAACTACATATCTACTTACCAACAACAGCAATAGCTATGGTCCATTTGTGGGAAGATATCCAGGACTCTTGGGTAATTCATTGACTGTTCATGTTTGTGCAAATACAAGCACATTTAGCTCATGGAGTTACAGAAGTTATTTTACATCAGCACCGAGTACATCAGAGTTTGCCACTTCAGTAGGCGGCACCAATGATGAAATGCACATTGTTGTAGTTGATGCAGATGGCCTATTTACTGGATCAGCAGGTGCGATACTTGAAACTTACGGTTTTGTTTCTGCTGCTTCTGATGCAACAATTAATGGCGTAACAAACTTTTACAAACAAGTCATACTTAACAACTCCAAGTATGTGTACGCAATGAGTCCAATTGATTATGGTACAACAAATGCAACTTGGGACCGTACTGCGGCCGGCAGAAGTTTTGCAAGACCAGCCACAAACATTGTAACTAATTTGTCTACAGGTACTAGTGTTGCACCAACAGATGGCAACATTCAAGTTTCATATGACTTCTTCACAAACAAAGAATCTATTGATATCTCACTTGTGTTAACTAGTGGGCACAGTGTTACAGTTCAACAATATGTAATTGATAATATTGCAGTTGGTCGTGCCGACTGTGTTGCTTTCATTTCTCCAAGATATTCTGATGTTGTCAACCAGTCTGGTTCAGAAACAACAAATATTGTTGGCTGGTTAACTTCATTGGCAAGAAGTTCATCTTATGTTATGGCAGACTCTGGTTGGAAATATCAATTCGACAAGTACAACAATACATATCGTTGGATTCCATTGAATGGTGATATTGCTGGTTTATGTGTATACACAGACAGCGTTAGAGATCCATGGTTCTCTCCAGCAGGTTTCAACCGTGGTGCAATTAAGAATGCCGTTAAGTTGGCTTGGAATCCAAGTAAATCTTTCCGTGATACATTGTATGCTGCAGGTGTTAATCCGGTGGTGTCCTTTCCAGGTCAAGGTACTGTATTGTTTGGCGACAAAACTCTGTTGGCTAAACCATCAGCATTCGACCGTATCAATGTTCGCAGACTGTTCATCACATTGGAAAAATCAATTGCACAAGCTGCAAAGTTTTCAATGTTTGAATTAAATGACGAATTCACAAGAGCACAATTCATTGCCTTAGTAGCACCATTCTTACGCGATGTTCAAGGTCGCCGTGGTATTACAGACTTTAGAGTTGTTTGCGATTCCACAAATAACACACAACAAGTTGTTGACAGTAACCAATTTATTGGCGATATCTACATTAAGCCTGCGCGTTCAGTTAACTACATTCAGTTGAACTTTGTTGCTGTAGGTACTGGAGTTGACTTCGTGACCATCGTTGGTGCAGCTTAATAAATAAAACGATAACAGGAGAAAATAATGGCATTTAATGTAGCAGAATTTAGAGCAAATATGATTGGAGACGGTGCTCGTCCTAATCTATTCTCTGTCTCTTTAATATTCCCATCACTCGTTCAAAACGCTACAGCTGCTGGCCAGAAGATAACATTCATGGCTAAGACAGCTCAACTACCAGGTTCCACAATCGGCACTGTACCAATTTACTACTTCGGTCGTGAAATGAAATTTGCTGGCAACAGAACTTTTGCAGATTGGACATTAACAATTATTAATGATGAAGATTTTACCATCAGAAATTCTTTAGAGAATTGGATGAATTCAATCAACAGTCATTCTGGTAATGTTAGAGCACCAGGCGCAAGTAATGCAAACGGTTATGCCGTTGATGCTAATGTGATTCAATACGGAAAAACTGGCAATGAACTGAAAAAGTATAAGTTTGTTGGTGTGTTTCCACTTGATTTGTCACCTATTGACCTCGATTGGGGTTCAAATGACACAATTGAAGAATACACTGCATCTTTTGCTTACCAGTTCTGGGAAACAAATACAACAACTTGATATTTACGGAGGGCCTAGTGCCCTCCATGTTTTTTTTGATTTCATAATTACACACAAATATGGCAAACACAAATAAATTTTCGCTTTTCGGTTTCACAATCTCTCGTCAGAAAGACTTAGAGGATGCGGCCGCACAGCAATCTTTTGCACCTCCTACCTCGGATGATGGTGCATTAACTATTACATCTGCCGCACATTATGGCACATATGTTGATTTAGATGGTACCGCCAAAAATGAAGTAGAACTCATTTCGCGTTATCGTGAAATGGCTATGCAACCAGAAATTGAATCGGCGATAGATGACATAGTTAATGAAGCTGTTGTACAAGACGATGATGGTAAAATTACTCAGATCATTTTAGATGATTTGAAACAGAATGAAAAGATTAAGAAGGCTATTAAAGAAGAGTTTAATATCATTCTTAGATTATTAAATTATCAAAATTTAGCACAAGATATTTTTCGCCGTTACTATGTTGACGGCAGAATGTATTTTCACATTATTATTGACCGTGAACAACCACAAGATGGTATCAAAGAACTGCGTTACATAGATCCACGCAGATTGAGAAAAGTACGGGAAATTAAAAAACAAAAAGACGAACGAACCGGCGCAGAGATTATGCAGCCAGTTAATGAGTATTACATCTATAATGACAAGGTTGTGTCTGGAAGTGCATCCAACTTTGGTCCAGTCGGTGTTCGCATTACCACAGACTCTATCATCTCCGTAACCTCAGGCCTCATGGATTCGCGTAGAGCAGTGGTGTTATCATATCTACACAAAGCAATCAAGCCACTCAATCAGTTACGCATGATTGAAGATGCAACAGTTATCTATCGTATATCAAGAGCACCAGAACGCAGAATCTTTTACATTGACGTAGGTAATCTACCAAAATTAAAAGCGGAACAATACTTGCGTGACATTATGATTAAGTACAAAAACAAACTTGTATATGACGCAAACACAGGTGAAGTCCGGGATGACCGTAAGTTTATGTCCATGATGGAAGACTTTTGGTTGCCAAGGCGTGAAGGCGGCAAAGGCACAGAGATTACAACATTGCCTGGTGGACAAAATCTAGGAGAACTGGAAGATGTTAAATACTTCCAGAAGAAGTTGTATGGTGCATTATGTGTGCCAATATCCAGACTAGAACCGAATCAAGGGTTCTCTCTTGGTCGTACATCAGAAATTACCAGAGATGAATTAAAATTCTCTAAGTTTGTTGACAGACTAAGAAGTAAATTCTCAGAAGTTTTCAATCAAGCTCTCCGTGTACAGTGTGTGTTAAAAGGCATTTGCACCGATGAAGAGTGGGAAACATTTAAAGAAGATATTCACTACGATTATATTAAAGACAACAATTTCTCTGAGATGAAAGAAGCTGAATTAATGACACAAAGATTGACATTGTTGTCTTCGGTTGATTCATACACTGGTAGATATTTCTCACAAAGATGGATTCAACAGAATGTATTGAGATTGTCCGATGATGAAATACTCGAAATGGAAAAACAAATCAATAAAGAAAAAGAAGAAGGCCTTGGATTACCAGTCTCTGTTACAAATGATGTTGCACAACAACAAATGATGGGACAGGTACAAACAGATCAAATGGTACAACAAAGTAAATTGATGCCACAAGATGACGGTGCACCAGCACCAAGTTCTTCTGGCGGTTCCTCAAGTAGTTCATCTAAACCAAAACTAACAAGTACCAGTAATTCAAAGTCAACAAAAGGTGATTTGAGTTTGGAAAGTACTTTCACTAAGTTAAAACGCATTTTATAATTAGGAGATAAAAATGGAAACAACAAGATCAATTGTCGATTACGCAGAAACTGATGATGCATCCGGACTACGCGATGCATTGTATGCTGCAATTTCGGATAGAGTTATGTCTCACATTGAGAACCACAAAGTTGAAGTTGCAAAAAGCTTAATGAATGTTCCTCAAGAAGCTTCAACAGAAGCCGAATAATTTTGGTATAAATATTATCCAAACAATAACAGGGATTAAAAATGGCAAACGCATTTACATATCAAGTCATTAAAGACACAACAGAACATGCCGTTATTAAGTTAACAGGCAAGTTTGATGGTACTGGTCAAGAAGACAATAACAGAAGAATTACAGCAAACACATTGAGTGGTGCAATGGACACATCGAAAGCTAATTTGCTTTCATCGGCCGCGAACACCGGTTCTCTATCGTTTTATGGTTTAGCTCTGAATCGTTTATGGTACTCAGGTCCTAATAATGCTGATGTTAATTTATTTTGGCACGCTGATACTTCCGCATCAATATTCTTACTGAATAGTAACTGTGAATTTGATGGTCAAAGTAACTGGGTAACAATACCAAACAATACAAAAGGAACAGCAAACTCCAAAGGTGATATAGGTATTCAAACTAGAGGCATGGCCGCAAACAATTCATATACATTAATATTAGAACTACGAAAAGATAATCAACATTATCAACGTGGTCATTTGACTGATCCGGCTGCATTTAATTATGGTGATTATTCCATCCGACCATGAGGATCAAAATGAAACTTATTAAAGAAATCACTGAGTCAGTAAACTATCTCATAGAAGAGACTGACGGAAAAAAAGTATTATTCATTGAGGGACCATTTTTGGTTGCCGAAAGAACAAACAAAAACGGCCGCATGTACAAAGAAGAAACTATGTCCAAAGAGGTTGGTCGTTATACTGAAGAATATATAAATAAAAATCGTGCCTTTGGTGAGCTGGGACATCCAGATACCCCATCTATTAATCTTGACCGTGTATCACATTTAATTGTTGGTTTGCGGAAAGAAAACAATACTTGGATAGGCAAAGCAAAAATTCTTGAAACACCAATGGGTAACATTGCAAGAAGTCTTATCGAGGGTGGCGCACAATTAGGCGTGTCTTCTCGCGGTATGGGTTCCCTAAAGACTGTCAATGGTGTCAACATAGTTCAAGATGACTTTCATTTAGCCACAGCGGCTGATATAGTAGCAGACCCTTCTGCGCCGGGTGCTTTTGTACAAGGTATTATGGAAGGTAAAGAGTGGATGATGGTTGAAGGAATATGGACTGAAGTTCATTATGAGGAAGCTCGCAGAGAAATCAAACAAGCTACCCCAAAACAGATCGAACAAGTCAGTTTAAAAATATTCGAAAATTTCATCAAAAAACTTTAATTATAAATATCCAATATAAAATCAAGGAGATTCTCAAAATGGGAAAATACAATCTATCAGACGCTGCTAAAGCAATTTTGACAGAAGGCGCAAAGGAAAGCTTTGATGCTAATCTATCTTCTAAGCGTAGTGGCCAAGACGGCGCAACAAAATTACCAACATCCGTTGCTTATGGCATGAAAGATGTGGGTGAGGTTGCAGGCGTTGTTGACAAACAAGATGACGAAAAGCCGGACTACACAAAAGGTACGCCAACAGCAACACCTCCAGGTCCTACACCGCCAATCGGTTCAGAGCCAGGTTCTAAGTTGAGTGGTCCTGCTGATTCAGAAGGTTCTGAACACAAAGCCGTTCAAGCTGCTGCAACTGACTATTCGGCCATTCGTGACCGTATCAAAGCCAGATTAGCAACTCAGACTATGCAAAGTAATCCTGGTGCAACTGCACCTTATGTTCCAGAAGAAGTGATTGAATCTGATCCAGTTATTTCAGAAGAAGAACATGAAGACAAAAAAGAAGACAAAGCACTCATCATGAAGATGATGAAGAAACAGAAAATGAAAGAAGAAATGGATTCTGATGTGAATGCATTGCTTTCTGGTGAAAACCTTTCTGAAGAATTCAAACAAAAAGCTACCACAATTTTTGAAGCTGCTGTTATTGCCCGTTCACAATCCGTAGTGGAAGAAGTGGAACAAGCAATGTACGAGGAATTCGAAGTTGCTGTGGAAGAAATCAAAGAAGATTTGGCTGTTAAACTTGATGACTACATCAGTTACATGGCTGAAGAGTGGTTCAAAGAGAACCAATTAGCAATTGAAAAAGGTCTGCGTTCAGAAATCGTTGAAGATTTCATTCGTGGATTAAAAGGATTGTTCGAAGAACACTACATTGACATTCCAGAAGAAAAAGTTGATGTTGTTGAACAATTGACAAACAGAGTTGAAGAACTGGAAGACTCATTAAACGAACAGATCAAAACTGCCGTTGCAATGAAAAAGACTATCAGCGAACACAAAAAGAATGAGGCTATACATGCAGTATGTGAGGGCCTGACACAGACGCAAGTAGAAAAATTTAAATCACTCGCAGAGGGTGTTGAGTTTACTACTGAAGAAGAATTCGGAAACAAAATGGACACATTGGTTGAATCATACTTCCAATCAACCGTTAAATCCGCAGACAAATCTGTATTGAACGAAGAAGTGCTTGTTGAGGACGAAAGCAAGCCTGTGCGAAATGTTGATCCAACAATAGCGCAATATGCACAAACTATCTCAAAAACATTGGCTAAATAAATAAAGTTTACCAATAATAGAAACTCACAAGGAGAATACTAATGTTTCTAACCGAAGAATTACAAAAAAAATGGCAACCAGTTCTGGAGCACCCAGAATTAGAAGCGATTAGAGATCCATACAAAAAGGCTGTTACAGCTTTAGTGTTGGAGAACCAACAACAAGCTATGTCACAAGACGCACAGGCACTGAATGAGACTACTTATTCAGCAACACCTGGTAATGCAACTGGTGCTAGCATTCAGAACTACGATCCAATCTTAATCAGTTTGGTTCGCCGTGCTTTGCCTAACCTAATTGCATATGATGTTGCTGGCGTTCAGCCAATGACAGGACCTACTGGTCTGATCTTTGCAATGCGCGCTAAGTACAACACACAAGGTGGTACAGAAGCTTTCTTCAACGAAGCAAATACACTGTTCTCTGGTGCTGGTTCGTCTGCTAACCCATACGGTTTCCGCGGCAACAACGCAACCGACATTGTTACAAACACTGGTGCAGACTTGGTTGCTAACAGTTTTACAACTGGTATCGGCATGCCAACAAGCCGTGCTGAAGGTCTTGGTGCTGATGACTCTACAGGTATGTTCAATCAAATGGCTTTCTCTATCGAGAAAGTTACTGTGACTGCTCAATCCCGTGCGTTGAAAGCTGAATACTCTCTAGAACTTGCACAAGACTTGAAAGCTGTTCACGGTCTTGATGCTGAAACAGAATTGTCAAACATTCTGTCTACAGAGATTCTTGCTGAAATCAACCGTGAAGTTATCCGTACTATCTATACTTGTGCCGTTGCCGGTGCTCAGTTTGGTACGACAACTGCTGGTTCATTCGACTTAGACACCGACTCTAACGGTCGTTGGTCTGTTGAGCGTTTCAAAGGTTTGATTTTCCAAATCGAACGCGATGCAAACGTTATTGCTAAGCAAACTCGTCGTGGTAAAGGCAACGTGATGATTGTATCATCCGATGTTGCTTCCGCTATGGCAATGGCTGGTGTTCTTTCTTATACACCTGCACTATCTGCTGACCTGCAAGTTGATGACACTGGTAACACCTTTGCTGGCTTGTTACACGGTCGTATCAAAGTGTACATTGACCCATATTTTGGTGGATTTACTTCCAACCAAGAATTGGTTACAATTGGTTACAAAGGTACTTCACCTTATGATGCTGGTATTTTCTACTGCCCATACGTTCCATTACAAATGGTTCGTGCAGTTGACCAATACACATTCCAACCTAAAATTGGTTTCAAGACTCGTTACGGCATGGTTGCAAACCCATTCGCAACAGGTGCTTCAGCCAGTAACGGTGCATTGAATGCTCGCAGCAATGTGTACTATCGTATTTTCCAAGTTAAAAACTTGATGTAATCTACGAAAACAGAGTCACCGTAAAGAGTGACAAGTTTTAAAGGACCTTTCGGGGTCCTTTTTTTTGGCTCCTAAATAATACATAAGGAGAAATCATGACTGCAATTACTAGAAGTCCAGAGAATACCAACTTACTTCAACCCACAAAATTTTTACTAACATTCAGCAGAATTGCTACAACACAGTATTTTTGTCAAACAGTAAATTTGCCTGGCGTTTCTTTAGGAGAAGTTGTTAGAGTGACTCCATTCTTAGACATGTATTCTCCTGGTACAAAATTAACCTATGAACCATTAGAGATGGAATTTATGGTTGATGAAGAACTGTTATCATGGAAGAATCTATACGATTGGTTTACATCTATGGCCGACCCAGACGGTTTTGAGAAGAGAGATGGTAGTAGAGAACTGCAAACCATCAAATACTTTTCGGACGCCACCCTGACAGTGCTGAGTGCATTGAATAATCCAATATTAAGAATTCAATATACTAATGTTTTTCCATTGACTATCAGTGATATACAGTTTGACACCACAAAGTCCGCAGACACCATA
>Ga0181358_1001398_pt1 | contig 11058 bp, 7 predicted proteins | sample Fa13VDMM110SD_FD_130096 | JGI IMG/M metagenome (GOLD analysis project Ga0181358, IMG submission 130096) | Freshwater viral communities from Lake Michigan, USA - Fa13.VD.MM110.S.D | ecosystem: Environmental > Aquatic > Freshwater > Lake | place: USA: Michigan | collected 2013-09-24
CAAGGACCCCTACTTCCCACGTAACAAGATCCTCGTCGGTTACAAGGGCGGCAGCTACCTCGAGACCGGCTACGTCTACGCTCCTTACGTGCCACTCATCGTCACCCCGACGATCTTCGCTCCTGAGGACTTCACTCCCAGGAAGGGCGTGATGACCCGTTACGGCAAGAAGATGGTTCGCTCCGACTTCTACGGTACGGTCACGTGTTTAGACATGAACATCATCTGATGTTCTAGCCGATAAGGCAAACAGGCGGCCACTCTTCGGAGTGGCCGCTTTGTTATGTTTGCAGATTTTTTTGAGTCTTTGGCTGATACTTAGCTCTGTGAGGTTAATATGCCAAAAATTGTATACAATCCATCGCAGGGCCTGGTCACTCAGGGCGGCTCTGGAGTGGAATTCAACTCAGATTCGGTGATCTTCTCCACTACGCCCATAACAACAGTTCAGTCAATCACTTCTAATACGACTGTGACTGCCGCAGGAGTTTATACTCTTACATCATCGCAAGGTGTGTTAACGACAGTATTGCCACTTGCATCTGCAATTCCTGGCGGCCAGCTGATTTTCAGGTCAGCTTCTCCGAGCTTGCACATTCTTACTGGATCGCAAGAAGCCGTCGGAACTAAAGTCATATCCGGAATTCCAGGCTCTTCAGTTGCAGGAGTCTCTGCTCAAGGCAGCAGGCTAACTCTTCCGGCAGTTGTAGGCTCTTCAGTTTCTCTAGTTTCTGATGGTGCTTCTTTTATGGTCGTAGGTCTTTCAGGATCTTGCACAATTGCAGGACTCTAATCAAAAGATTAGAGTATAGTCTTTTAGGAGTTTTAATGCGCACACCACAGAGAGTAGAGCAGTTTCAAAAAGAGCTTGAGATCAAGAAAGCAAAGGATCTTCGTAGGCAGCAGCCTGCTGCAGAAGCGTCACATCAAGCAGCAGATGAGATCCCCAAGGATGTGCATGCTGCTGATCCTGTAGTTGATCCTGCTGTGATAGATGAAGCACCTGCAGCTGATGCGCAAGATGCAGTGTTGCAAGACATAGCTCAGGAATCTCAAGAGGTAGAAGCTGCTGCTGAGGCTCAGCCTGAGCCTGAGGCTGTAGTTGAATCTACAGTTTCCACCACTTCTCGCAAGCGTAGATCTTGATCGAAGCTCTCAGAGCGCTGATTCGAGAGACCATCCGTCAGGTTGGTCATTCAACATGGGCTGTCTACCCTAAAAAAGGCGGAAAACGCCTTGGAACGCACGGTTCCAAGGCGTCAGCTCGACGGCAGCTTGCTGCAATTGAGATATCAAAGTCGAAAAGATCCAAGAAAACAAGAGAGTAGTTGTGCCTACTTACTAAAGTAGAGTCATGTCAACATTCTTAACAACTACAGCACCTACGCCTTTCGGCATCTTTGATTCGGATTCTGATTTTTCATTAGACGCCGATAAGATGATAACCTTTGTCAAGAGAAAGCTTGGCGATGATGTGCTAAGTGTCGAGCTCACGAAAAAGCAGATCTGGGCAAATATGGAAGAATCTGTCCTTGAGTACGGATACATACTCAACCAGTATCAGGCAAAATCTCAGATGCTCACTTATCTTGGATATGTGACAGGATCAGGATCAGGAGCTGAGAATAAACTTCCGAGAGAAAGCCTTGAGTTTTTGACTAGATTCTCCGAGCCTTATGCCACTGAAGCTGGCGTTGGTGGATCTTACAACATGATGTCTGGGTCTATCGACCTTGAGCCAGGCCGACAAGACTATGATATCTACAAAGAGCTCAAAGATGCTAGCGGTAACTTGATCGTTAGCTCTTCGTTCAATAGAAACCCAATGACGAAGATGAGAATTAGTGAAGTCTTTCACTTCTCTCCACAGGCAGCATATAGATTTTTTGATACAACCTCAGCTGTCAACTATCTCAATAACGAGTTCAGCTTTGAATCGTTCACTCCTGAGACTGTGTTCTACGTTCTTCCTGTCTATGAGGATATCTTAAGAGCCGGCATGCTTGATCTTTCTAACCGCGTTAGAAGATCTAACTACAGCTACAAACTGATTGGAACTCAAATAAGAATATTTCCAACGCCTACTGATCCACAGATCCCCAAAAAGCTCTTCTTCAGAGTAAAAGCATTCACAGACCCGCTTAACCCGTCCTACACTGATGAAACCATCAATGGTGTCTCCAACCTAGGAAACATTCCTTTTGGTAATGTGAACTATGCAAAGGTCAATAGCATTGGTCGTCAGTGGATAAGACAGTACACACTGGCGCTGTCGATGGAGCAGCTAGGCTTTATTAGGTCGAAGTTTGGAACAATTCCAGTCCCAGGTGCTTCTCTTACTCTAAACGGTGGTGATCTAATTTCAAAGGGAAGAGAAGACAAGAAAGATCTTGTGACAAAGCTGAGAGAGATGCTTGAGACCATGACGTATGACAAGCTTATCGAGGCGAGCGCCACCAGAGCAGAGAACCTAACCAAGCAGCTGCAGAAGATTCCTATTCCTAACGGTCGCGCAATATTCATGGGGTAATAGATGTCAAGACTTTTTTTGAGCGAGAGAGAAATCAACTTCATTAACGACATTGCAAAAGAAGTTGTTAAAGATGTTGTTGGACAAAAGATCTATGTGTTCCAGATCTCTGAGATAAAGTCCAGAGTTCATGATGTTTATGAGGAGTCTCCTGACAAGATATTTGAGAACCCAATTGAGCTTGACGCACTTGTTAAGTACCAGCCGCAAGAGGTCAAGACAAACAGGTATGGATCTGAAGAGTTCTACAACATAGAAGTCTATGTCCAGATCAGAGATTTGATTGACAAAGAGATCAACATTAGAGAGGGCGACTTCTTTAGCTACGGTGAGACTTTCTTTGAGATCATTAAGGCGCCTGTTACTGATACCATCTACGGACAGATTGAACACAAGAGTTTCACTACTATCACAGGCAAGCAGTCAAGAAAAGGACAGTTTATTTCAAAGATCTTTGGTCCTACTTCTGAATCTTACTCCGATCCAGATGCTGTCCAGACTACTTTCGTTCAGCAGCGCGGATTCTCTCAAAACAGGCTTGGTGCGACTGGAGATGTTAGAGACCTTCAGAAGAAGGGAGTTCTCGATGCACCCATCAGCGGTCCTGCTGAAGTTTCACCTAGCGGCGACCCGACCGGTGCCGGATCGTCCTTCTACGACGAGAGCTAAAATGCCAGAAAGAAAGTTAAAAAACGGATACGAAGGAACAAACATCCCAGAAGACTTTACTTTCCCGTCTGTCGGAGTTGAGGATGTTGACCGTGCCATCTTTAATCTCTTCAATAGAGACATTAACTTTGAAGTCAAAGTAAACGAAGAAACCAAAAGAGTTCCTGTCGTTTTTGCGACAGGTGAGAGGTTTGCACTCACTAGGCGCGACCGACCTATTCGCGACAAGAACAACACACTTATTCTTCCGATCATCTCTATTAAGAGAGGATCTATTGGTCACAAAACAGAGACTGATGTCTTTGGATCAGCAATCTCTATTAAACCAAATAGTGACTACGTCATAAAGAAGAGACTTGACACTGAGGATAGAAACTATCAAAGATTAGTCAATAAGCTTGCACTAAAGAATTCAGATAGCACTGCAACAATAGGCCATTTCACTAACAAAGACACTTACCCTGGTCAGCAAGTTGGAGTTGGACAGATTGCTTCTAGGCGCCAAGGAGGCGCTTTGTCAATAGGTCCAGGGTATACACGATTCCCGCTGCAGAATTTCACAGAAGATCACATCTACGAATACATTACGATTCCATATCCTCGGCTCCTAGGAATATCCTACAACATAACCTTCTGGGTTCAGTACATGTCTCAGATGAATAAGCTGATTGAGATTCTTCTTATGAGCTTTAAGGGTCAAGGAAGAGAGTTTCTTATGAAGACACCTGCAGGCTTTGAGTTTTTGGCAATGATACAAAGTCCGATTAATTCAAATGACAACTTTGAAGAGTTCACAAACGAAGAGAGGTTGATCAGATATAGCTTCGATGTTAAAGTTCCTGCTTACATTCTCGCTCCTAGGCACTCAAGCCTGCCAGAGCCTACTAGAAAGTTCGTATCTTCAACAACACTTGATTTTAATCTTGATGAAGCTGGAAACATAGCGACACAGAAGATTCCTGTTGGTGCAAAAGATCGCGTGGACAGGTTCGTTCTAACTGATGTTGAAAACATAGAACCTGATGGTACTATTGAGATTAAGAGAGGAGAATCTGAGTACGAGTACGTTGAGAACATTAAGGATCCCTTTTCATCTCAGTCAAATCAGCAGCTTGTTAGATTGATCTCAAGAAATCCCAGAAGCGGTGAAGCGGTCTCAGTCGGAAGAATAGTTAAGAAGATTGGAAAACTGTAAGTTGACATTTCCTGGCCTATTTAGTGTTAGCACATAAGCAGGAGAATGCATGGCTGAGATCACGTTTAAGTTTCCCGGTTTCTTCGACAGAGAGATCGACCAGTCCGCTGTTTCTGAGACGATATCTGGCACTCCGGCAGGATTGGTAGGTACATCTCACAAGGGCCAAGCATTCATTCCGACACTTGTTGGAAGCGAAGCAACCTTCAGGAGCAAGTTTGGAACTACATCGGGAGACAAGACTACTTCTGAGCTTGCAGCTCAGCAATTCTTTAGAAGCGGAACAGCTCTCAGGTTCGTGAGAGTTCTTGGTGCGGGAGGAAACACAACTTCTACGGACGTCGCGGTCACCAATCAAAAGGGAACTGTCAAAGGCGCGGGATTTGTTATTACGGGCGCTCCAAACACAGATGGTCGACACATCGGATCAGTGCAGTTCATCGCTGCCAAGCACAGCGTCGCAGCGTCATCAGATGCTGCAACACCATACTTTACAGACAATGACAGCTTTGGGCTTTCTAGCGGAACAGGAAATGCCAACGTCGTAAGAGCTGTTCTTCTACTAGCGTCAGGTACATGCGCTAGAGTAATGAGCTATTCAGACAGCTTTTCTGAGACAAATATTTCAGATGATGCTGCTACTCCAAGCACTGACAAGCTTTTCAAGCTGGTGATCTCAAGCTCTTCTCCTGGTTTTTACACAGATGAAGGCTTTACTGGAATTAAGATCTTCACTGCCTCTCTTGATCCTGATAGCGACAAGTATGTTGCAAAGATTCTCAACACAGTTCCTTCGAGATTCGAGGAAGAAGAGCACCTGCTGTATCTTCACTTCCCAGTTGAGGACACTGTCGCTTCGGTCTCTACTGATGCAAACAGCATTGCTATCCTCTCGGGAACTGTAAACACATCTCAGGCCTCTGGAGATCAGTCACTAAGCTTTAGAGACGCCTTCGGTCGCTATGACACGAGATTCTCAAATGCTCGGACTCCTGTCTTTATCTCGCAACCTTTCGGTGCCACTGAATACAATCTTTTCAACTTTGAGACCATTGACGATGGAAAGGAGAGCTCAAGCCTCTACAAGGTCTCGATCATCAACTTAAGGAAGTCAACAGACCCCACGTCTCCCTTCGGTTCGTTCTCAGTCCAAGTTAGAGATTTCTACGATAGCGATCTTGCACCTGTCATTCTTGAGCAGTATGACAATTGCAACCTGAATCCAGAATCGCCAAGCTACATTGCTGCTCTCATTGGAGACGCTAAAAGCTTCTTCAACTTCGATTCAGCTTCACCTACAGAGCGCAGAATCAACAATCTAGGAAGATACCCGAACAGGTCCAGCAGAATTAGAGTTGTCATGAACGACGCTGTTGAGAACAGAATCGTGCCTGGAGAAGCGTTGCCATTTGGCTTCAGAGGCGTTTCAGTCGTGAAGACATCCGATGCCTTGGCTGATGATGCTTCGAGGCCTATAACGGGAGGCAGCGCTGCTGCGCGCAGACTCACAGGCGTAGGATCAGTCTCGGGATTGATTAGCTCAATTGTCCCACCTATCCCGCACAGATTCAAGGTAACCAGAAACGCTATCAACGCATCTCAAGCCTTTGTTGGAGATGCTTCTGATACAGAAGCTGTTGATTCTCGGCTTTACTGGGGCGTCAAATTCGAGAGGTCACCTGCTCTAAGTCTTTTCGGTAGTGCATATTTTCCAAATGCCATTACGACTCCTAACGAAGCCATAGCAAACCATGCAAAATTCATGGGAATTCAGAAGCTCGACACTCTCGTAACAGGGTCTCAGGTCGACACCTTTAATAACAACAAGTTCACTCTTGCAAGAGTTGCTCTACCGAATGCTCTCAACGGCAGGACTCCTGACGTAGCTATTAGCGACATCACGGGTAGCGCTGATGATCACATGCTCGATGCAGCATACTTTAGAAATGCAAACCCTGCTTACGGAACGCTAACTGTTAGAGATCCCATCAATACGTCAGTAAGAATGACGCTAGGTACACTTGTAGCACTAACTTCTTCAGACTATTTCAACAAGTTCTCGGGATACAACAAGTTTAGCACTTTCTTCTACGGCGGCTTTGATGGAACCAACATTCTCGATAGGGACCTAGGCGCTCTAAATGACAGAGCTTGCTCAAGTGAAGGAGATGGAAAGGCAAAGTCCTCTCTTAACATCGGACTAAGAGGCTTCACGGTAGGATCTGGTCTTTCCAATGCATATGTTAACTCCTACAATGTCGCTGCCGATCTGATCACAAACAAGACAGATTCTGACGTTAACATCATCTGCGTCCCTGGAATCAAAGAGCCTGCTGTTACTGACTACTTTGGGGCTGCAACAGCTGACTATCAGCTTGCGATCTACTTGATGGACATTCCATCATACGACGATCAGGGAAGCAGAATCTACGGTACCACAACTCCGAACGTACAGAACACAATCAGCAGGTTCTCATCAAGGACGATCAACAATAGCCACGTTGCTGCCTACTACCCGGATGTATCAGTCGTAGACGCTGATACGGGTTCCAGAGTTAGAACCGCCGCTTCTTCTGTTGCATTGGGTGCTCTTGCGCAGAACGATGCGCTGTCTAATCCCTGGTTCGCGCCGGCCGGTTTCAACAGGACAGCTCTTTCAAACGTTGCATCAACGACTTGCAGATTGAACAGCACAGACAGAGACGATCTTTATGATGCAAGAATCAACCCGATCGTTCGATTCCCAGGAACAGGATTCGTCATCTTCGGTCAGAAGACTCTGCAGTCAACAAAGAGCGCTCTTGATCGAGTCAACGTTCGTCGCCTGCTTATCGCACTCAAGAGAGATATCGGAGACGTAGCATCTAGGTTCCTCTTTGAACAAAACGACGCTGCAAGCCGTGCCAACTTTGTTTCTGCTGCAACTCCTGTCCTGCTAAATGTCCAGACCCAGCAAGGCATCCAGCAGTTCAGGGTGGTCTGCGACGAATCTAACAACACTCAGACAGACGTTCTTAACAACGTTATGAATGTTAGGATTATTATCATCCCGACACGTGCTGTTGAGTACATCGTCATAGACTTCATCATCAACAACACGGGCGTCCAGTTCGTATGATATTTAGAATCGGAGCAATAAATGGCCACAACTAGAACAAGCCCGGGAATCTCATATTCAGAGATCGATAATACAGCTCCAGTAGCAACTTCACCTGCTGGAATCCCGGCAGGCATCATTGGAACTGCAAATAAAGGTCCCGCGTTCGTCCCTGTGACTGTTGGAAGCTACAGAGATTTTAGCGCCATCTTCGGTGACTCGTCTAACGGTGCAGATTCAGCTATTGCCGCAAGAGAGTACATGTCTGTCCCGGGAACTTCTGTGACTTTTGTTAGAGTTCTTGGTGTCGGAGACGGAAAAGCAAGAAACACTTCTACAGGTCAGGTAAATAACGCAGGATTCGTAGTTGGAGATCAGCTTGTTGGAGACAACGGCATGCTCTCTTCGAACTCTTACGCAACAGCTGGCGGCCCAACAGGAAGGACTTACTTCCTGGGATGCTTCATGTCAGAGAGCGCAGGATCTACAATATTCAGCTCAGCCGGAATTCAGACTAGTGGAAAAGCAGTCCCAGTTGTTAGAGCAGTTGTCATGGCTGCTTCTGGCGTTGTGGTCACTGTAAGCGGATCTTTCCCGAGCGTTACAAATACAGTAAGCCTCAATGCATCCGCACCGGGCGGTTCTTCGATCGGATCGATCAACGTTGCTGCGAACACTTTCACGGTACTTCTAAACGGACTGAAGAGCTCTGAGAATAATATCATCACAGCTTCTTTCGACGCGCCAGAGAGCTTTGTCGGTGCTTTTAACACAAATCCACTTCTTCTGAACGAGAAGGGTCACTACCTCTACACCTACTACGACATTCCCAAGGCTCTTGCTGTTGTAACTTCATCAGGAGTTACAAGCAACACTTACCCAACTCTGGGCGGCGCGCTGGAGCATGCTGTCTACATCGCTACTGGAAGTCAGGCAAGAAACTCGAGCGCAGCAAATGCTCCTAACTATGAGAACTTCCAGGAGCGGTTTGAAAATTCACGTACACCATACATCACATCTCAGCTCTTTGGTGGTTCAAGATACAACCTCTTCAAGGTTCATGCTCTAGACGATGGAGATCAATCCTACAGCTCCATTAAAGTTCAGATCTACAACATCACTCCAAGCCAGGACATCAATAACCTCTTTGGTCGATTCTCACTGGCTGTAAGAAACTTTTCAGATGCAGATAACGCACGACCTCTCGAGGCTTATGAAGGTCTTTCTCTCGATCAGTCGTCAGAAAGATACATCGGTAGAGTAATTGGTGATCTTCACACGTACTTTGATTTTGATAGAGCTGCTGCTGCTCAGAAGATCAACAGTACTGGTGACTACGAAGTAAGATCACCTAGGATCAGAGTTGAGATATCTGATGACCTTATTCTTGGAAACGTACCCGATGATGCGCTTCCTTTCGGATATAGAGGTCTCGGTCATCTCATTACTTCTGGATCTAGTCCAGTCGCTGCGACGCCAACAGGGATCACAAGTCTTCTGGCTGCAGGTTCGACAGATATCTTCAAGAAGACAGTTCAGCCTCCTTTCATCTTTAGGCCAAGCCTCGTTGTTGGTACAGTAGCGTCCACTAATATCTCGTGGGGCTTCATGACAGACTACTTTGGAACGCTTGCTAACCCCAACAGCAGGGCAGTCTTCAGCCCGTACTCTTCGAATCATCTCAAGTTCTTCCCAGACATGAACCTGACGTATGCGAACTTCTTCGTAAGAGATAACACGGGCGCTGCTTCTTCAGGCGGAACGGTCTACGATACAGACGTCTTTAACAACAATCTGTTCGCTTGCGAGAGGATCAAGGTTGCAACTGGCTCTTCCACATATGCAGACCCACTACAATGGATCTCAGCTTCGTACGTCAGAAACGGATCCATCGGTGCAGATGAGACAGCAAAGACTCGTGCGCTCTCCATCAGCGACTTGAAGAATGATTTTGATAATATCAAGTTCGTTAAGTTCAATGTCCCGCTGGTTGGTGGCTTCAACGGAACCAACATCTTTGACCAGCAGAAGTACAGACTTACTAACATTGCTGCAACTAGAGAGATCGCTGATACGGCCCAGGGCGGCACATCAGGTCCGACGGTCTCGTCATACAAGAAGGCAGTCGATGTTATCAGCAACAAGACAGAGGCTGATATTCAGCTTCTTGCAGTTCCAGGAATTAGAGCTCCGACGATCACGAACTACACAATTTCTGCGGTTGAGAACAGATTTGATGCCATGTACATCATGGACATCGAGCAGAAGGACGAGAATAACGCTGAGATTACAGGATCTAGCGGGATAATCAATCTCACGAACTCTGTCTCTGCATTTAGATCGCGCGGAATTGACAGCTCCTTCGCTGCTGTGTACTTCCCTGACGTCAACATCTTCGACGGCGCGTCGGCGATCCGCAGAGTCGCTCCCTCAGTTGCCGTTCTCGGAGCTTTCGCTCTAAACGACAGCGTAGGTTATCCCTGGTTTGCACCGGCCGGATTTGTGAGAGGATCAATGGCTTCAGTCAGTTCTGTGTCTGCAGACCTCACCGACGCTGACGCAGATACTCTCTACGCTGTCAACATCAACCCGATACTTGCTCGCAGAGGCTCGATCGTTGTATTCGGCCAGAAGACACTCCAGCGGGCATCAACTGCTCTCGACAGAGTGAACGTCCGTCGTCTCTTGATCTCTATGAGAAGAACTGTTCGACAGATCTCCAATGGCTTCTTGTTCGAGCCCAACAACTCCGACACACTTGACGCTTTCAGGGGTCGGGTCACTGCTGCTCTGAGCAACATCCAGCAGCAGCGCGGCGTCGATAGGTTCACAGTCGTTATAGATACTTCTACGACCACCCAGGCCGACATCGAAAACAACACAATTAGAGGACAGATCTACCTCAAGCCCACGCGGTCAATTGAGTTTGTCAGTCTCTCGTTTGAACTTAACAACGTCATCACAGCTTGAACTAGGAGAAAATCAGAATGGCCGAGACACTAAGCGTAACAGATATGCTTCCAAACAAGTTCGAACCGAAGCGCAAGCATCGGTGGATCTTCGCGTGTGAAGGCATTGATTCTTTCATAGTCAAGAGCACAGCTAGACCTTCCTTCACCATGGATTCCAAGGAAATTCCCTGGATGAACACACAGCGGTACATCGTGGGAGGCAAGCTCAAGTTCGGAGATCTGAAGCTTGAGCTTCACGATCCGATCGCACCTTCCGGCGCTCAGCAGGTGATGGAGTGGATCAGGACCCACCACGAGAACATCAGCGGTCGAGCAGGTTATGCTGACTTCTACAAGCGCGACTGCCAGCTTAAGATGCTCGATCCGCTTGGAACAGTTGTTGAGCTTTGGGATATGAAGGGAGTCTTCATCAAGACGGCTGACTTCGGTGGCGTTGACTACAACGGAGATGATCCTATGGGAATCTCTTTGACTCTTCGCATGGACTCTTGCGTCCTGCAGTTCTGATCTATTTTCCTTTACAGAACACCTGATTCTTTCTACACTGATCCATGTCTAGAAAGAATCAGGTGTTTTCTAGTGCGCAGCAAGCAGA
>Ga0181358_1001402_pt1 | contig 11016 bp, 13 predicted proteins | sample Fa13VDMM110SD_FD_130096 | JGI IMG/M metagenome (GOLD analysis project Ga0181358, IMG submission 130096) | Freshwater viral communities from Lake Michigan, USA - Fa13.VD.MM110.S.D | ecosystem: Environmental > Aquatic > Freshwater > Lake | place: USA: Michigan | collected 2013-09-24
ACATTCATCTTATCAGACTTCCAAGGAATATGACTTACTGTTGTTTGAGAAAGAATCTTAATTGCTTCTTCAATTTTTTTCTCCGACATATGATTACGATTCTCAATAGGGATTAGATGTGCCCTACTATCCAGAGCACCCTGCCTTCCAATATGACTATCTTCAAATATTACAGTGTCCTTAGGAAGAGCATTACAGGCAGTCATACACTTCCAATACATCTCAGGAAATGGTTTGTTACGGACTACATCTTCATTACTCACATAGTAATCAACAAACTCTAATACTCCCAACTTAAGTAAAACTAATTTAACAGTATTACGAATACTATTACTGGCTACAGCAACTTGAAATCCTTTATCTTTAAGACTTCTGAAATACAGCATCAGTTCAAAGTCATTCTTTAATTTTGAAAAAATCTCAAGAGTTTCTTTCTGCTTATCTTCCCAAATCTGTTGATGAGTATCTACGGGAAGACGCTTATTTTCGGTCAGCATTGCCAACTTGCGAGAAGTAGGAAGACCATCATAAAGACTTAAATGTTCAACTTTACTTATAACATATTTTTTATCTACATTTTCTAAGGCACAATTTAGTGCTTCATAATGCATATCTCGACTATCAATCAGAACACCATCAAGATCAAAAATTACTAACTTATTCATACAGAAATTTTACAATAGTCTCTTTTGTGATAGAGGAAGAATTTAATGCCTTATCATCAATCAATACATCATAATGAACTTTACCCATTACAAGTTGATTGTATTTTAGTCCCCAATTATCCAATTGATTAATTGTTTTAGGATATAATTCACTATAAATGAGTGCTACATTTCCATTAAATTGCGACATTCCTCTTGCAGTATATATGATTATTTTATTACCCTCTTCATACAGAGAATTGACCAAATCAATTGCTGATTGATTTGGTTCGCAATAATCATACTTGATTGGACCCATATGCTCATATTTACTTTGACGATAGCAAATGACATCATCAAGATCAAAGGCAATAATTTTTAATTTGCTCATGTAATAATTCTAATTGAAAACTAATTTTATTTTGAATTTTTATATCCGCATCTGAAAAATGAATTTTAATTTTTTCTAAAAATTCTTTATCTGAAAGTATGTAATGGCAACAAGTCATAATTAATTGTTCTTTGGATAATGTTTTAACATCAATTATCCATTTTTTCCACTTACCGGAATTATAGCATATTTTATACAATTTATCAAATAAAGTTTTATCTTGCTTACAAACATTTAAGTAGTATTCAGATTCTATTTGCCCAAATTCTGGTGCAATATTAATTGCATCTAATCCCAATTCAAATCTTGTCTTAACATCAAAAGAATCAATTAAATAATCTCCATTATGCTCTTTACTTAATAAATTGAATGTTTTTACAACATCAATAAATTTAAGAAGTCGATTATCATCAAAACATCCAACATTTGTCCGTGTAGGTAAATTTAATCCAGTACCAGATTGCACAACCGCATATTTAATCTGATTAAACTGCTCTTTAGTTAAAGTCTTCTCCAAATATCCTAAAAATATTTTTAAATCCTCTGGTTCATATTTAAATATTGCTTCTTCTGTACCAACCTCATAAAAAACATTTGGATTTATGTTCCAAAGTTTTTGTATTATTGTTTTTGTTTTTTTTGCAGATTGTTGTATATTTTCACAAATTTTAAAACAATCTATGTGAATCAAATCCAAATATTGACAATCAACACTAAAAGACTTCATTCCATCATCAATTATTTGACCTTGGTTTTCTCCACCATGATCTCGACAAAGAAAAATTTCTGGATTATGTCTTCTTACATACTCACAAAATTGTTTTGTATTCCAGTTATTTACATATCCTCCGGAATAATCAATCTGCCTTCTTGAAGGTATAAATCCTACTTTATTATTATTTGAAAATTTTATTACAGAATTTACAACATTTTCACTCATAGGTCCAATGAAAAATTTTATTTGATTAAGTGGTTGATTAATCACCATAATTAATTCCAGTATAGAGTTTAAATTGTTGTATAGACTGATTGTAAGATATAATTTTTCCTTCTTGAGTAAATGGTCTTCCATCAATTACATTATTATCTGCCATATTAACCTCAATTGGAGTTGCATTAAAAATCCATTTATTTTTTAACTTACTTAATTTATACCAGTTTTTCCTATCAATTATTTTAAAATTTAAATTTAATAGGTGACAAGTATATTGTATGGATTTGCTAAATCCACCATTACCAAGTATATAAAGAAAATCAATATCTAAATGTAAATTTTCAATATAACTTCTTACTCCAGAATAATCTGTATTATAAGCGGTCAAACGTCCATTGTTATTCAAAACAGTATTACATGCTCCAATTTTTTGAACTTCATCAGATACTTCATCCACATAATTTAAAGTTTCAACTTTAAATGGCATACTGATTGCAAACCCAGAAATGTTTAATGCTTTTACGGCATCAATTGAATTTTTAATGTTATTTGAATAAAAAGATTTATAGATAGCATTTATATTTTTTTCCTTAAATGCATTATTGAAAAAAATACATCCATTATTTCCAGGATTAATTGAAAATGAGCAATATATTTTAGTGTCTTTATCTATCATTTATTTCTTGTAACATTTGCTTTGCTTTAAAGAATAAAAGATTACCAAATACTTCTTCATGCAAAGCAGACATATTTAAGAATATTAACGATGTTATTGATTTAACTTTATTTAAATCATAACCAAGATCAATTATCCATTTTTCATAAACATCTTTAAATTTATCCAACTCATCACTAGTTGAGTGTTGATATTCTACAATGTCTCCATCAATAAAGCAAGAAAAATTCTTATCATCTTTCATCAATTTATAGGAAATTAATATTCCACCATACATTTTAGCCAGATCATAATAAACATCGCCCGTATCATTGCCACCAAAATCTTGTCTCCAATCCAACATGTAAAACTTTTTATCATCCCCATAAACAACATTATCAAACTGAAGATCACCATGAAAAATTTTCGTAGGAATTCCATTATACAATGATTCCCAATTAAAACTTTCAAGCAAATCATAAATTGATTTTGTGGGTACACCATTTACAATATGATTTCCAACAAAATATTCATCTCTTCTATCTAAAAATAATTCAAATCTTTCTATGGTTTTATCATAATAAAATTTCTTGCAAATTTTATTAAATGAGGTATCTGAATTTATTTTTTTCCAAAGATTTTTATCACAAAATTCTAAAAAGTTTTTCCAAATTGTCAAGTCATCAAGGTCATAAAGAGTATCGCCATCAATCCACTCATAGGAGTATAAGTATTTTCCTCGATAATTTATTTGTGGAATTAATGAATTTAAATCTTCAGATCTCGATATCCTACCTTTAATAAAATTGACATCAGACGATAACTTTATAAAATTATTTTTTACCTTATAAAGAAACTCACCATTTGTTTTTGGAATACTATATTGTTTTGAATTCTCAAACAATTTTTTAGATCTCAAATAATTATCAACTGTACCTACATCATACCAATCAAATTTTTTAGATTTAATACTTAAATACTCATCAATATTATAATAAGCACTAACTATTTCACCACTACTAACATCAAGTTGTTTCCAAAATTTTTCAAATTCATAAACACCAGATAATCCAATGAAGGCATAATCATATCCATCTTTATCTTTATTTTTAAATCCAATAATATTATTGCTATCAATATTAGTATCTACATTAACAGTAGAATAATGCTCTGGCATACTTGTTGGATAAATTCCCAACCAATTTTCATTTACAGGAGGAAGATCATCTGTAATGATGGTATCTCCAGTCACCCAAATAAAAGGTCTTTGCAAATACTCTTTACATTGGTTGATTGAATAGGCAGGACCAGATTCTTCCCCAGTATAATTATCAACTTTAACGAATTTGAATGTTCTATCAGGATGTGATGCCTCACAGTATTCCTGAACCATATCGCCCCTATATCCAAGAGCAACTACAATTTCATAATCTTTTGGAGTTTTATCAATAATATGAGATATAATAGATTTATTGTCTAAGGGCAATAGACACTTATTGATGTGTTTAGATAGATTTTCAAGTCTACTTCCAATTCCAGCTGTTAAAATACACAAAGCCGGTTTTAAATGCTCGTGTTCTATTTTTCCATCACCTCTACTAGAATCATCAGATATTCTGATTACATCATTAACTTCGGGTGTAGAAACTTCTTGTAAAATAATATCGGTAATTGCTACTACACGATGCTTTTTTGGTGGTTGAACAGTAAAAAATTCACCGGCATTCATTATTGATTTTTTTACAACACCGGCATCATCTTCCAACCAAACCTCAGCAGTACCTTCAATAATAAAATTAGTTTCTAACTTTTTTTCATGATATTGATAACTTGTTTTTGTTCCAGCATTGATATAAATTCTTTTATAACAATATTTTTCATTGAGTTCTAACCAAACTTCTTTACCCCAAGGTTTATAAACTGTATGTGCATTATTTAATGTAGACATTTTAATTACCACTACTTAATTTTTTGTAAGATTTTTAAAAGCATTTATAGAAGAAATCAATCCATCGTTATCAAATTCAATAAAATCAATAACATCTAATCTTTCTTTATTATCAATAAGTATTGAAATTTGAACAGCATAGTAAGTATCAGAATTTGAATAAAAACTAATTGGAGTTACTTGAATAGTATTAACAGTACTAAAGATAATATCAATTTGTTCAATAACTTTTTCCTTTGTACTGGCGGAAATATTCCAATCTACTAATTTTACATTATCAGAAAACATATCTGAAAGCAAATTAATATTTTTATTGGAAAATACCTCAAAATATTTAATTAACTTATTTTTATATTTCATATTCATCAATAACCTAATTTTTGATAAATCTCTTCCATAAGATTAGATTCATAATTTACACCATCCAGCATACCAATTCCCCAAATATTATGACTTGAATTATGAATAGTATTATAAGTCAAATGGAGTGTAAATCCATTCTTGATGTAAAAGGTTTTTTTATTGAATGAATTTTTAAATACATTAAGAGAGACTTCATCAAAAGCATCATATGCTGGCATAGAAACAATTTTTTTCCAATCATCGGTTTTTATGGCAAAAACACTATTAGTATAATATGGACAAATAAACTCTTCAATTGAATAGTTTTGCTCCTCAACTATTTTGCCAAAATTATTCAAAATATAATCATTAAGGATAATTTGAGATTTCGCACAAATACGAATTGGATGAATACCTTTATAGTAATGATTTATTTGACTAACACCTTCATAAAAAGCAGAAGAATTCCAAGAAGACGCCTGAAGTGTGTATGCATTTAGAGGAGAATAATCTACATCCCAAAGTCCATTTGGCATCTCCCTCTTCAAAAAATTAGCATAGATTTCATTCTTTACAGATTCATCGGAAACAAAAGATTCTATAAACTGATCTACTAATGGAATATTATTTGAAAGCAGTGGTGCTAGAAGTAAATTATCTTCAGACTCCAATAAACCAATATTTTCAATCATATAATCCCATACATGATTCCCAATAAAACAATCTTCATCCAATTTCACAGAATATTCGGTATTTTGAGAAAGGGCATATTCCACCTTTTCCATGTAGTTATATCCAGAATGAAATGGAACTATATTGGTTTCAATGCCATTAAGTCTTTCAAACTCAACATTTTCGGATGAAAGAATATTAACTCTGATTTTTAATTTATTTTCTTCCTTAATTAAATCGAGGAAATGTTTAGTTATGTCCCAAAATTTTTTTGGTCTATTATGGGTAAGATAATTAATAGTAATCATAATATGCTTCTAATTAAATTATAAGGTATTTTATTGGGTGTCTAATTCCCACCATGTATGTATGCCTCTAGTATTAGTGTCTATCCCATAACTATTCAATAAATCTTTCAATGTTGGATATTTTGTAAAGGTCCAAAGTCCTTCGGCAAGGGTATGCATATGTGGAAATATTAAAGAGTTTGTTGTTCTATATTGTCTAACTGTTTTGACATTTTGAACTTCATATGTATTTTTATTCCTCATAAAAGATAAACATTCTTGATCTTCATTTTGATTTTTTGCTTTATCTAAGGTACTAGAGAACTCTTCAAAAACAGAATGTTTCCAAATTGCTGGTTGAAAGATATGACTATCGCTTTTATAGAAATAATAATCATCATATCCAGTAAATATTCCGGGTTGATTATCAGTTACAGAAAAATGGGAATAACTCAATAAATAATCCCAATTGTTATCTGTCATAAAATCGCACATTTTTTGTAAAAGTTTTTTAGAAACATTTCCGATAGGAATCCAATCTTCATGAAGAAATAAAATATACTCAGATTTTATTTTAGATAAAACTGAATTTACTCGTTTTGTCCAAATAAGATTATCATTATATACATGCTTTATCCAATTTTTAGGGATATCGTATAAATTAATATCATCTATAGTATCATTGTATAAAAAATGAATTTCAAAATCTTTATCCATATACTTGTCAATTTGTCCAATTAAAGCAGGCCAAATGAAAGAGTAATCAGAGTGCGTGTAGATAAGTATCGATATAGTAGAATTCATAGTCTTTTAGAATCAACTTGAGATGCGTAAAATTTTTCTATTGGAAATTGCCAATTAGTTTTATGAGGAAAAGTTCCTGATGGTCCATACTGACTTTCATTGTAAAGAACATCTCCATATAAAGAACATTCTTCTAATTCATATCCCTGCTCTTCTAAGAAAAATCCATAGCACCCTTCACAATACCCAGTTTCTTCTTTATTACGTGGTAAAAATTTATCTGCTCCCATTTCAAGCATTCTATTCATTACTTTATTTTTGCAAAAGAATATAGGTCCATAGCAACCAAGTCCAGAGAAAATATATTTATACTCAGAATTTGAAGATATCAGTTCCCCCCAAGTATTAAAGTTTCCTATCACTCTATCAAAATAACACAGAATTGTCAAATCTTTTTCTTTCAAGTAGTCCATATTATCTTTAACTATCATTGAATCATGTAGAAAAAAATAAAAATCTTCATTTGGATATTTTTTATAAGCATACCAATAAGCACCGATCATCCAGTTATTATTTTTAACATCTTCAATAATTACATCATATTTTTTTAAAATATAAAAATATGATTTATCATCAGAATCACTATCAATGATAACTATTTTATCAGTTGGATGAAATTTTCTAATTGATTCAACTAACTCAATTATGAATGCAAACTCCGGATTATATTTGCATGATATCACAAACATATTTTAACTCTTGACTAAAAATATTAGATCATCCCATCTACCTTTTTTGTCACGCAAATCAATAGACTCAATAACATAATGAATTTCATTATTAATAGATTTACAAACCTCTTTAGATTTATCAATTAAAATATCAAAATGTTCTACACTTTGAATATCTTCAATTATAAAGAGTCCATCTTGCTTTAATTTTGGTAAATACAATTCAATAGATTTTAATTGACTTTCCAAGGTATGAGGACCATCATCAATAATAATATCAAATTGTTTGAATTTTTTAGAAAACTTTTCATCATATGCATCACCAAAATGCATAATTACACCATCAATATTTTTATATCTTGGATCTATTTTTTCATCCGATATATCAACTCCAACAATAGATTTGGAATTTAAAAAATACTCTTTCCACAGTTTTAAGGAACCACCAGTTTCTATTCCAATTTCCAATAAATCAATTTTACTTTCTTTATAAGGTTCAAATTCCTTTTCATAAAAATTTTCAATGTAACTATGATAACTATTTTTATCAGTTCCTCCTTCAGTATAACCTTCATTTAAGAAGTCAGAATCTAAATTAAATTTATTCAAAATGTCAATCAATTTCATTTAATATACTCCATTGTATCGTATCTATGAAGATGTCTTTCATATACATTTATATATGAGTTCCAAAGACTTTTTAATTTACCATTGCCCATACCAATCCAAAATTCGCAGTTGTGCCTTATGGATAGTATGGGAGGAATCTTTGGAAACTTAATTTCATCTATAGTTGGAAGTTGTTTAATATATGAAGAATTTGCCCACCAAAAATTACCAGAATAATGAAGTGCTGGTTCACTTACCAAATCAACACCACAAGAATCATACTCATCCAACATATCAAAACACTTTCGATATTGATTGACGTTGAAATAAGTCATATACTGACGCCAATCATCAATACATAAATTATCCGGTGTCGTTACCCCCTTTGTATGAATGTATAAGATTTTAAAATTTTGTTCTGTTGATTCGGAAAATTCTTTAATCAAATTTAAAGTAAAAAATTCTCCAGTTTCTACATAAAGGTCTCGATAAATTTTAATTTTTTTATTCATAGAAACCTCTAATTTACCCCCACCAACTATACAAAGATTTATTATCTCAACTTCATTTATTAAATTCGATTTAACTATTTGAGAATAAATCTCATCAAAAATTTCTTGATATTTTCCAATCGTAGCTATGTGGAAATATATTACACTTGGAAAGATAACTTTCATAATCAATCTTTTTCAGTATTTATTTTTAGATTATAATCCAATCTGGAAGATATAAATCACTCAAATCCTTGGAAACATCTGGACCAGCAAACCAATTTTTAGGTGCAACGGTTTTTTTACTTTTTGACAACCAAGAACCCCACCAAGAAAATGAAGAGTTGGCAATAATATGATATGTACACAGAGATTGTAGGCACAAATCAACACCAGTATTATTCCCTTCTGAGAAAATGAAACGATCTCCTTGAAACAATTCTTGTTCTTTACACCATTCAATTTCATCGGAGAAAATCATTACTGGAATATCTTCCGGCATATGAGATAACCCATCCACATAATAATCAAGAGTTTGTACAGGATGATGAGCATATTTAAAATAATCTCCTCTACGAAGATGAATGGCAACTACTTCAGTATCACCAAAATTAGATCTAAATGCTTCTTCGGTTGGTTGTCGAATATCATCTACAAAAATAAACGCCTCACGGATCTGCTTTTCAATATGCTTGAAATACTTTTCAGTCTGGAAATATCCAAAAAGACTAATATTATCTGGACAGTTATTCCAAAGATTTTCATCCAATGCAAAATTTGATTCCATTACTTTTTGAAAATTAGTGATGCGCCTAGGCGCATCAGGAAGTTTAAAGCACTCGAAGATTGTAATATCCGAATTTATGCAATTAATATCTCTTGTCGCCACAACTTCCCTTGGGGGCAAACAATATTCATATCCGTGCCTTTGAGCAAGACCACGCAAACCAGTATATTGAAACATCTGATTCGCAAGCCTACCCATATTTCCTAGATCATCATTTGCAATCATATTCATATTAATACATAAGTATTTTATATATTATACTTTACTTACATAACATTTGCAACCCCACTTTCAGGTCAATGTTACAATTAAAACTTAATTTTTTCAATTTATCAATATTGAGAGTCATGTTTTTAATCTGTATGTAATTTTGTTCGTTTGGAAAAGGCACACTAACTATGTTACTACTACTTCCAATTTTATTTTTAGCAGTTTTTACAATATCACCAAATATCATAGAAGTTCCAGAAGCAATATTATAAATCTCATTTGTATCTCCACTTTCAAGAACCAATTTAATTGCTCTACATACATCCTCAACATAAATATAATCTTTTAAAAATTTTCCACCCTCATAAAGTTTAATATCTTGGGCATTCTTTAAGAGTCCGATCATGTATCCAAGGACGTTTTTGCCTGAAGATATAGTTTTATCTAAACCATAAACATTTCCAATTCTCAAAATTCTATATTTTACTCCAAAAGTTTCACAAAAAGAAATGAGTAATTGTTCCGCACATCTTTTGGTAATTGAATAAAACCCCGTAGGATTACAGCAGTCCGTTTCTTTGGCATTCAAGACATCATTACCATAGACAAACCCAGAACTAATAAAATTAAAGGTAATGTTCCTATTTTTGCAATTCTGTAACACATCAACAAATAAACTTAAATTAGTATCAATATCAAGATGTAAGTTACTAAAAACACTTTGATTTGTAGTTGTACTGATAAAGTATAATACTTCTTCAGTTTCAAACTCTTTAATATCTCTAGGAACCAAAATTACTTCTTTAGAATATAACTTGCAGAATGTTCCTCCAATAAAACCAGTCCCACCAAATACTGATATTTTAGTCATACTTATCACAATTCTTAAATGAAATTCCTTTCATATCTTTTTGAGACATAATTGGATTGTCAATTTCCCAGTCAATATTTAAATCATTCCACATTAAAATTTTTTCATGCTCCTTATATTGATAATCAGTAACTTTATAAAGAAGTTCTGCTCTCTCGGAAATAACCTTAAACCCATGAGCAAACCCAGGTGGAATCCATAATTGTCTTTGACTATGAAATAGATTAACTCCAATCCACTCACCAAAGGTGGGAGAATTTTTGCGAAGGTCAATAATTACGTCATAAATTTCACCAAATAAACATCTAACTAATTTACCTTGAGGGTGTTCAATTTGGTAGTGCATACCTCTTACTACATTTTTTGTAGAGATTGAATGACAATCCTGAACAAACTCATAGGGTCCAATAATTTTTTGTATATCTCGCAGATTAAAAGATTCTGTAAAAGAACCTCTATCATCTTCAAATATTTGAGTTGTGATAATGTATGCGTCTTTGAGACTAGTTTCGATTGCATTCATATTTTTAATTATTCTCAATTGAATATTTTTTTAATATTTCTGGTGAATATTGAGTTACTACTGGATCATCATTCTTTTCATCTCTTTTTTGTTTCTCAAGTAGATAAACTCTGTTTCTAATTTCAGTAGAAGAATATTGATGTCTTCGTAAATGATAGTGAATTTCGATACCAGTAT
>Ga0181358_1001403_pt1 | contig 11015 bp, 7 predicted proteins | sample Fa13VDMM110SD_FD_130096 | JGI IMG/M metagenome (GOLD analysis project Ga0181358, IMG submission 130096) | Freshwater viral communities from Lake Michigan, USA - Fa13.VD.MM110.S.D | ecosystem: Environmental > Aquatic > Freshwater > Lake | place: USA: Michigan | collected 2013-09-24
CTGTATCTCCATTTGTGTATTCATTAAATTTAACAGCTGTTGTTTCAGAACCATCATATCTTGGAATAGTATGTCTTTGAAGATTGTAATAGTAATCTTGTACTTGAGCTTTAGTTGCTATTCTTTCAATTAATTGAATAAAATTAATTGGTGTTAAAGATGAACCAACTATTGGACTTGCAGAATAATCTACATCCATATAATATTGACTTTTTCTTGCTGCAGAAGCATTTCCAAATAACGCATTATAATCATTATTAGTAAAATCAATTTCAAAATATGGTTCAGTAACAACTAAATCTGGGGTATTAGATTGAGGTGATGTAGGATAATCTATATTAAATGTAACATTTAAATTATCAATAGAAGTACCTGGAAGAGGAACTACAGCTAAACATATTTCATCATTTTCAATTGGTAAATTTGATCCTTCTAAAGTAATACTTAAAGAAAAATTTTGAGTATTGCCTGATAAACCAAAAAATTGAGAATCTAATATTATAGCATCCTGTATAGGTTGATTGATATTTTTCTTTAGTAATTGGATTGCAGCCGAATTAGTTAATGTTTTTAGATTTCCAATTGCATTGACAATTATGTTATCTACATTTGGAGTTTTTTGAAAAACATAAGAAAAATTTACTAAATCAAAATAATTTAATCCATCAAAATCTACCACAGGGGTAAATTGATATCCTCCTTGTTTTAATTGAGTTCGAGTTAGTCCACCATTATTAGGTATAAAAGGAGCGGTTGCATAAGCTATTAATTTTCCATTTAATATAACATTATCATTATCATATACATTTATTGGAATTATAGGAGATTGTTGTAATATTAAATCTATATTATACAATGTTCCATATGTTAGAACAGATACTATACTTGGAATTTCAGGATCTGAAATTTCATATAGATAATATGTAGAATATTCGGTTACATTTTGGATTGGAAAACTAATGTTTATTGTTCCACTTCCATTTTTCATCAAAATATTAATTTGAGTCGCTTGACCTAAAGCTACACTATTATCTATGCCGTTACTATTAAATTTACTTATTTTTATAAATTTATTTCTATACTGTTGAGGTTCATATATTGGAGGAAAACTTTGAATCGGTCTTAAATCTATACATTCATTAAACAAATATATTTCTCCTTGATCAGGTTCAGTATTTGAGTTTAAGAATTTTTCTTCAAATATAATTTCATCTTGTACATAATATCCTATGGCTTTAGGCCCATTTTCATATCTTCTATATCGTTTCCCAATATATTGAGTTACAGTATAAGAATTTTCAGTTGTTGAAATATCTAAAAACGGATTTACTTGTTCTTCATATACTTGAATGATTGAACCACTAAATTCTCCATTATAGAATTCATCTTGAGTATTATGAATTTGGTTTACTAATCCTAAAGGAGTAACTATACTTTCACTCCAACTTTGAGTAAAATCAGGAATATAATTTCTTATAAATGGATTTTCACCTGCAAATTCTTCTACTCCGCCACCCGTACTACCTGTAAAGAAAGCAGTATCTATAGAACCTGTTTTTTCTAATTGTTCCCATTCAATAGATGGAACTTGATATCTATTTCTTTCTAAAAAGTGAGGTTTAATTACTAAACCTGATGCTAAATTAGTTTTAGCAGGAGTAAAATCTTTAATTAATTTAAATAATGAATTATCAAAGTATTTAATCAATCTCACATAATCATTTAAATTATATGGATCAATATACTTACAAAAGTATTCATTTCTTAATTTATTTAGATCTGGATATGTATTATTATTTGTAAATCTATATTGTGGGTCGCCAATGTATTTTCCTATATCAAAATATCCTAAAGATTCAGCAATATCATCATTTATTTCATTTTGAGGAGAATATGCTACTTCTAAATAGTTATTATCTTTAGTATAACTTTGAGATGCTTCATAGTTTTGTTGTAATGAAGAAATACTAGATAAAACATTCCCATAAAATGTAGATGGAACATCTTTAATTTTATTTGAATTAGGAGTTAATAAACCTACAATTGGAGTATCAATATAATTTATTTCAGTTTGAGAAACAGAATGTGTTAATCCAGTAGTATAATATAAAACATCATATCTACTATGAGAATCAGGAATAATAGTAACTTCAGTTCCATCTGCTCCATATAAATAAAAATTATTCAAACTTGCGTAAGATGCAGTGTTATATAAAGAAGCATTTCCTACTAAATCAGATCCAGAAGTCCAAAATGATTCTGTAATACATGAACCGGTAATTGCAGGGTGGATTGATATATATGTTACTGGTGATATATTAGAGAAAAATGTTTCTTCTAACATATTACCTAGTGGAGCTCTAAAATCTACTAAATCTTTTGATGAGCCTGATCCTTGAGTTGTATTGCCCTCAATTGATTTAGGATTCATTACAAAATCATCAAATGTAGATTCTGCTATAGGATTTCCATAATATCTAAATTCTTGGAATGATCCTGAGAATAAGGTGTTTGGTGGAACTATTATACTTCCATTTTGTGCAATTCCACCAATATATCCTCCTACATATGTTCCGAATGGAACAAATGGTAAAGAATAAAAACTAAAATTATTCCAAGATGTATTCCATGATGGAGAATTAAAACCATCAATAGTAATGGAACTAGAACCTTGAAATCCTATTTTATATCCATCCGCACCATCGTATATTTTGTTTTTAGAATATAAACTATAAGTTACAGTTTGTAAATCATCACCTGCAGCAAGATGTTTATCTCTTTTTAACATTACACTCCACCAACCACCATCAAAAAATGGTAGATAAATATCTGCAGATGAAGTATATTCTGCAGTTCCGGCTCTTTGTAAAGTAAATCTTAAATTACCATATTGGTTATATGGATCAGGAATTGAACCTGAATATGATCCACTAGTGTATCCTGAGCCTGTGTAAAATAAAAATACACCAAAATCAAATTCAGTATCTCCAAAATTTGATTTTTTTACAAAAATACTTTGACTATACTCTGAAGAATTAGGGATGCCTTCTGTTTTAAATCTTAAAGTAATAGTATCAGGTAATATTATTTGTTCAGAATTATAGAAATTTCTTAATAAAGGTAACCAAGGAATTAATGGTTGAGCTTGTTGTTTTGTTTCAAAAGCATAAGAAAAATAATTATACCAATAATCCCAATCATTTACATTAATTTTATCTTTACCACCATATTCTGTAATTCTCAATATTGTATCTGGGATACCATATGTTGTGATAAGTGATCTTAAACCTTCAATAGTACCTTTTTTCTTTAATAAGTAAGGTAAATTGTGATAAAGGCGTTTATAGATTTCTTTATTAATATCATCTAAAGGCTCAAGAACATTTGGATCTGAGGCTGTAATGAATGTATTTATATATTCTAATCCTGTTGGTGCAGGTAAATTACTTGTTACTGTAGATATATTAAAATTACTTCCTGAGGTAGTTAAACCTATTAATGAAGAATATAAATCATCTGTGGAAAAGTTATTTTGGTATATGTTAATTCCTAAATCTCTAATAGCTTGGGCTACAATATCTTTGGAAATACCATATTCTAATCTATTATCAGCATCAAATTTATTAGTAATATCTTTTAAATAAACCCATATATTATCAAAATGCTGTCCTATCATTTGGATAAATAATAGGTATTGATCGTTATTTGAATCTTCTCTTAAATAAGTTGGAATGGTATTAACTAATGCATCTTTATTTTCATCATCATAAAATGAAGCAGATTCTAATTGATTGTTTAACCAAGTAGTAGCTTCAGATGAATTAACAGAATAATTAATATAAGGTGATGTTGAATTAACTTTAGGCCAAGCTTTACTTTCTGAGTTAAAGTATAGATAGTATTCGTATTCGTCAAAATTAGTTATAATTTCGTCTATTTTATTATCCCATATAATTTGACTTGAAGAAGCATATGTGTTAGAAGAACCAGATGATAAATTACCATTTGATGTATAACTTTCAATTAATGATAATTTATAGTAAAAATTTTCTAATCTTGTTTTTGCCGATGAAAAATGTACAAATTCAGAATAATTAGAATAATCAATATTTATCTCTATTCCTTTTTCAGCTAATATACTGTTTATTTGGTATAATAAACTACCAGAACCTAGTACAGATGTATTAGATTGAAGAGTTGATAAATTTTGATATGGAGTTGAGTTATTTATTTGATCTTGAAAAGACAAATTAAAATTTGGACCACTTATATAATCTAATTCTTCATTAACAGAAAATACAGTAGTTAATTCAATTTGATAAGCTTGAGATTCTGCTATTTGTTCAACAACCCAACACTGTGTATTAAATGTAAATTCATCAGGTAAAGGTTCGTATAGTTTGATTAATACTGTAGGATCACTTGGGTTAGTATTATCTAAAGCAATATTATTAGCAATTACTAATTTATTATTTCCAAAATTTAAATAAAAATCTAAATATGAACCTGCGTTATTAGCAATTTGAAGAGCTAATTCAGTTGTAGTATCAAACAATACATCATTTGGGATTTTAGTTGTATTTAACCTTAATTCAGTTCTATCATTGCTGATATCTTGAATATATAGAGTACTATTAGGTGATGATGATAGTTTTCGTTTTAGAAAATTATATATAGTATAATATTGTCCTTCATCATAACCTTGTGATTCTAAATCTGATTGAGGATCAATTACTACACTTTCGTTTTGGATAGTATATCTTGGATATCCAGATGTATTACTAAATAAAACATTTTGGTTTAAATCTAATATAAAATATTCTAAATAATCTTCTGAGGGATTAAAGTTTACATTTTTAGTAAAACTAGATATAAGATCTTCATCTTCAGAAGAATAATTTTGAAGTTGAAGAGTATTAGGATCTATATTTTGTATGTTGATTATCTTATCCATTATATTTGTGAACTAGAAACTTGTGATTCTACTAATTGCTGGCTGAGTTCTAAATTTTGTTGTTGAAGCGAATTTATTTCTTCAATAAGAGCTTCAATTTCATCATTTATTTGAGTAGCCCCAATATATTCAGAACTGGTCTTTATAAGATACTCATGAGAATTTGCTCCTCCAAATTTAGGAATTTGAAAGAATATCTGTTCATAATCTTGAAAAAATTGTTCTATTGAAATTGTTGGGGTTGAGGGTAATTGATTTGGTGGAGGAGTTGTTGCCAATTGAGAAAATTTTGTATCAATAACCTTCTCATATTGGTTTTTAACATACGTTTTTTTGTTTAAATTTAACTTCTCCATTACCCATTAATTATTTTAAAGTAATAATCATCATCTAATATAAAAGTATTTCCGCTTATTGTAGTCTTAATTAATATTTTATAATATCTTTCAGGTTCAAGACCATTCATATATAATGTAAAAAAACTACTTTTTTCATCTTTACTTAATTTAGTATATATTGGATCAAAATCTACTACATATTCGTTTGTATCTAAATCTTTTATGGCATAATATGATACATCTGGTAAGTAATAATTTTGAGTAAAGTATGAAGCAGTCTGAAATACTCTATCTGGGTATTCAGGGCGGGAATATACTCTAAATTTATTTACACTATCTAAATAGAAAATTCCAGGATTTTCTCCAATTGTAACTACAAAAGGAGTAATATCTATATTAGTCAATGTAGAAGATCCAGTACTAAATGTAGTATCATTCCATCTAAATTCTAAACATGGTGGATATATAGTATGTGTATCTATAGAAAAATATTTTATTTTAGGTTGTACATCCTCATTATTTATAAATTCATCTTGTTGTTTTACAATAAATCCATTATTTTCAATAGATGAACTATACCAAGCTTTAACAATATTAGTAACATTAACGTTAAGATCTTTATCTGTGTAGTATCCAAATATTTGAGAACCACTTAAAGATTGAGTTACATACCATGTAGCCCCACCTGGATCTACAGATAATGAATATGAACCTGTTGTTCCTGGGGCAAAAGAACTAGTAGCCCATTTGTTGCCTCCTTGATAATCTCTCCAAATCCAACTTGCTCCATTTTGTACCTCAGGAATTGAAAGATATCTACCTGTTCCCATATTCCAAGATTGTGAAATTGGGTATACATTAATAGTAGTATCAGAATTTAAAGCTGTAACATTTGCTGTAAAACATCTTAAATTTGATTGCCATTGAGAACCTGAAATTTTAGTGTTAATGAGATCTGAAATTTCTGTTGAGTCAAATTTAATTAAAAAACGACTTGTTTGGGGTGCAGGTGTACCTATGTTTCCTACTTCTAATGAAGCTTCTATAATTTCATCTAACCCTGTATTCATTTCAGGATGTAGAGAATAAAGAGTAGAATCTTGAGTTGGAAATATTTTATAAATAGCCATTGGTTGTGTTTTTAGAATGATACTACTCTTCCTTGAATATCAGTATTAGGGAATTTTATTTCAAAAATCATAGGATCTAAAGATGGATAGATTACATTATTTTTAGTTGCTCCGGGAATATCATAAGCGTATACCGAGTATCCAAGATTAGTTCCTACTTTATTATTTATACTTATATTTTTAACTGTTTGAACTCCTTCTATTCTGTCTAATAATATATATAAATCTCTTAAAATTATAGGCTGATTAATTTGCCAATTAGAGATAGAAAAATATGTTTGGAGTGCAGTTATACAATTTGTTAAGATTTCATTATTTATAAAATTTGGAAGAACTATAATTTCAAAATCAATTCCTATGTTTATAACAAATGCATCTTTTACATTAATAGCATCTCCTACCATTTTGTATGATGACATATATGTTATTAAATTTTGTTTTAATGCTGGGGATGAAGAAACTAAATTGCCATTTAAATCAAACGTTAACATATATAAATCTAAAACACCTTTAGATTCACCTAAAAATGTATTCTGTAATTTAGTAGGTTCTACATACGCCTTAGCAATATTTCCAAATTTTGAAGGCATAGATAAAGCTCTAACCAAATAATCATTTGGAGTTACATTTCGTAGTTGGGATGCAAAATTTGCTGAGGAATTTTGTCTAATTTCCTCAATTGTATCTCCATCACCTCCACCACTAGCTGCTTCAGAATTTGTAATAGCTAATGAATTAAATATATCATCAGCTGTAGTTGCATTTAAATTGCTATTTAAGAATAATACATTTCCATTTAATTTAGTTAAAGTATTTGAAGATACATTAGATGAAACTCCTCCTCCTGTTAAATATCTAACAGTAAGTGTAGTATTTGAAGGAGCAATCCCATAAGTGTCTGTAAATAAGAAATTAGATGGAGAATAAGCTGTTGTTAGTTTAGATTTTTCAAATGGTAATCCAAGACCTACATTATCTGGGTTTGGAACTATATTTTCATCATCATCTGAGGTTGTACCTGCGCCAAATTGTATTTGTAAAGTGGTAGAATTTCTTAATCGAGTAGAAAATCTTCGTTGTACTTTTTTTAATTTTAAGATATATGGTGTATCCTCACTATCTTGAGATAGATTAGGATCATTAACGTTAGTATTTTTGATAGAATCATAAACCATTTCTTGACCCAAATAATCTACTTCATACCATTCATTTCCTTCACTATCTATAATATCTAATACTCCAACTAAGTTAGTAGCACTAATTTCAACTGTTGAAAACTTTTCTGGGGAGCCAAATGAAAATGTTGTTGTATTAATGGTAGAAGATATTGCTTTACGAGTTTTTCTTAATAAATAATATGTAGGATTATTATTTGAAACTTCATAAACTGTAACTTCAGTTGGATCTAAAGAACTTGAAACTGAAAAATCAATAGGGTCTTCAATTATAAATGAAACTCCTGAGGTTGATGTAGCTGTAGAATTTGAATTTATGAATAAAGTATAATCAAAATCTGGGACGTATTCTGAGCCTGAAAGTTTAGATGGGATCTTTTGGTAAAAATCAATTGAAGTTGTTGCTACTCCTGTTACCTTAGGTTTATAACCAAACATGTAAGCTAATTCAAATAAATTATTTGATTGGCGAGCAAACTGTAAATAGTTTTCTTGTATTTGATTATCTAAATAAAATGATAAAACATCTCCAACATATGATGCCATCTCCATAAACATCATTCCAGGAGATGCAGGACTAAAATCATTATATGTGGTTGGAAAATAAGTTTTAGCGTAGTCAATTAAACTAGCTTTAAACTCATTAAAATCTTTATTTATATATTTTATATTTTTATTAGCAGCCATTATGTGAATGTTATTTCTACTTGATCTGTTATACCTGTATTTATAATACTATAGAATAATTGTATGTTAATCTCATTGTAATCAGGATATTGTAGTATATCTAATTGATCTACTTGTATATTAGTAAAATATTGACTGATTAGAGATTGGATGTTTTCTTTTAATGAATCTAAATTGTCTGAGTTTATTTGTTCGAATATAAATGCTCTTAAATTAGCTCCAAATTGGTTATTCAAATAACGTTCAGTCTGATTAGTTAAGAAAAAATTTAATAAGTTATTTCTAATAGCATCTTTAGTAGTATAAGTTGAATAAAATACTCCAGGAGCATTAAAAGGAATAGATATCCCTACAGCTGTACCTGGTTTTTGATCTATAGGAAATATTCTTTTTGCTCCGAATGCCATTATTTTCTAGTTAAAGTCATTATTTGATCTAAACTTAATTGTCCATCAGGTAAAGATCCATTTACTGGATCTATAGGTCCTTGTAATTTAAATTCACCTTCTAATCCAGATTTAGGTCCTTGAGCCATTTCTCCTAAAATATCCATATATGCTTTTTTAGTATCCATTGGGGATCTAGATGGTAAAGAATTAGTATTGAAGTTTAAAGTACGAGTTTCAGGATTAAAAGATTCATTTACCGGCTGTTTGTTTGATCTAACTGCCTCTAAAAGAAGATCCTTCATTTCTTCTTGAATTGCTTCACGAACTGCTTCTTTAATAAGTTTTTTAAAAATATCTGCTTTCATTTGTTATAAATATTTAATTAAATAGCTTTTAAATCACTATTGTCAATAATTAGTTTAAGTTGTTGAATTAAAATTTGAGGTGAGGATGTAAAAGATAATGGTGTTTGTAATAATATAATACCAGAAGAATTCTTAGCCACAGCTTTTTTTCTATTTACGGTAGAAGAAAATGGTTCTTCAACTATTTCTAAATTAAATCCTTGATATACCTGTGAGCTACCATCTGATTGATTTAGTTGGTTTTGAGCTTCAGTATATTGTTTATTAATTTGATTTACAATATCACTAGTTGGTGCAAATGATGATGGATTAATACCACATTGTTTTAAATATTGATCTATAATTTGAAGTAAATTTAATATTTTGAATATAACATTACCGGCATAATTTAGAGCATCTGAAATTTGTGTGATTTGATTTTTGGCTAATTGAATTTTAGGAGTTAAGAATTCTATTACATCTTTTGCAGTATTAATTCCTGCAGGAATAGCTCCCGGAACACCCGGAGGAACAGGTATTAATGCTAAAGCAATATTAGCTGCAATTCTAACTGTATTAGTAGTATCTACTAATGTAGATGTAGTATTAACAATCGTAGTTAAAATATTTATTGGTTTGGTTAATAAATCTATAGTTTTAGAAACAGAATTTAATTTATCTATTAAATTGTTTCTTAAATTAAGAATATCTTGTAATTCAGATTGAACTAAGCAAGTTCCAGGCATTTTCATATTTGGTTGACCTATATTTTGAATACCAGTTTTTGAAGCAATTTGAATAATAGAAGGAACTAATTGTTCAATAAGTTTTTCGGTATTATTGACTATCAATAATGGTATTTTATCTTGAGACATTATTTAATTATTGAATTAGTTAAATTAGTTTGAGATTGAAGAGATTTTTTTTGTTGAGCTAACAATGTAGTTTTAGCATTTTCTAAGGTTGCTGTTGGAGCTACAGTTACTGTATCTATATTATTCCATTCTTTGGGGATAGCATCAGATATAAGTTTATCTTTATGAAGAGAAGGATCATATAGTTTTACATATAATAAAGTAGGATATGTTAATTCTTTCGCGGATTGAGCATCTTCTACACTTATAACATATCTTTTATTTCCCCATATTATTGGATATAAAGAATCTAAAGAAGGATTTTTATTTCCTTTAGAAGTAAATATTCTAGATCTAGGGTAAAACATTTGGATAGTTTGAGTACCTACCCACCCATCAATTTGAACATTTGGATCTGTTTTACTTGTAAATTTTTGGATTGCTTTTATATCATCAGTAGTTAAAGGATTTTGAGTTCCTCTATATTTGTTAGAAGAACCAAATGAAGTCCATAATGATGATTTAGTATCTGTATTAAATTCATTAATTAATTTTAAACTTATATTTTTTCTACCTTCTAAAGAGTTTATATCAGTATTAATTTTTTTATCTTGAAGAAATAAATAAAAAAAAGTCCATTTATCAACAACACTTCCTGGTGGAAAACCATTTACAGATTCTATGTCTAATGGATTTAAGTTTAATATAGGTGGAGCTTCTAAATCTACATTAGATACTACTCCAAATTTATTTTTCTTATCAGGATCATCTCCTTCTTTATAATTTATAACAGCCATTATAATGTAAAATTACGTTTTGAAGTTATGGTACAAGATTCAGGTGTTGAACCTAATTGTTTTTCTAAACTATTTAATGTAGTTAATACACTAGTCATAGGAACAAGCAATTTAAATTTTGCAGGATTATTAGGAGCTACAGGGAGTGATTCGAGATTTTTTAATGATTGAGCTATTTTTTTAAGAGCTAAGGTAATATCTTTTAGTACTTGTACTGTTGTATCACCTAATAATAATGGTTCTTTTGCTAAATCTTCTTTACCTAAAAATATTCGATCAGCTTGGGTAATAAATTTTTTAGTATCTATATTAACAGATTCTTGAGAATTTAAATTAATAGATTTAGC
>Ga0181358_1001404_pt1 | contig 11009 bp, 19 predicted proteins | sample Fa13VDMM110SD_FD_130096 | JGI IMG/M metagenome (GOLD analysis project Ga0181358, IMG submission 130096) | Freshwater viral communities from Lake Michigan, USA - Fa13.VD.MM110.S.D | ecosystem: Environmental > Aquatic > Freshwater > Lake | place: USA: Michigan | collected 2013-09-24
AGTGTTCCGAATGTTTCGTGTTGTATTTTGATTGAGAATGTTTTCATTATTTTGAGAGTTTACCGTCTTTAAAAATTATACAATAAATAATTTCTCTTCTGTTACCTTGCAAACCCCACCATTGACGGCTTCTTTGACCGCTTCCATTAGTGCTTTGTTAGTGGGATACTCGTACGTGTTATCCGGTAAGTGTGGTCCTCTCCACCCACATTGCAGGTTACTGATTGCAAATCCACAACTTGTTCGATTGGATGTTAGGTCGAAGTCAACGGTTCCGACTTGGCGGTTTGTAAATACTTTTAGTGTCTTTTGGTTACCGAAACCGTCCACCACTTCAAATTTTCCTATTAGTTGTCTCATAGTTTATGTTTTTAGTTTTACAAAGATATGTAAACGGTTTCAATCTGCCAAATCCTTTTAATTAATTCTTCTTAGAATATCACTGAGTCTAGAATACATTTCAACAGCGATTGGTACGGACATAAGTGCCATCAAGAAATTATTAACATAAGAATAAACTGTAATCACACTACCTATCGTTATTACTTTTGAAGTTGTGACCAAAAGGGTGATTGCAATTATCAAGAAAAAGTGTTTAATAAAGTTCGCAAGAAACCAATTCTTCCCTTGTAGGGTAGATTCAAAGATACTCAATTTTCTTCGTCTATTGAAAAAAGAAACAGATTGTTCATAACCTTGTTGTAATGATTTGACTTTGTTTTCTTCGTTGTTGTTTCTTAGAATGATTGATTGTCTAATTTTTTTAAACAATAGAGTAACACTGAACAGGATAAATATGAAAGCGATGCTGACCAAGATACCAACTTTATAATTTTCCGAATAGATAAAACTAATTGAACCTATAACTGTTACAATAGTTGCTATATAGTAATGAACATACCCTTCCAAGACATGAACTATGTCATTTGCCATATCAGTTCTTGCTATCTTGGTGGAATCATCCAAATCTGATTTACCAAGAAATCTAAAAACAATATCGTTATAAATTTTGGTATATACTTTGGTATCATATACCATTCTTTTGTAATTAAAGAAGTTTGACAAACAATATGAAGTGGCCAACAAGATTAACCATAAATAACTACCATTAATTAATCCATCAATACTTTTACCTAACAATAAAGGTTGTAGCAGTATCGATAGTTCAGTCAACAACATGAACAAATAAATAAACAGTAGTTTGTATTTGTACTCCTTGAATATCTCAAATATTTTATCCATAATAATTTAATCCACCAAATTTAATTGTCGGGTAATATCTCTCTCCTTGATTGTGTTGCGTTTATCATACTCTTTCTTACCCTTACAAACAGAAATCTCCATCTTTAAGAACCCTCTCTCATTTAGATACAATCTTGTTGGTATAATTGTAACACCTTTGATAAGTTCTTTCTTTAACTTATCCAACTCCTTTCGTTTGAGTAATAATTTACGATGTCTTAAAGGTTCGTGTGAGTATGCGGTATTGTTACCCGGTATATTCATACCAACGACGAACAGTTCATCTCCTTGAAACATACAGTAACTATCAACGAGTGATACCTGACCCGCTCTGACCGCCTTTACTTCAGACCCAACCAATTGGATACCAGCCTGCTCCTGACGAAGAAAGTGATAATCAAATTTTGCCTTCTTGTTAATAATATTTATGGTCTGTTTCATCCCCCAAAGTTACGAAAAACATTTGAAATAAAAAACCCCGCCTATCAAAAACTAATCTGAAGGTGGGGCTTAACGTATAAACCAACTAAATATAGGGGGTTTTGTTGGCTGATATTATGATAAGATAAATATAACAATTTTTAAAAAAATCAATACTATGTGAAAAAAAATTAAAAATTGTTTAACCACGACTATATTGTTTTCAGTGTTATATTTATCTGTATGATTATATCAATAAATAAATCGAGGTTCAAAGTTAAGATTGTTGCAACAAGAGATGCCATTCAAAATGGTATGATGAAAAAAAGATTTAACAAAGGTTTTGACGGTATGTTATTTCTTATGGGTTCAGGTGACCATTCTTTTTGGATGAAAAATTGTATTGTTCCACTTGACATAATCTTTATTGACGGAAACGAAATTATAAAAATTCATTCAAACTGCGAGCCTTGTCACGAAAAAAATTGTCAAAACTACGAAGGTTTCGGAGACTTGGTCTTAGAACTCGAGGGAGGAACCTGTGAAAGGTTAGGTATTGAAGAGGGTGACGTGATTAAAATGGATGTTACCCGTTAATTTTACTTTGTAAAATTTCAACAAACTTGTTTTGTAAATCTTTCACCAAATCAGAGGATGTTCTCTTTTTTACTTCAAACTCCTCCATAGAGTCGGTCATTCCTCCTTCTCTTTTTATCTGATTAATACCCGCTTGAACTTGTTTTTCAGACAAACTTCTGAACTTTAATAATTTACTTTTCAAATCCTTAACAAAAGTATTGGTCCCTTCGTAATTTGCAATAGGTAAAGTTTCTTTAGGTAAATCTTTCACATATGGTTTATCGTAACCACTATATACGAAATTTATTCCCGATATGTTTGTTATACATTTATGTCCTCCTGAATTTGCTTTCAGAAAATCATAAGCAGTTATTGAGTTTGTGTTTGGGTCATACGAAGGAGTATTACCATACATTGCCATCATATCTTTTTGAGTGAAACCTACAGAATTTTCGTTCGCCTCTCTCTCGGCGATTTTTTTGATTATTTTAAATGATAAGATTTCTTTATCAAGTTCAGGTTTGAATTCTTCCAATACCTTATCCTTAATAGGACCTAAATCGATACCCTTAAGTGCTCTATTTTCCTTGTATGGATTACAAGATGCTTGAACCATACCGACAGGTGCTCCTAAACCTGTAACTAAAAAATCTGCATCAGGATATAGTTCAAAAGGAACATATCTGTCATAGGAACCTTTTTTCATTTTACCTAAACCATATTGTACTAATATGTTACCAAACTTTTTAATTCCTTTGTTTTCATCACCCCTTTGTTTTATAAACTCATCTTGGTTTTTTTGCATAGTGTCAACGTCTGCATAATGTCTATCGACTGCCAACTTTTTGATGTTGTTATATATACTAATCAAACTTGCCTCTGAATTCATAACCAAGTATTCCATAAACTCAGGATAGTTTTTGTACGCCAACAATAGTTTGTTGGTTACCAACCCAAAAAGAATTTTGTTTTCTCTTAATGTTTTGTCTTTATCAAAGTTATAAACAAAATTCATAACCATTTTAGGCGTTACTTTATTTTCAACAAATTTTGCCGAATCAACCATTGAAATAACGAATATGTCGTCATTTGTAAAGATTTCTTTGGGTGAGATTACTTGAGATATTGTTTCGACATTTGATTTTGCCTGTTTGAAATTTGTTGAGGTGTGTCCCTCAACTCCTGATTGAGTATCGTGGTGGTCAGTATGTATTTCAAACATCACTTTTCCGTGTGCAAAATCTACAAGTACTGGCATTACTTCACCATCAGCATCGGCTTTTTTAATTGCCCATTCCTTTTCTCCGTATTGGATTATCTCACAATCAACCACCTGAAACCCTTGGTCTTTTAAATAATCTCTCATCGCAATTGCGGTGGTAACACCATCCAAATCTTGATGAAAGTATATTTTTGCTTTTTTATATCTTTCTAATAAAGAATTTATATTTCTGATACCCGATTCATTCAACAACTTTTGAACTAATCTATCTACTTGTGACTCTGATAAAATAACTGTATTCATATCAGATAAATATGATATAAAATAAAATAGAATTAAATAAGATTCAAATGTTTAAAAAATTCTTGTTTAACCTGTCGTGATGAATAATCAAAATTAATCGCGAGTTTTCTTATTTTAATCCCATAATTATCATTCAAATATTTTTTTATTTCAGTTTCAATAAGATTCGTGTCATAACCAGAATAGTTGTGTAAAGTATCATATATACCCAATTTATATGCGACTTTACCTGTATAATGATTAACTTCTATTATTGGTTCAAAAGTATTATCAATATAATACTCACAATTAAGTTCTTCACAATAGAATTTGTGTAATTTTGTCCCAAAAAAATATTTAATTCTTTCTTCTAAATTAGGTAATTCCATAATTAAATTATACACTGTAAAATATTATGAATTAATATTTAACTCTTTTATCTCTTCAAGAGTTTTAAAGTAATTTACTCTTGTCTCAGCAACTTGACAATAATTGGGTGAAAGTTCAATACCAATCCATTGTCGCCCCAAAATTTCCGCTGCGACCAAACTAGTACCACTACCGGCAAAGGGGTCCAATACAACGTCATTTTTATATGTTAATATTTTAATAGCCTTACTTGGAATATCAAGACTGAAAGTCGCCTTCGTCATTGGTCTTGAATCGTTCAGGTATTTCCATTGTCCGAATACCAACTCCATAAACTCTTTCTTATCTTCGTCCTGATAAACTACTTTAGTTTTGAATGTTTCATCCTCTTGTTCTATTTTAGTTGGAACTCCCTTCCATTGCGGTTCTCCTTTTACTATCTTAATGTGTTTGTGTTTGTAAGCAAGTATCACACACTCCTTCGGGTTATAAATATAAGGACTAGATGGGCTCATCCACGAACCCCAAGCGGTCGTCTTACTTCGGTGGGGGGAATCTTCTTCTAAATCGACAATACCAAAAAACTTAAACCCAATTTTTTTCATTAATTGATATATCTCCGACACAAAGAAAATCCGTCCACCTTTATCTTGGCGATTGATTTCATAAGGAATATTAAGCGCGATTCTACCATCATCTTTTAATATTCTAAATGCTTGGGTTAACCAATTCTCCGAGAACTTTAAATACTCTTCAAAATAAACATCATCGTCGTGTACGTCGTAAGCGATACCTACTCCATAGGGTGGAGATGTAACAATTAAGTCAATCGATGATTTAGGTAATGTTTCCATCACCTCAACACAATCCCCATTTATAATTTTTCCTGTTTCAATCATCTTTTTTCTAATGTATTAATCTTATGTTGTAAGTACCAAAGCGCCTTTTTTAAATCTTCCAATTCTTTATCGGTGTTTTTCTTTCCCGCTCTTGAGATGTATTTTACTGTGTTTCCCAAACAAAAATCCAAGTCCCAAGCATCAATCACCTTGATTGCTTCATATGGATTTGACTCACCACCATAATGATTAGGGTGATTAACCATTTCTTTATCCATATCTCAACTATTTTGATAAATTAACTTCATTGTTTCAGGATTAATTACAAACTGAAAATCAATCATTGATAAATTATCGTCTGAGTAATCATTCTTAAACGATAGGTTTGAACCCTGAACATCAAAACTTAATCCATTTACTACATCACCAATTGGGTCTAAATATTCAATTGTAACTGAGGTAATTTTGAATAGGTCCGCAGGATTAAATGAGTAATTTACAGTTTGATACATTTTTGTTTTGAAGATTAACTTCTCCCCTTCATTATAAATTTTAAAACTTCTAAAAAGATAGTCAGGTACAGTTACCTCTTTGTTAAATTTGATAATGAATCTGTTTGATTTGAGTGGTTCAACAGGTGTAAATTTTGTTAATTCAGGCATTTGATTTTATTTTATAAAAATTTTTATTCTCTTTCATTTCTTCAATGACACCCTCCTCAATATAATCTTTGAGTATTTCTTTTGCGTTATACTCGTTGCAATCTAAAATACTTTCAGCAATAAATGAGATGTGAATTGGGCTCCTTAATTTGTTAAGAAGTTTTCTTTCTTTGTTTTTTGGAATCTGTGTCGTCATTTGTTTCAACTTTTGGGGTTTTAAATTGATTTTTCCATTCTGATTTTGATACATATTCCCACCCGTATTTTACTTTCGGTTCGGTTTCTTTGTCTTTAACTCGTTCGAGTTTTCCGTTTGTTTTGTTTCTTAATGTTTTCATATATTCCAATCTTTTATTTGTTTTAAAATTTGTTTTTCGGACAATCCATTCTGATAAAGTTTGTATACTTCAGTTGATAACTTGTCAATGAATATTAATGCGTCTGCCTTGAATAGGTCTTTTAATAATTTTCCTTGTGTAAGGTTATTTTTTATTGTCTCTATCGTTAGAAATCTTTTTATCATTTGGATATTTTATTGAATTAATTAGTTCTCTTACTTTCTTTCCCAAAGTATAATCATTTGGATTTGTATTAACAAGTTTTTCAATTAATTCGTATGTAATTTCTGTTTTCATACTTTATCATATTTTATTGGTGAAGACTGATTTATATAACTTAATATTCTTCTTTTGAAGATTGGTAAGAGTGTTTGTTCTAATGGGTATTCATCTCCGCCCACTACTTCAAAGATTGGGTATTTTGTGTTAGCGTCAGGTTTATTCCACTTGCTAAAATTATTAATAATATCATTTAAAGTCAAACCTTCTCTTGGGCCGGAGTAAATTTGGTTTGAGACATTTCTATAATCCACCGAACCTTTTGTTTTCTTTAACTTATATTCCCAAACATATAGAGTTTTTTCTTTTTTGTTGTGGTAATAAAAATATCCTGATTTTTTAGATAACTCGTTTTTGTTTCTTCTTAACTGAACTGATATACTGTCATTTACCAATCCCCATATTGATTTTGCAATATTAAAGTAATCGTAAATCTTTGGTGTTGCATATTTTAAGATTTCTTGGTACTGACCATTATCATCGATATTTAATTCAGGTACTTGGTTGTATTTTAAATCGGAAACCAAAAGTTCATCGTCAAAGTATTCAAATTTCTTTTCGGTTGATAGCATTTTATTTTCACTAATCATCGTTCTGACATTGGCAAAATGCAAAGACAATTCAATAAATGAGGGGTAAACCTCAAATTTATCAAATCGTTCATTAAGTTTTTGAAAATAACTTAAAAGAACATATTGTTTGTGTTCTAAATCAATTGGGGTTTGAAACAACCAATCTGTGTTTAACAAAAACTCAAAACCTTTTTTTAATTTTCTTCCCGACATATTTTTTCTTTTAATAAATTATAATAAAGTATTGGGATTTATTAAAGGTTAATTAGTTCTCATTACAACATATGTTTCGTCATTAACATAAGTGGTTTCATATGTACCGTCGTATCCATTCATAATTCCTATTCCATCAGAATCGACCCACGCTTGAGCCAAAGCATCTTTATCTAGATATTCTTCCGCATCCATTCCGAACTCATTTAATTTTGCGGCATAATCGTATCTAACATCGTCTAACAAATCATCAACTTTTCTATCAATCATTTCTTGTGTTGGTTCTGTATCAGGTTCGATTTTATCTAATTCATCTTGCGCGGTCTCAATATTTGATTCAATTTCTTGTATGTTAAATTCTAAATTTTCGTATTCTTCGCTATCTGAATCATCTAACTCACGTTGTTCATCTTCAGTATCGGATTTTAGTTGTTCCATTTCCTCAATATAATTTTCAAGTTGTTCTTTACGCTCTTCTTGTTCTGAGGTTAATTCAAAGTCGTCTTCGTCGAAGTACACATCAGTATTGTTTCTGACATCATCCTCATAAAAATCTCTGAAGTAATCTAAAATACTTTCCTCATCTAAATGGTCTATCCAAAAATTTTGATTAAACCCACCAATTCCGTTTTCGTCTATGGATTCTTTAGCGTACTCAAGTGCAGCGTCTTCTGCCCTGCTTTCTGTTGATACTGCGTATGTATTACCTTCTAACCCTCCTTGGTATATTTCATATGTACGCATTTTTCCATAATAACCGTATCTACCTGGAATCAATGCATAAACATCTATCTTTTCTTCTATTTCTTCTATTTCCGCATCAATAGAATCTAACTCATCTTGTAATTCTTCTGAATCATTACCTTGTTCTTGGTCATAATATATGTTTCCTCTACGCTCTTTTAATTGTCTTAAATTATCAATATCTTCATCTGTTTGAACTTCATTCGGTTCTTCTTCTTGAAGGTATTGAAAAACTGCAATAGCGCATAATCCTTCTTCATCCGCATTTTCCAAAGACCATTCATTATCTTCTCTTCTTGATTGACCCATTGCTAATTCACCGGCAACTCTTCTTCTTTCTCTAATTTTTGACATCTCGCTACCCCAATCAGAAATTCTACCCGTTACTGTTATTCCTTCTAGTGAAGCAATACCACTATCAACAATATCCAAATCTCCATTAATTCTAATAATTGGACCTAAAGATTTGATTTTCGAATCCCTCAAACTCAATTTACCATTAACCACAATTTTTTTATCTCTGTATTTTCTTAACTTTGATAGTGCGTTTAAGTTATAATCAATGGCCGGAAACAATTTATAAAGTTCATCAGGTGTGACTTCAATAACGTCAGAAGTTTCTGATGTTTCGTCTTGTTCTTTAATAACTTGTATGAGTTTTGTTATATCTTGTTTTTTTAATGTTATTTTTTCCATAATGTTATTTATAAATATCCGATATTATTTACTATGAAACCATAATCATAAATATTTATCAATAAATAAACTATAAAAAATTTATTGCTATGGGATGCGGATGTAAAAACAACCAACCTCAACCACAACCTCAACCGGTTCAACAACCACCAACTACGACTACGCCAAAAAACAGTGCGATTCAAGAGGCGGTTAGAAAAACAGTTGAGAAGTATTACAAAAAGTAATTAAACATTGAGGGGTTAAAGAAATTAAAGGGGACAAAATCCCCTTTTTTGTTATATTTATTATCAAAACATGATTTATGAAAAAATTTATTATAACGGAAGAGGAAAAAAAAAGGATATTGGGTCTGTATGAACAAACAACTTCAGGAACAACAAAACAAACCCCAACTAGAGGTACGGATAAAAGGGGTGGTATAGGGATAATTTGGAAATATAGAGACCAAATACAAAACATAGTTAAATTACTTGTTAGTGTTTTTCCGGCAAATCATATGAGCGATTATAAGGAATGGACAACCCAATATTGTGGTGAGAATAAATCTAAGTTAGACCCATATCTTAAATCAAAACTAACACCAATTTTTGGAGTTATAGACGACTTTTTTGTAAATCTGAAAACAGATTTAAAAGTTGGTACGGTCAATGAGGCAATAAAAATCCTTTATAACTCATTTAATGCTCCATTGTTCCAAGGGATAATAAAATTAATTGGTGCTTTAGTTCCCGACGGAACCCCATTGGCGTCTGAAATTGTATTAGAGGTGCAAAATCATCTAAGGGGTAAATATGGTGAGGAGGGTTCTTTATTTAGTAGTGTCTTGTCAGGTATATTAGGAAAGATTAATATTGAGTATTTTGGTATTTGTGAGTTTAACTAAAATAAATTTATGGCATTAAAAAATTTAATTGATAGATTTAATAAGGGCGATGATTTAGATTTTCTTTCAGCCTTTGGTTCAAGTGATGATGAAGAATGGGAACGTGTCCGAAGATTTTTAAAAATAGTTGAGAGTAGAGGTTTGTTAGCGTTGATTGACCCTTCAGCAGGTTTTGATTTTAATGATGTTTACACTCAAAATTCTTTTGACTGGTATTGTTTTAGAAAACCAGAATTAAGAGAGAAATTTATTGAGCAGGCGTGTAGACAACTTTATAGAGATATTGTATACGATAACGGTAGAATTTTTTTAGTTTTAGAAGGTCTTAGTGAATTAAGCGGATTATTCTGTAGTAATGAATACTCTAGAATGGTTTCGTCTTATGATTTAGCATACGGAATATTAAGTGATGATACTTACAACCCTTACGACGATACAACTGAGGATGTTTATAGGGATGTCATTGGGGTTTTAACTAATGAAAATTTCAGATTATTTTGTATATATGTTGCAGAAAATTTAAAAGAAATAGTTTTAAGTGAATATTCTGACGATATCTACGAAACTATAATCCCTGAATTAGCAGAATCATTTGGAGATGATAAGGTATTAAGGGTTGATAAAGAAATTATTGGTAGAATGTTTAAGGATGAAAATACATTCACTTTTATATACCAAGAACTTTTGACTGAAGACTTTCATAATTCTTTAATTCAGTGTCATTTAAATGCTTACAATCAAGCATTAACAGAAGAGTGGGCTGAAGAGGTTAACAAAAAATTAGAATCTGTCGGAATCGGTAAGGGTGTATGGAGTAATCGTCATCCAAAGGGGAAAAATTACACTACATACAAAGTAGATATTACAGATAATTTTATTAGAATTTTATCACATTTTTTAAAATCACATATCGGTTTCAATTCAACGATATATGATTTTAATAATTACTTTAGTTTAGTTGAGGACACTGAAAATTATTCAGATGATGTTACCTGTTTGGAATTAAGAATTGATGATTATCCTAATCAAAAAAATCTAGATAAATTAATCAATGAATCTATTTTTGAATATTTGGATTTTTAAGGATTAATCCTGTCAGATATTTTAGATATCAAATCTTCTTCTTCTTGAGTTAATTTAAAACTGTTATTTATCAACGAAAGGATTTTTTTATTAAATTCTTCTTCAGAGTTCTTATCAACCGATTTTGAAAGTTTTGAACTTATATTAGCATCCTTCAAACATTCCATAATCCAATTGATGTCAAGTTCTGATAATAGTTCTTCAAACATTTCTTTTTTCTCAAAAGATGTCATACCCCAAAGAACATCTTCCACTTCAACCGCTATTGTCATATAATTAAATTTTAGAGAATTATAAAATATCAGACATTAAATGTCAAATAGTATTTAGAGTATTATTTTATTTCCTTATTAATTATTAAAAATGATTATGAAATACATAGATTTAAATTCAAAAAAAGGTTTTGTTAATTTGTTCGCAGATTACGTATTAGGTTATTTTGACCATAAAACTGTGATTGAGGTGTCTGATTGTGGTCCCTTTTTAGTCGTGATGGGTGAAACTGAATTAACAAAGGTAGTTGATTTAATACCAATAAAAGAAAACTTCTTAAAAGAATATCCAAACTATAATTTAGAGAACT
>Ga0181358_1001406_pt1 | contig 11006 bp, 24 predicted proteins | sample Fa13VDMM110SD_FD_130096 | JGI IMG/M metagenome (GOLD analysis project Ga0181358, IMG submission 130096) | Freshwater viral communities from Lake Michigan, USA - Fa13.VD.MM110.S.D | ecosystem: Environmental > Aquatic > Freshwater > Lake | place: USA: Michigan | collected 2013-09-24
AAACCATTAAACACTACCTCCCTGGACCAATCGGGATGGTAATCCCTATTCTCCATCTCCTCACACAGACGCTTAAAACGCTTTCTGAGGAATTCTATTTTATTATAGAAGAACAAAACATGCCCACCATTGAGCGTAAATTCTTTAGGTATCCTTGACATAATAGATTCGGGGGTCAGGGTACGGAGCGATCTCTTAAGAGAAGCCGGCACCATAGCAATCTCTCTTAGTTCGGCCACCAAGTGACGTCTCTCCAGTAACGATGGATCTATATCGGCATTAATTCTGGTCATTTTCTTTTAGCCCAAGAGTCTCTGGGCTATGATCCAGGCTATTACCCTTTGGATCGGTATAGAGGTATGCATCTTCATCATTGATAATGATTTCACAATCACTATGCAGTAAGTCATAATCAATAAAGCTATGATCTTCATCATAAATTCTAAAGACATATTTCTCGCCTCCACACCAAATAAGAAATCCCTTCTTACCTTTAGCTGGTTCAGATTTCATCTTTAAGACCAAAATGGTTCTTTACATCTGTAATGCATCGGCGCACCTCCATGTCCTCACGATTAAGATCACCCATAAATCGCTTGGTTAAAACCTCGATACACTCCTGCACAAGCAACTCTGTATACTTGGCAAATTCTTTATCGTAAACTGCCGACCAATCAATATGACCGGGCCCTGGACCCCATTCTTCGTTTTGCCAGTACACAAAGCCGGCTTTTTCAGCCAGCTCTTTAATCTTTTCATCATTCATCTTTTATCCTATTCAAGTCCTCTATTATAGTCCAAGTACCATGGGAGTATATTGGAGGGGGGTACCAGGTTTAAAGTCTTGTCTCAAGTACTCTGCTACCATCTCAAACCTAAAGGCAGAATCAGCCTCTCCCTTCAAGATCAATTGGCGCTGACACTCCTCCATAAACTTTATCAGCTGGAGGTGGGAGATTTTAATTTCTTTAAAGGATGCAGCCTGAAACCCCCGAGTAGGTTTAATCATACTTCTACCTCAGATTCTTTAGAGAAGAAAGTATCCAAATGACCACTTACTCTTGAGTCTTCAATAGAGTAGAAATGAAAGTTACCAAGACTGATAACAAATTGAGAATCCACATACTCAAATCCACCGTAGTAGTTTAAAGTACTTTTATCAGAGTCTCTACATGCAATAAAATCTTCATTGATATAGAGCTTATAGGCACTACGAGTATCCAGGCCCAGTTCTTCAGGGCTAACTTCGGTAAAAGAAAGGATAATTTCCTTTACCTGGTCTTCAATCACATCCACCAATTCAAGTACGTTCATCATAATATTGTTCTTCCTCAGTTACGTTAAAATCATATACATTCATATTATCTTCTACCCCCTGAATCCAGGCAAGGGGTATAAGAAGAGTTTCGGCAATCATATTCGAAGAATATCCTCGATTAATCATACTTTCAACCTCCCAACTCAACTCGGCCATCCTACCCATATGACTCCTTAGTTACAGATGGTTGCAGGGACCCTATATTCGTTACCATATCGATCCATCTGAATGGTAAGTATCTGACGACACTGGGGGACCAAGACGTAGGGGTATGGGTTAGTTGGATAGTGCCCGATCATCGGTCCCTGAGGTACAGGAATCTGGGGGGCCTGTTGAACAACTACAGGGGGTTGATTGAGGCGCTGGATAAGCCAAAGACCGGCAATACCAGCCAATGCACCTTGCTCCCGATCACCCCATGCCATAGCGGGGGCGGACAAGAGAGTACCAATTAAAGCAACAGCTAAAAGTTTCGTTTTCATCTTACTTCCTTTCTTATTTAACATATTTGTATTATATATTGTTCCGCCCAAAAGGCAACCGTTACGGTCCAATCGTTACGGTTTAAACAGCTTCTTAACAAAGTTACTGAGTAAATCATGATGGTGGTTGACGAACAGAGCAATTCGTTTCATTAGATTTTTTCTACCGTTTATCTTTCATCCAGATTGCCATTACTCTTCGTAAACCAGAATGCGTATATGCTACCCCATGCTCTTCTCTTGGACCATATGCTAAAACGTCTCCCGGGGAGGCCGGGCATACCGAAATATAAGGGTGCTTAAGTACCCGAGAGCTGGAGAGATATGTCTTTCCCTCCGTTGGATTTTTCTTATGATCAAATTCACTTCGAAAAATAGTCTCCCCGCCAATCAAATCTTCTTGTTTAAGAATAGTTATAGAAGTCAGAGAAGTGCCTTTATCTTCATGAATTCGCGCAAATGAATCAGGCATATACTCAAGGAAATACAGTTGATGAATATACTTATTTTGTCCCATTGCCTTCATGTATTTGTTAGCAAAATAGGACATTACAGGATCCTTTAACGGTACCTCGTACCATCCCTTTACATTAACTAAATTCATGTGAACGGAATAGTATATAAAATTTTTATAATTTTTATCTATGTATTCGTTTAACTCCGATAGCTCTATATCGCTTAAAAAACTAGAATATTTTTTCATGCATTCTTCACCCCTTCAATATGCTTACATGTTCCATGGTACTTATAACCTGTACATGTACATTTATATTCACCATCATGATCGGTGACATAATAAACATCTCCCTTAGACCCCATAACCGCAACTCCTGGGGTATCCATATCAATCTTTCGAAGGACCTCAAAAGAGCGACCTTTTACGGAAATAGAGATAGGGTTTTTAAATATCTTGGATTCTAAAGAATCCCCTTGAATGTATGCATACATCTTAGACCGGGAATCATCTAAGAAGTAGATATGATTGATGTGAGAGGCAGAGCCCCAATCAGTAGTTTCTTGAGCGATTATCATAAGACAATTATATACTAGCTCAATAGAAAGATCAACTAATTCCAGTAACGACTATAGTCGGTACGCTCCCAATAAGCTATATTGTTACGGTTTATAAAGTTTTTAATAAGATACCAGGCCATGCCGAAGTATCCCATATGTTTGAATCTTCTATTGTCCTGTCCAAAATAATGTTTTACTAGTTTAAATTTCTTTACGTCGTACTTCTTAGAAAGAAAGAAATCTTCGCTTGTACCAAACTTTTCAGGAAACCCACCAAGTTTATCAAACTGCTCTTTTCGTGTTAACATAAATGCACCAACAGCGAATGGAACTTTGTACTTCATAATATTATTTACAGCATTAAACAACATGAATCCAATCTGCGCCCTTATATCACCATCGTAAGACTTTACATACAGCCCTACTAAGTCAAGATTATTATATTCAATCTCAGCAACTGCATCACTTATAACTGTATCCTTAAAGAAGCGGACGTCGGCATCAATGAATAGTACGTAAGGTGTAGTTACCAGTCGTGCCCCGTTATTCTTAGCAACACTGACCGGTCCTCCATCGATAATCTCAATATTCAAGACGCCCTTGTGGAATTCAATAATATCACGTGTATTGTCTGTTGAACAATCTGCAATAATTATTCTTGTATTACCTATCGATTGCTGACGAAGGTGCATTAATAAATGTAAAATATAGTTTTCTTCGTTCTTGCATGGAACAACAATAGTTATTTTATCACTTAATTGCATACGTGTGTTTATGATTTATAGACTTTCGCAGGGCTTTTAACCACAATTTTTTTTCTTTAATTTTATCATGACTAATACATGCTTGATAAATCTTTTTTAATATCTTTTGAACCTTCATAATCGTTTTCCTTAGTCCAGGTTATAATTTCCCACTTGCCATCATGATGCTCAACAAGAGCAGTACATGATTCCACCCAATCGCCATCATTCATATACATTACCCCATCTATTTCTTTAATTTCAGCATGGTGTATATGTCCACAGATCACACCATCAAAGCCACGTTTCTTACAATAAGCAGCCAGGGTTTCTTCAAATTTAAATACAAAGTCTACAGCTTTTTTGACCTTGTACTTAAGATACTTGCTAAGGCTAAAGTACCCAAAACCCATACGACGACGAATCCAATTAAATTTATTGTTGAGGCTAAGAACAATGTCATATGCTTTATCTCCTAAGAATGCTATCCATGGCGCCAATCTGGTAATACCATCAAACAAGTCGCCGTGAGTTACTAGGTACCGCTTACCATTCACACCTAAATGTTCTGCTTGATTCTTAATTTCAATTTGACCAAAAGAAAACTGATAAGGTATCATTGGTCTTAAAAATTCATCATGATTACCTGCTACATAAATTACTTTTGTACCGCGCTTTGCATGACCAAGAATTCTTCTTACTACATTAGTATGGGATTGCTTCCAACGCCATTTATTCTGTTGTATTTTCCATGCATCAATAATATCTCCTACAAGATATAAAGTCTCACAGGTGTTATGTTTTAAAAAATTATTTAGCTTATCAGCTTGACAATCCCTAGTACCTAAATGAACATCACTTATGAATATTGTGCGATAGTTCATATTATTCCTTTTTATTATCGTCCAACGTATACCTGAGGTAATGCCTCTCTTTTTCTCTGCTCCTCCGTCTTTGGAATAAACTCATTGCCGTATTGGGGATACATTTCTTGCCGGGATTTCGCAACCAACATCATCATAAACATGAAACCAAAAACGCAAATCATGACACCAACACCCCACATGGCTAGTTCAGTTGCTTTTCTTTTTTTTGCCGCTCTCCGTCTATCATCTTCAGCCTGTCTCTGCATTTGTTTAGCAATAAGAACATTTTGTTCTTTCCCCATCTGTTTCATCATCTCTTCAACTTCTGTATGAAGAGCACCAAGTTCGGGGGGGCATTGATATACCATTAATTCACGTAACTCTGCACTCATTTGCTCTAGTTGTTTACGCATTAGAACACGTTGTAACGCACGTTTTCCTAGCGATGCATCACCAGTATATATTTCCTTTTTAGCGCGTCTTTCTTCCTCAGCAAAAACAGCCATACATTTGTAGAAGTTATCATAATACGTACCTAGGTGATTACCAATCTCTGCATAAATGTCGGTATGCTCGTTAGAATTGGCTTTCTTGTTTAGGTTTATTACTTCATTCTTCTCACGAATGTATTGATTGCGCTGCTCTACAGTCGCAGGCTTATCGGCTGGATGTAATTTCTTAAATTGCTCATCAAGGTCTTTAAGCACATCCTTAACATCACCCGCAGCACCCTTGATATCTTTGTATAACTTACAACCAGCTTTAATAGCAGAAACTGCACCATTGGCTAACGCAAAAAGCGTTAATGGATCCATTTATCTCCAATCTTGAATTTAGTTACCTTTATGATAAAAAAATTACAAGAGAAGACCGCCAATCAAATAGTACAGATTATTTATGTCACCTTACTACTTCACCCTTACTTGCTCGCTCACTATAAGTTTGCATCCATTCCTTAACGAAATCGCCAGCCTGGTATTTGTTTATACCAAAGTGTTCTTGAACGTAAGGCCTAGCCCCAAACATATTTGTAGCTCCAGAGGAACGAAGTATATCTAAGAAAATATTAACTTCGTTTTGTGATGGTAGAGTTTTAGCTTCCAAGGGACACCTCATAAAAATTTTCGATTTTAGATCTAGAATACTGCTCAATGAATACATGATCACCATGTAGATCTTTAGTTAGACCAATAAGTTTATCGGTAGCCTTCCATAGGTCAAGCCATGTCGACCCTTCTACAGTAACAAAAATATCCTTACCTGAATAGTAAGAAGTTAATTTTGATCCTGAAGGAACTAATGAAGTATCATTAAAGGATTCAATTTCGTAGATTGACCAGATAGAATTCTTAAACCCATATAGTTCTTTAGCCTGTTCGGTCATTTTATACCGTTCATCCCAATTATAGGACTTACTCATTATGCTACCTCCATAAATTCATCGTAATTAATTCGCTTGGCAGGATAGGCAATCTTACCATCATACTCTAGCTGTGATTTCTCAAATTCAGACATAAAGTCATCTTCCACAAAGTCACAACCAACAATATACTCTTCAGCATAATCTGACTTATACTCAATCTTATCACGCATTGAGTCAACAATCATTTGTGCTTTCTTACCAGAAAACTCTTCGTCAAAACGAAAGCCTGGAACTTCCACAATAATCTCATTCCCACCCTTAAATTTCCAATACTGTGGGCACTCACCTTCCCCATCCCAATCATGGGCACCATAGTTTTCTCTGTACTGGGTTGTTAAAAGCAATTTCATACGTCAAACTCACATTCTTGATTGTTAAACAAAGCCCACTCTTCACCTTCGTAATTATAATTATACTCTTCAGCCATTGCAATTACTTCTTCTTTTACGTCGGAGAAGAACACTAGCTTACCAATACGAGTTCCATTGATAGGAGCATCCCACTCGGTTACATCGTAACGCATACGCTTATCATCATAATCCCATGTAAACTTGGCTTTAAAATAATCTTGCATTTCGTTATCTCCTTTAGATGTATCTATTATAGGCGATTTTGGTCGTTACGGCAAGCGTTACGTAAATCGTTACGTTAGCCACCAGAGTCTATGTCGTAACGGTGACTGCAGTGAATACAGGTGTAAACGGTATAGCAATTTCCTTTACTTACTCCCTTGTACTCATGCTTACAAGGAGTACCATCTGGGCGAAGAGGAACTTCTCCGGTTGGTCTACCATACATTCCCTGACCACCACAATTATTACATGCAACCGTATCGTTACTTGTATCGTAACCTGCAATTACATTGGCGTACTTCTTCATTTCTTCTGAAGCAGCTTGGCGACCGGTACCGTTACATACAGGGCAAACACCGTAACCTTCTCTCATCTCATCTCCTTAAATTATGCCCTATTATATACTCGGGCGAACGAACATGCAACTGTTACGTTACTAGTTTATATAAATATACGATACCCAGTCATTTAAAAGCTGAAAAAAGAACAAGATTCAAGGAATTTGGCTATGGTTACCAATTTAAAATGGTTAGTAGTTTTACTACTGACTATTACATTATCAGCAGCAAGTCAAAATAAAGATAAACTAGACGATGGAAAGAGGTGCGTGCGTTGGGGATGGACGGGTGATGTGTTTGAGCGAAAAGTATACTGCTTGGAATGGGTTAAAAAAGATTGCTCACAACGGCTTCACAAAGAAATATGTAGACAGGAATAAAACAAATGATAGATCCACTAACAGCACTCGCGGCGATACAGTCAGCCGTAGCACTAGTAAAGAAGGTATCAAAAACAGTTGACGACGTAGCATCACTGGGCCCGGTACTTGGAAAGTATTTTGATGCTAAGAGTAATGCAACGAAAGCAGTCGTACAGGCTAAGAGTAGCGGGAACAAGTCCAGCATGGGAACGGCCATAGAGATAGAGATGGCGATTATGCAAGCCGAACAGTTTGAGCGCGAGCTACAGATGTTGTTCATGACATGCGGTAAGGTAGACGTGTGGAATAAGATTAAAGCAAGAAGTGCCCAAATGGATGTTGAAGCTGCCCATGATGTAAGAAAAGCCAAGGCGGCAGCGGCTAAGCGTAAAGCAGAAATTGATGAAGCAATAGAACTAACTCTTGCAATTATTTTAAGCATTGTAATTATTGCAGGTGCAGGTTGGGGTATATACGAACTTATAAATTATTGCCAGACTTCAAGAAGCTGTGGAAGATAAAACCCGATAATAGGAGAGAATTATGCCCGAAGAAATCAAAAGCGAAAGCGAAATAAAAAAAGAAGACTGGATGAATGCTAAATGGCGTCCGATGATGGGTTGGATGTATATGGTGGTTTGTATGATGGATATGATAATTTTCCCCATACTATGGAGTGTATTACAAACTGCCACCCACACCGCTATTACACAATGGAACCCATTAACCTTGCAAGGTGCAGGCTTATTCCATATCGCCATGGGTGCCGTACTAGGATTGTCTGCCTGGGGTCGTACTCAAGAGAAATTAAATGGGGCTAACAACGGTGGTCTTGTTCCTGTATCACAAAGTATTACTACCTCCTTTGAATCTTCTGCTGTTACCCCTGCATTTAGACCAAGCGTCAGAAGACCGGAAAGAAGTTGGGTAAATAATAGTGAAGAGTTCTTACCAGGTCAAAGTCCTAAATTTACGGATGATTAAACTTAGGTATAATAAATATTCCTATGATACATTTCTACTGCTTTTATTCCGATAAGAAAATTATTGCTTCCGATCTACCTGTGAGTAAGATTAAAAGCAAGTATGGATATAGGTATGAGGTGTTAATCTCTATTAAAGATAAAGATGCTTTTGAAATCATATCTACTAAGCTCCTTAGATCGAACCCAGGGTTTACTGTAGACCATGACTTTCAAAAAGAAAAGGTTACTTTTTCAGAAGAAAGTCGTAAAAAGATATCCGACTCTAAAATAGGAAAACCTAGAGATGAAGCAACCAGACAAAAAATCTCAACTGCTTTAAAAGGTCGATCTAACTTTAAGGGAAAAACTCATAGCCCAGAAACCAAGCTAGCTATGTCTGAGAAAAAATTAGGTAATTCTCATACTAAAGAATACTACTGGGTGCATGACCCAAGATCAGATAAAGAGAAAAGAGTAAAGTCTCGCTTAGATGTACCAACAGGGTACTCCTTGGGGCGAGACTATTATTCTACTGAAGCAGGTCTTTATTTTTTTAATAAAGATCGCCATCAGGGCTAGACATCCACCAGTTCTCCCATGGGAATACTATCCAAATATCTTCTTCTAATTTATTAATATCGATTGAGAAGTAATCCACCTCAAATGTTGAACCCATATTGCTGATTAAGGTGGCATATTTGAAATTAGCTTCATAATTAAAAGTAAGATAATTACTTACTTCAGTCAATGCCTTACCCGTATCGTTTATATCGTCAATAACTAGTATATTTTTACCATCTGGTAAAACATGAGTATCTTCATCTTTATTTACCATGTAGCAGGGGATATCTAGAAACTGGCTTATAAGATTAGCTGGAACTGATCCCCCCCTTACCAAGCCCACCACAACATCAGGCTTGAATCCATCAATATACATTTGACGAATAATATCCATCAAACAATTTTTTACATCTGTATCACCAAGATATTCTTGTCTCATATTTTACGGGTAAGTTTCTCTGGATAATTAGTAATTAAGTTTGACACTGAATTAGTTACCTTGGCACTACATACTCGGCAGGGTTGTAGGGATTTTCTGTCTCCAAAAAACAAAGGCGTCTTGTATGCGGTAATAGTTTTTCCGAAATAAAATTCTTCTATCCCGGTAGTGTGTATATTACCAAGTACTAGATTTTTTCCCCAATCATTACAACATAAATTATAGTCTCCATTCCAATCTATGAATACATGCGTGAGAGGCTTCTCACATGTACCCTTAACAACCCCGCTGGTTAAAGGAGTCTTTATCGCACCTGCCCGATTACTAAAAAATATAGGTATTGATTCCTGCCCTACAGTTCTTCTATAGACTCTTATAGACGGGAATCCTTTGTATTTTTGTTTAAACTCTTTAAATTCTTCATCAGAATAATTATAGTAAACATTAAATAAGACTCGATACAGTTTTTCATATAGGGGTAAGAACTCATCAAACTTATACCCGTTTGTATTAACTAATATGTCAATATAACCATCTTTTTGATAATCTGCAGCTACCGTAAGTAAGAATTTATAGTTCTTACAGAGAGCAGGCTCGCCTCTACCTGTAATAACAAATGTAATTTTTTTCTGATACTTTTTTGCAACCTTAGATGTCTCTTGAAAAGCCTTAATGATCGTTTCTTCAGACATATGATCATTTAGATTCGGGTAGCCTTGAGACCTGGGGCAAAACTCACACTTAAGATTACATAATTCTGTGGGGTTAATTTCTACAGACCTTAATACGAACAGGTCCTCTAAAGGGATAAAATCCATCTTACCCTCTTGTAATAGATAAAATTTTATCTACTTGTTTTTGTATAAGCGGGGTACGGTTAGGCCAATGAATATATTCTTTATCAGGATCCTTCATTAGGTTAACCATTAATGGAATAATTAATTTCTCTACTTCTAACAATTTAGCCCTGAGTTGTTCTTCAGCTGTTGTGGTAACATTGGTTACGATAGGGGATGATACTGTTTCCTCATCTACCGCGGTAAAACCAAAATCCCATTCAGAGGTAAGATATTCTTTAGGAATAGTCGACATTTTTTTCCTTGTTATTTATTTTGTATCCATTGTATAGTTCTATTAAGCCCATCTGATAACGATACGGCTGGTCTCCAACCTAATTTAACCATTTTACTTATGTTTGTAGCATATCTTGTATCATGCCCCGGTCTATCTTCTACAAATTTAATTTTATCTTCTGACATGCCTAGTTTGTTAATAACCATCTTAACTATATCAATATTAGCTACCTCACTGTCGGCACCAATGCAATATCTTTCGCCTTTTTGACCTTTAAGGTATACTTGATAGATAGCTTTACAGGTATCATCAACATATATCCAATCTCTAATCTGTTTTCCATCCCCGTATACAGGAACCTGGTCTCCGTTTAAAAGTTTTATAATCATCATAGGAATTAATTTTTCTCTATATTGATTTGGACCGTAGTTATTAGAGCTATTAACAATAATAGTATTTAGCCCGTAAGTATTTGCATACGCATTAACAAAGTGTTCTGCTGATGCTTTAGAAGCTGAATAAGGGTTTCGAGGCTGTATTTGAGAATATTCATTAAAATACCCTGTATCGATACTACCAAATACCTCATCCGTTGATACCTGAATAAAATCAGATACTTTGTATTTAATTACCATGTCTAAAAGATTAATTGTACCAACTATATTAGTATATACAAAAGGCATACAATCTTTTATAGAATTGTCTACATGGCTCTCAGCAGCGAAATGAAATATGGTATCTATTTTATATTGTTTAAAGACCTTATCAAGCGATATTTTATCGGTAATATCGCACTTAACAAATTGTATAGGTTGATTTTTTATATATTCATAATTAGATGCATATCTT
>Ga0181358_1001409_pt1 | contig 10998 bp, 12 predicted proteins | sample Fa13VDMM110SD_FD_130096 | JGI IMG/M metagenome (GOLD analysis project Ga0181358, IMG submission 130096) | Freshwater viral communities from Lake Michigan, USA - Fa13.VD.MM110.S.D | ecosystem: Environmental > Aquatic > Freshwater > Lake | place: USA: Michigan | collected 2013-09-24
GAGAGGGGTTCAGGTTAAAACTCATCTTGATAGACTCCAGTGTCATCCATGTGTGTCTGGCTACGCTCATCAGGGATGGTGTATACCCAAGCGGTAAGGGATGATCCTTGATCCATCTTGATGGTGATGGGGGTGCGGACATACCAATCGGGATGTCCTTCGAGTCCGTCAAGGGCGCGTAGTTCTCTCGTCGTCACACGATAGACTTCTACCTTGACATGATGCCCCTTGCCAGCGCGGTCAATCAGATACGGGATACCAGCTACGACCATCGGATACTTCGTGAAGGTCTCGCCTGTCCCTAAGAACTTGGCTTTGTCCATCAGCCTATCGTGGTTGCCGTGCCCGCTCTTGAGCGTGCCGTAGACGGCGATCACATGGTCGTTGCCTGTCGGCATCGCGTTGACATACTCCTCCTCCAGTCCGTTGTAGTAGTCATCCCACTCTGACCCATAGTCTTGAGCAGGTACGCCGCTACCGTCGAAGGGATCAGCGTTGCCGTTACCCCACGGATCATTCCATGACTCGGTCAGCTCGTCACTACCTGACCAGTTGCGCTTCGCGGGAGGGGAGTAGCTACGCCAAGGTGCAACGGTCGTCGGCGTTGTCGTCGGCGTTGTCTTCGGGGTGTAGGAGAAGCCACGCACTACCTTCTCAGGTTGGGGTAGTGCATTGCCCTTGCTGAAGTGCACGCCCTTGTGCTCCACCCAAAGGTCGCGGTTCACCATGATAGCCTGACCACTCTTGCGATTGAGTAGGGCGAAGCGACATGAGTAGGTGCGGAGGATGGAGAGGATGCGTTCCTCGTCAAGTCCCTTGAGTATCTTGCACAGTTCCTGCGTGTCCACCGACTTGGCAGAGACGAGGCGTTCGATCGTGCCGTTCATCATCAGCGAATAGTTGTCGTCGATGTGGAATGGGTGGCACTGCTTCTTACCGATCTTGCCGCTGGTCGAATAGCGGAAGTGGCAGGTGTATCCTCGGTTGATGTTGGTCATGATGTCCCATGCCCGTTGCTCGGACATGGTGCGGACGATCTCTCCAGTGTCATGGTAGAAGATGCCGAAGCCGTCTTGGTTCTGTTGTAGGGCGTTGTCGATGATGTCTATGGAGACGTCACGGCACAGCGGGTTGTGTATAATTAAGCACATAGTGTTGTTTGTATTGTATTGTTTTAGGTTAGACTATCGGGTGTATTTGTCGATGCTAGGATGGCCGATTCCATCCAGCATCCAGATGCGGAAGTGGCGAGCCAGTCGCAACGCCTTGGCGTAACGCTTACGGTCGCCGTTGTATGACTCCTTGAGTAAGATGTCACGGCACGCGCGGACGAAGCGATTGAAACTCCAGCTCTCCTCCATCGCACGACAGGTGATGGCAATCAGGTCAGCACGGCGGAGTAGATGCTTAGCATTGAGGACACGGCTAGGCAAGCGCAACTCAATTCCAAACGACTTGCATCGCACGGGACTATACTTGATCGTGCCACCCTCGATCTTCTTGTCCTCCTTGCAATAGGTATTGTTGAGCCGCTTACGGAAGAGCGCATACCACAGCGGGGCATACACCTTGAAGGCGGCTAGGGTATCGCGAGGCGTTACGTTCTGCCAACTGATGTTGATGTGCCCGCCACAAGTGCTGTCGCAAGGCTCGGCAAGGACGTCGCTCGCCTCATCCACATGTCGCTTGAACATCCCCATGATGGAGGGATCAAGCAAGTCGTAACAGTTTGTAACGCCTTCAACTCCACATGAGCCATCGAGCTCCCATCCTGCGAAGAGCTCACGCTCTCCGATCTCGTTGCCCTCATACCGTTGCCCGAAGACGCTGGTCTTCTCGATTTCAAACCCGATCAGGAATCGGGATTGCCCCCGATACATCTCCTCGTCGGGCGAGCCGTGGTATCGGTGTATCGTGCCACGGCTTGGTTCAGTCTGGCAGCTGTCGCACTCATCCTCCCCCCCATGAACCCACATGACATACGTTTCACAGTGGTGGCACTCGTCGCGCGGATAGTATTCGTCAGCATCCTCACAATACACATAGTCGTCATCACCTTCGATGAAGTATGTGCCGTGTCCATCCGTGCGAACGGACTCATCCTCGTGGTGGTAGTGACCGTATCCGCAGACATACACGGTGTCCTCTGCGACGTGACGCTCGTCGTCCTCGCAAAGGACGCATAACCTGTCTAGGTAATACTCACCTCGCGATTCTATCCATTGCACTTCGTCATTGTCCACTGCCCGCTCCAACTGATCGCTGGTGTAGTAATCCCAAGTGGCATAGTGGTAATGAGCACACTCACTGTTGGTTCCTACACGGGTGCAGTCATGTCGCTCCGCCGTTGAACCATCCATCGTAATGACGGGATCTTCATAGGTTAAGGTGAGACGCGGGCTTCTCGCCTCCTCAAGGAGGAGGGCGAACACATTGTCATTTGTATTTGTATTCATTTTCTTTTCTATTTGTTTTGTCTTGCGTGTTCATACCATATGAACCGCTTGCTACCCTTATTCAGTTAACCGAATAAGGATAGACAGCGAATCAGTCGGTGCCCGTGGCGGCTACGAGGGCAGCCTTGGCGGCAACCATGTCTTCGTAAGCCGCATTAGCGGCCTCATTAGTGGTCTCATATGCTGCTCGTGCTGCGTCAGCAGCAGCAGCGGCATCACGAGCATCACGAGCGGCCTCAATATCCGCATCAGCAGCGGCATCCCGCGCCTCCACGGCTCTTCTGCATCTGCTAACAGCCGCAGCATAAGCAGCATAGGCAGCAGCAACATCACGAGGGGGCAGGTCAACGGGTGCAGGATTCAGGAAGGCAATCCTCCCTAGGTATCCGAAGTAAGGGCACGAGGTGTAAGCCACCTCGTGCCCTTCGAGAGTTAGGATGTCGGACGAGGGTATGGTCGTGCTTAACCGCGTCCCCCTGTCAGAGAGGTGGAGACGTGCGCCATACTCGTCCTCTACATAGAGGGCGTCACCCACGATGTTGACCTCCTGCTCGCGGTAGGTGTCGATCACGACGCCTCCGGCGTCAAGGTGATCGTTGATCATGTCGGCGAGTTCTATCAGTGTCAGTGTTGTTTTCATATTTGTATTCATTTTGTTTTCTATTTGTCTTGCGTGTTCATACCATATGAACCGCTTGCTGACCTTATTCGGTTGACCGAATAAGATCAGACAGCGAATCACAACTAGATTCTAGATAGATCTCACCGTGAGGGGAGGGAGATCATACTCATACGCTGGCGGCGTCCACATCACGACGCTACCGTAAAGAACGGGCGTCGGCGTCGCTAACTTACCAAGCGCACCTTTCGATGCGAGATAGGCAAGCGCGGCGTCAACTGATGCCGTGCTGGTAGTTGCGTCAATGTTCATGGTCGCACCTCCATGTTGGCAAAGGCGTCGGCAAGGGAGACGCCGAATGGTTGACGGGTTGCGATGCTGGACACGATTGGCGTGTTCTTTGTGATGGCAATCTCTTGCCAGCACCCTTTGATGAAGCCCATGTCGGTGATGACACGAGGCTTGACGATGTTCTGCTCGATGAGCGCAAAGAATTGCGCGTGTTGTTCTGTTCTTTTTATTTTCATTTGTTTGATGCGGGTTATGAACCGCTTGCTACTCTTATTCAGTTGACCGAATAAGAGCAGGCAGCGAGGCACATCGCGATGGATTCCTGTATCCTGCAAGGGTTGGACTTACAGGATACAGGATTCTTATTCGGTTGACCGAATAAGGTTACAGGTTACAGGATGCAGGTTACAGGGCGGCGAGCATCTTCATGAGACGCTTGAGTTCCTTCACAGGAAGGGCTTTGGCTTGTGCCATCACCGCTTCCGCCGTGTTCTTATCGGGTTTAGTTGGCTTACGCCCACCGCCAGCGGCGCGAGCGCGGAAGCCCGCCTTTGTGGCAACATCCATTGCCCATCTCTTATCATACTTCTTAGCTACTGCGAACTCTATGAATCCTTGCCTGAACGCCATAGGCTTGGACTTATCACCCTCTTCATTCCATAGGATAATAAGCGCGTCGGCGAGCTTCATAGTCACCGCGTCGGCTTTTATCATCTTAGGAAGTAGACGTGCATAGTTAACCTTCTTGGTTATCTTCTTAGTTACTGTTTTCTTTTTTGTGCTCATACTATCGTTTTTGTTTTTGTTTTTGTTTAAGAAGGGGAGGCTCTTATTCGGTTGACTGAATAAGAAGGATACCATCCCCTTACATAAGAATGGGAATAGACCCATACAACGCCCTCCCCCATAGACCAGCCTGCACCCTGTATCCTGTAGCCTGATTCCCTATTCCGATGCAGGATTCAGGGTACAGGCTACGGGTGGGGTGTGCGTTTTTGTGGGGGCGCGGGTACCGATAGGTACACCTCTGAGAAAAATAATTTTACTTGACAATATCAGTAGTCAGCAGCACATTTTTGAACATGAGCGACAAGGAATCATACTACGCAAGGTTTGCGGATGAGCGAAAGGCGTATCAAAAGGCCTACTATGAGAAAAATAAGGAGGCTCTTAAGCGTAAAAAAGAGCTGGATGCAACCCTAAAACCAGAAAAAGTGAGGAAAATGCAGGGTTATCAGCACAATTATTACTTGACAAATCGTCAGAAGCTCTTAGAACGCAAGAGGCTACGCTATCTCGAAAGCAAAAACCAGTAAACCGTATCAAGAAACCGCAAAAAGGGTGCAGGATTCAGGGTACAATCACTTTAGCAAGCAAAATGAACGCTCTTTTAGGGGCAATAACCGCCGCGTGCAACGCATACTCGTCTTGGGTAGCGTGGCAGCGGGAAACCGAAGTCGATCGCATTGAAGATGAAATTGATAACCTCGCTGCTGTTGGTGACGCTGCTTCAAAGCTGCGGCTGGAGCGTCTCGCGAAGAGACTCTCGCGCAAACGTGAACGCATCGGCGCTATATGACCCGCCTACTGTCTCTCTAATTGAGGGTAAGACATACGAATTTGTCGAGGGAAATCTGATTGGGCGAGGTCAGAGATTTCACAGCGATTGGTCTTACCGCCGAGCGATAATTGTGGGGAGCGAAAAGTAGATACCGGATACAGGGGACAATCAAATGCAAGAATGGCGTAAGTGGGGATAAGTACCACCTAGGGTAACGCCCTCGGACAGTACCGAGGAGATGTGGGTTCAAATCCCACTTCTTGCACCCCCCGTAGCGAGGTCAGGACGCGCGGTCCCCGCCGCTAAACTGTAAGTCAGAAATAATTAAAAAGAGCTTTACATCATACCCCCAGATAGTAGGATTTTTCCGATGCCGACCATACCGAAAAATCCGATGGCACCTACTATAAGGCTATCTAATGTGACAAAGCTGCCTATCCCAGTAAAAGCGCCACGTATAGGTAGGAACCTCGTTGACCCGGGAAGCACGGGTGTTCGGCAATACAGCAACGTGGAGAGGGGAGTGCAGGCAACAGAAGCTGTGGACTCGACGATTTCAAACGTGGGTGCAGCCGCAGGAGCCGCCATGCGATCCGCCGCAACCGTGGGGAGGCTTGCACCTTCCGTAGCTCGCGCGGCGCAGACGTTGAACATTGCAAAGGCTGTCCCAGTTTTGAACGCCGCTCGCATAGCTGGATCGAGACTAGCTCCCGTACAAGCAACCCTTTGGGGCGTCGATGCTGGTCGAGCGGTTCTTGATCCTAGGTATCGTAACGAGACACTAGCCTCAACCAATGCTCTGATAGATGACCCGAGTAAAGGCACCACGCGAAAATCGTTTGAGGTAGCGGCGAATACGTTTGCTCGCCCAATATCCACTACGGGGGCACTGTTGCGTAGCTACCGCAACTCCACCGATCGCATCGCAAGCGCGGAACAAGAGATCGCCAGATCGGAGGATAAGCTCGCCGCGCTGCAAAAAGACAGACGGGAGAAAACGCAGAGGCGGGAAGCGGATGCTGTCCGAAGCTACTTACAGGTGGTGGCGCGAGACGCGAAGATTTCCGACATGGTCAATAAGCCAGTTACCCGCAGGTCGCCCCTCGCTCGGGAGTAATTCCCGCCGCTAAAACGTAAGTCAGAAATAATTTGAGGGGGCTTTTGGGGATAAAATTAACATTACTGATCTGGCTAAATAGCTTAAAGAGTTTTAGCAGACACGGTAATTCAATAAATTCAGTAATTCAGTATAGATATGAATTACTGAGATAATATGAATTACTAAAGAAGAGAAAGATTATATAGTATGCTTTAGCGTAATTCAATAGTGTTAATTTTTAGGAAAGCACTTGACGAATCTGGACGGCGGCGATATTGCTGTCGCCGATGACCGACAACCGAGAGATGCCGCCGAACGCCGACACCGCGAAATTGCGACGGCGCGGGGATGTGCGCGAGGACGGTTTTGTGTTCGTGCGCTACCACCCGAATTACAAGAATGGCGAGTACTGGATCTCGCCCAACCGCCACGCCCAAGCCAAACCTGTACCCCCCACAAGAAACCGGAATCAGGATACAAGAGCCGTGAACCTGACGAACTTCCCCCACCTCCGGATACGGGACTACCGACCGAGGTGTAGTTTACGGAAGCGGAAATTAACTCAGAAAGAATTTGACAACCTTCCGTATGGACCGAATACTGAGCCCGCTATGACTGACACCGAAAACATGACCATACTCCCCAACTACTCGAAATACGGCATTACGCCCGACGGATTTGTCTTCCGCGTGCTTCCCGCCAGTAGAGGCCGCACCGCCGGACAGCGCCATCGTGTGACCCCCGTGATCCATCCGAGGGGTCATCAATGGTGTGTGCAGATCACCAACGACGAAGGTGTTCGCAAACGCGTGCCAGTCAAGAAACTGCTGCAAGAGGTTTACGGTAACTCCGAAACAATTTCTTGACTTGACCAATAAGCCATTTACGCTCTTTCGCTGTGACGCAAAACCCACCTACGATTCCCTCCGGTCTGAACGAGTTCGACCTACTGAATCTCGACCCCCAGACTCTGGCTCCGCCGGAATCTCGTCTCCGTGACGTTAAGGCTGCGAGTTCGATTTACGACACCCTCCGCAAAGCTGACGAGAAGTCATCGAGCAATCGCGCACGCTTGGACGCAATGTTCGACGGGGCGTCGCCATACGACCAGAAGGTTTTGTTCTCCACCGGACAGGGCAACCGCACCAACTTGAACTTCGGCGAGGCGCAACGTTTGCTTGATGTTTCGATGTCCGCCTACGTTGACCTCTACACCAGCTTGCAGAAGCTCGTACGCGTATCCGTTACCGTAGGCGAGCCCGCAGAACGGCAGGACGCGGAAGACATCATTGCTGAAGAGCTGACGGAGATGATGCGTGAGTGGCCCGAGTTCCATTCCAACTACCTCCGCCTTTGCACCGAGTTCACGAAGCACGGTGTCGGCGTGGCTTACTTTGAAGACCCACGCAACTGGAAGTTTCGGGTCTGTGGTTTCGGCGACTTCCTTATCCCCCGCCAGACTCCGGCATCCGAAGAGGCCATCGAAGTTGGCTGTGCTCGTCGCCAGTATCTTTTGCACGAGCTCTACGGCTTCATCAAGAACGAAGAAGCCGCTGCGAAGGTTGGCTGGGACGTCGAGGAAGTGAAGCGCGTGATCGTGAAGAACGCACGCACTACCGGTCGTAACGGCAGCAACACCTACGCCGACTGGGAAATTACCCAGCGCGAGATGAAGAACAACGATTTGTACACAGGCCTTGAGAACACCACCGTGTCCGTTGTGCACATGTGGGTTCGTGAGTTCGATGGCAGCGTATCGCTTTTGATGTTTGCCGAGGAGTCGCCGAAAACGTTCCTGTTCCGCCAGAACTCGATGTTCAAGAAACCTGAACATGCGTACGTGATGTTCGCTTACGGTGTCGGAACCAACGGCACCTACCACTCCATACGTGGCCTCGGCAACAGGATCTTCAACCACATCCAGACGAGCAACCGCATCCGCTGTCAGATGATTGACTCTGCGATGATGGGCGGTGCGGTGATGATCCAACCGGAGACACAACGCGCACTCGAAGACCTGTCGTTCACGATGTACGGTCCATACTCGATCCTCTCGCCCAACGTCAAGATCATCGAGAAGGCCGCGCCCAACCTGACCAACACGATGCAGCCAGCTCTCACTGACTTGCAGAATCAGTTGGCCATGAACGTTGACCTCGTCTCGACCTACGGCAATCAAAGTAGCCCGTATCGGAACAACCTACAAACCGAACACGACCTCGCTGTATCGAGCCGTCTTACTGGTTCGACCATCAACCTTTTTTATTCGAGCTGGTCTCGCCTACTTCGCGAGATCGTTCGCCGTGTCACCACCAACCCCAAGCGGGACGAATACGCTGCGTCATTTTACAAACGCTGTGCCGAGCGCGGCGTCGATGCCAAGATCATTGCTTCGCTCAATCACGAGAAGACTGTCGCTGTTCGTGCGATCGGTGCTGGCTCTGCTGCCAACCGCCTGCTCGCACTCCGTGAGCTCAACAGTATTGCTGGGGGCTACGATGAAGTAGGCCGCCGCAATCTGCTTCGTGACATTACTTCGGAACGGGTTGGTCGTGATCTGGTAGACCGCTACGCGCCAGCAAATCCAGAACCGCGCACAACTGTTGATGCGAAGATCGCGCTGTTGGAAAATCAGGCTATGCAGTCCGGCCAGCCCGTTGCCGTCCTTGACAGCGAGCTGCACGGTATGCACCTACGCATGCACGCCCCGCTCTTGCAGCAGTTGGTCGGTGGCATCCAGACTGGCGAGATTGATCCAGTGCAGGCTCTACCTATTGTGCAGATGGTCTATCAACATTGCGCCGAGCACACCAACTACCTCGCCGCTGACCCGTCCGCCAAAGCGGAGGTAGCGCAGATGAAACAACTGCTACAGGTCGGCGAAGAGATCATCACCAACTTCACCCGTAAGGTCGAAGCCGATCAGCGCAAGGCGATGGAAGCAGGCCAAGGTCAAGGTCAAGAGGGCCAACAAGCAGGCCCTACGCCTACCGATCTGAAGATGCAGGAACATCAGATGAAGATGGAGATCGCACAGCAGAAGGCGCAGATTGAGATGCAGATCAAACAGGCTAAAGCCGACCAAGACCTCGCGCTGAAAGATGCGGAGCGTGCCATGAAACTTTCCGGCAACGCTACTCAATAATACAAGTATATGGCTAAAGACCCTAAGAATACTTTTGCTGCTGCTGTCGAAGCTCGACTTGCGGCACCTAAACCGAAGCAAGAAAAGGTTTATTTTGCAGAGCGCGTTAGACAGCAGGGGGCTAAGGACACTGGAGTTCGGGGAGAACCAATCTTCCCAGAAGGTAAACCGAAATACAAAGTAGCGAGACCGACCGTTCCTGCCCCCACGAAGTTGGAGAGAGAATTGGGCGCGGGCGTTCTGAAGAGTCGCGGAGATTACATGGACGCTTATTTGACAAACATTGAAGGCGGTGCTGAGAAGTTTGTTGCGGAGCAGCGTGCAAATTATGAAAGGGATGACCCTGATGGTTTGAAGAAAGGGGGTTACGCTTTATACCCAAAGCCGAAAGATCCGCTAATAGATTTTGATAAAAGAAAAAAACCTATTTTGGTTTCCGAATCAGATGACACAGCGATAGCGCCAGCAGCCTACTACAACTCTTTAACCGACACGGTCGCGGGAGTAAGTCTTGCTCAGGCGAAATTCGATAACGCGATTGACGACAGGATGGAAAAAGATGGCCACGGAATAAAAGCCAGCGAAGTCAAGAACCCATACTCTACTAGAAGTCCCCTAGACGCATATAACGGCACTGGGGTATCTATTGATGATAATGATAATAGAAATACTCTTCTTCATGAATTAGCGCACACTTACACGAGTGGCGCGGACGGAGAAGGACAAGGACAAGTCCACGATCAGAAAGAAGCGGGCGGTATTCAAGATAACTTGCTAAAAAGAGGGACATACAACACTTCGACTGGTGCTGAATATGCCCAGAGTGTCGTCACAGGACTAAATTCAATGCGATCAATCACTGGGCAAAAATTAAATGACCCGCAGTCAGTGCATCAATTATTTGATGAGATTGAGAAAAACCCTGCGATCTTGAATAATGTAAGCAGGGAAGGTGGTCGCTTGTTCCGTTCTTATTTCTACCTCAAAAAAAACAACCCGTGGGCAGCGGAAAAGCTCCGAGAAGCAACCGCACGCGATTCAAAATATCTAGTAGAGAACCAAGCAGCCGAAGTATTAAAGTCCTACAGGAACGCTTAACGCCATGAAACTTTCCGGCAACGCTACTCAATAAATTATTTGACAAACCACAAACCCTGTGGTTTTACTTCTGCATGCTTTCCTCCAAACCGATTATTCCACAAACCATTGAACGCTGGTTTAGTGATCCAACCCAAGCATCCAGACTACGGGAACTCCTAGAGAATCCTTTCTTTGAAGCGGCTGTGGCAACTCTACTATCCGCCGCACGACCTACGTTCTCAGGTCTTACCGATACGGAACGTAACGCACAGCGACAAGCATGGTTGGCCGGATACCACGACTTCGCAAACGATCTCCTGAAACTGACTAAAGCCCCACTATCCAAGGGCAAGAATCTTGAAGAATGGAGCCACTACGATTAAAATATGAGCACACTAGCAACAGAAACCGCAGTAGCGGAAACCAGTCCAGCCCCAGATAATGGCGGCTTCGTTGAGTCCCTTGATTCGTTCTTCGCATCAATGGATAATCCAGTAGAGTCCACACCGGAGCCCACACAGGCACCGTCCCAAGAACCGACGTCTGCGTCTGCCGAAGCTGACCCCCTCGCAGATCTCGACTCTATCGAGGAACCCAAGAACTGGACACCGGAAGCGGCCAGACGTTTCAAGGAACTGAAGTCTGAACTCAAGACCTATCGCAGTCGCGCAGAAGAACTAGAGCAGACCGTCACCCAAAAGGACTCTCGTTTGCAAGAACTGCAAGCCCTTGCTGATGACACGTCGA
>Ga0181358_1001412_pt1 | contig 10976 bp, 12 predicted proteins | sample Fa13VDMM110SD_FD_130096 | JGI IMG/M metagenome (GOLD analysis project Ga0181358, IMG submission 130096) | Freshwater viral communities from Lake Michigan, USA - Fa13.VD.MM110.S.D | ecosystem: Environmental > Aquatic > Freshwater > Lake | place: USA: Michigan | collected 2013-09-24
GAGGACTACAATAGCTACAGCTGAGATTGCAAGCATGATTAAAGTTGACTTCAACATAACTGGGTACGATGTCCTCTGTTCCGGTACTATCTTTAATTATGTCAAATGCATCAGCAGCCCAGGATTCGCCAGATCTGTAATGTCTATCGCTTAATTCACCGTGTGCTTCAATATTCCAACAGTAGCTACATTCAGAAGGTTTTTCATTTTTCAACATCATAACACGCTGTTGCTTCTTGTGTTGTGTGTTGTGTAAGGCCCCTGGATTATCTTTTAATACAGTAGCATCTATGGCATGCAAGGGAGGATGATAACAACTGTTGTTTAAACCAGTTGGCAAGTGTAGGCTTACCTGTTTCCATTTGGCCAAACACAGGGCAGGACCTAACTTGTCTTTCATCTCTTCAGCAGAACTCATAAACTTACTTTTATTGTCTACTGTTTCGTCGCCTTTATTCATATTTTTTTAACCATTGAGTGAAATCGTGCTGTATGTATTCGGCAAATAATTGATTTGCTAAATGTGTTGGATGCTCGTGACAAAAGTAACCTTGGTCCTGCCACCAGCACCATTCTTTGATCTGTTCGTCCCAAGCAAATACAATAGACTTGCAAGGTACAATACTGTTCGAAAACATTCTCCAGCCTACATCAGATGCGCCCCACCCGTGTTTAAACCATTGGCTATTTAAATGTTTGGCTATCCAGCCTTGCCAACTATGGCATAGTACATGCCAGTGCGACGGTATGTCAAGTGTTGGAAAGTCACTTAGCCCACCAACAAAAGCAATCGGATTAGGTATTGTATTGGCTATGCGTTCTATTGTTAGTCGATTCAGCCTGGGTAATGTGCAGGTAAAATAATCTTCATCTTGTAACCACCCAAACTCAGATTTCTTAGCTAGTCGGCTGTAGTCTCGACCAGGTTCGGTGTATATCCACAATATTGGTTGTGCAGGATCTAACTCAGTACGTACAATAATATCAAGTATATCTAAATTACCGTGTCCAGGAGTAATACAATGCCGAAAAGGTTTTCTTAAATAATCACCTAAGCATTTATCTGTTGGGGTCAACTGCTGTAGTGTATAATTTTCTTCTGTAAATGCTTTCCATGCCCAGCTATCACCGGCTAAAATGTAGGGCATCATAGATCTTTTTTCTCAATTGAAAAGATTTGATCACCGACATAAAACTCAGGACAAAATTTACATTGCGGAATTGATTTTTTAATTGACTGCAGAAACTGTTGTTTTGTATCGTAGCTGTCTTCAATAGACAAATGCGGTATATGATTAATAAGGGTTCGATCTTCTGGACTTAGCAGCAAATTAAATTGTTGATCAAATGATTTAAATAACGCACCTGGGCCGCACTTGTATAAACGTCCGTGATCAAAATGATGACAAGTTTTACTATGGCAGATGTCGTGTGCTTTCTCTGGATCGCTATTGTGTAATGTATAACGACCTGTGTCTGAATCTGTGCGTACTGCACCTTGATGGAACCACCAGTTGTAGCGCACAACAACAGATACATTGTTGACGTCGGTAATAGTTAGTACTTCCCTGTAGGCAGTTTCATCAAATTTATATGTAAACGGTTCTTGTAAAAAGTTTTTAATCTTATCAATAATATTGTGTTTTTCTATTTTGTTATGCAAACTTACATCGTATATTATTCTGGGGTTGTCTTTCATGATATCGTACAGTTGGTGGTGTCGATCTAGTTGTGTTCCGTTGCTGCTGACAATAATATCTTTGTTGGGCCAGGCTGCACTCAGGCCGTGTACCCAGTCATAAAATGTTGGGTTGAGCAGGGGTTCACCGCCCATGATAGCAATAGATCCTAAGTCCAATTGCTGCGACCATTGGTTATATGTGTCAGCATGATCCGCCCAAGATTGCCAGCCTTTAAATTTCTTGTCGTTGAATCTGTTGCATCCAGAGCAGGTCAGATTACATACGTTTGTTATATAAAATTCAGCATAGTCTAAATATAGCTTTTTCACGTCGTGGTCACTTTCCAAAAATCCTCAAAGGTCAGGGTCTTAAACACTTCTAAGTTATTTTCTAGTACTGGTTGCATTTCTTTGTGTACCCGTACTAGGTCGTCAATTGTCCACTTAGACACATAATCAATAACTTTTTTAATTTCGTACAAGTTCCAGTAACTGGGATCTTCACCGTAACCTTCGTCCCACCATTGATCAAACGTCTGAAAGCCCAACTTTTTTAATCTGGATAATGTGTGTTGTGGGCCTTGAATTATAAACGGAGTCTTGGTTACTACAGCACGCCAGAATTTTTCTGTTACAAAGAAATTATCTCCCTGATGCCATGTTTCACAAATAACATCTACAAAGAACTCTTTGTACCAATTGCATGGTTCAAACAAGTTTATAGGATGCAGTATAGGGTACATGGTAATCTTATCACGTGTAATAGGAGCCTGTTTTAATAGGTTAACAGTATCTGCAAACTCGCTGCTTCTGATACCGTAGTGATGTATCAGATCATCAAGTCCTAGATGTGTTTTATGATAATCACTGTCACTGTGCCAATGAAATGTTTGCAATGTTTCTTTTTTGTAATGTGTACGCAGATACCCAGCTAACACAAGCCTTGGCAAGGTGCATCTGCTGACAAGATTACCAAAATGATATTTAATTTGTTTGTCTTTGCAAATTGATTGTTCTGCTTGTTGAAACAACTTGAGTTCAAACATAAAGCCAGGTTGCTTGGATACTTTAACAAGATCAAAATCTTCAATCATATTGCCCGACAGTATCTCAATGCGACTTAAATCAATGCCGTTATCTTTAAGCATAGCAAAGAATTTGGGCAACTCTGTATGATAAATTGCCGGCGCTTCGGCCATGAAATCTAAAATGATACGATCGTACTTTTGTAATGCCAACACAATGCGGGCGCCTATTTCCAAAGGATGCCAAGTACGGTTGTCATTGATTTGTACCCTGACTATATTGCTCATTTCTTTTTAACTGTTATGTGATGTATTAAAAATGCTTCTCTTGTGGTAGAATCCGGGCATTGCCCACAGATTGCATTAGGCCTACCAAAATTGTTTATAAAAGCATTTATCTCTGCATCGCTGCTGTTGGGAGACAATCCCCGAGGTATATAATTTTCCCATTGTTCCTTGTTAGGGCGACCGTGTCTATCAAGCACATCATCTAATAATCCTGCTGTACTACACTTGAAGATTTTACCATCGTACAGCAACGGGCATCTCGGTTGTATGCAAATCTTAAATGCATCAACAGGGTCAGTATTCCAAGGTTGCATATTGTCATATGTGCCTTTAAAGGACTTTATAAATGTGTCAGGTCGGCGCACATGGAATCTAAAATCGTTAGTAGTCAGCCATCTGTCAACTCCGTATTCGTTTACCGAAGTCCAATTGTATCGTCTGAATATGTCTCCGATAACAGACTCTAGTCTAGCATCATGTGTATGCACAGAGATTTTAAATGACACATTGCCTAGTTCGTGACATAGGTCCACTACGTCTACGTGCTTTTCTAGTAGCAATCCATTGGTGGTAAATCTGATTTGTGCATCAGGTAACAGCTCGCGTGTTCCTATGAGCCATTCACGCACCTGTGGATTGATAAGAGGCTCGCCTCCCATGATACCAAAGTCGGGTATTTCGATACGTTCCATCCAGGACGATAACCAGTCTTTTCCCAGTTCCCAAGGTACATAACCTTGCTGTACCAAGTCGCTATAGTTGGTACAACCTTCACAACTGAGATTACATACTTGTGTAATCATTGTTTCTAAAAATGGCAGTACAGGTTTAGTCATCTTGCAACCAGTCAAGGCCAGGACTACCTTTGTTGGGGAAGAAGTCTGGACATCCGCCGGATCGTCTGATGTCGTTGGTTAAACAATGCATACCCGAATCCCAAAATGTTTTACAACGGAAATCAAATACTTCTACGTTGTAACCTTTCTTGGCCAAGAATTCAAACAGTTCTTGATCTTCACCTACACTAAAGATTGTGTTGTCGTTTACCTTTAGTAGATTTACATCAAATATAGTTTCAGATGCATTGCCTACCCAATCTTGTGCAAATTTCTCAATGTGGTCAGCAAACTCTCTGGTCTTGACTGTGTCACCAGGCACATGCCATTGATAAAAGCCACCAGTGGTTGTTCGCACAATGCGTGAACGTACAGGGTTATTGTTTAACCAATATATTTCCCAGTCTGGATATGTTTTACTGTAATTGCTTTTATATTCTGTGCTTAGTAGTAGTCCCTGTTCCAACGGACAGAATACACAATCGCTATGTCCATCAAACATGCTGACATGCACACGAAAATTCTTGGCCAGTTCAACTAAAGGCTCTGTAACCATGCCCCACACATGCTGATGATATATCCAATCAACAAAAATGTCTCGGCCAAATCTTACCAGGCACGGAGGGCTAAGACAAGCCCAGGGTCCTTCTGCTTGCACAGTAACTTGGCTTCCGCTAGCAGCATAATCATCCAATGCAGTTTGCCACGGATCACGAGAATATTTCATACCTAACTGATACAAATGATCACCTAGCACTAGTGTATTATCTCGCGGGCTAATAGGCGGCCGCATTAGACGACCATCTGTATCTAAAAAGTTATCTATATTATCAATAGTCGGGCGTCGTACTGTTACTCCATGCTTGATCAGCGCCTGTTCAATTTTAGCCAGGTCTTGTTGAGTCCATTCTGTTATTTGACAAAATGCGTCACGTACCCGAGGTTCAAAGTGATCATAAAAGCTAGTCGGGTAAGTATCGCCTAACCATGTTTCTTCTAAGTTTCCATGAAATCCGCACCAGCTGTTGACTAATCCAGTCATTACCATCCTTCCTGGCTGCGTATCACTGACATCTCAGTTGTCATAATTCCACGGTTGTGCCAATTGCTGCGATAGTGATGCTTGAAGAAACGACTTTGTTCTTGTGTAAAGGTATTCATAGGTAAGTCAAGTTGTGTTCGTAATGCTTCCTCAAGTTCTTGTGCTCGCCAGGTAGGACCCGTATCACCATGTTCTTCCCATAGTTCTGCCAACTTGTCAAAGTTCTGCACTTCTGTGTAATCCCAATCTGTCAGCATGGTCTTGTATGTTCCCAGTCTAGAACCAAATACTGCCCACATGCCATTCTCTACATCTGCACCTACGTTGTGCCAGATGGTTAGATGATCTAGGTTACGTTTGTGCACACGTTCTTTGAACTCACTTACGCTGGGACGGCGTCCTTGATTCAAACACATCTTGACACCTTCTCTAAAGCCTGCTCGCCAGGCTTGAAAAGCACTGCCGTTGGGATATGTTGTGCTAAAACAATCGTGCATGGGAATGTACTTAGGATCAAAACAAAACTCTACATTGGTTTCGGTTCTGCCGTCGGTGTTCTCATGAGTACGCATGTTGTTGACAAAGTCTCGAGTCCAAATACTGAGCCCACCGTTGCCGTACATTAGTCCATTGATATGATTCTTTGCGCGATATCGGAATACACAATCAACATTGTTATTGTCGAGAGTAAGGTATTGATTGAAGAAAACAGGATCAGGAAGATTATCACCGTCAACGAGTACAAAGCGGTCAGTATCGCTAGCAGCAGCAGCCGCTTTGTGCGCGGCATCCGAGCCTTTGACGCCGTCCACTCTCTTTGCCCATGGTACCATGTTTTTAATCTTGATCCAGAATTCTTCTTTTTGCGGTTCATCATAGCTCAAGTAAATTGTGTCTAAGTCTGCTATGTCAATCATTGTCATACGTGTGATTTCTCCAATGTGTTGCAGGTATTTGAGCAGTGATAATAGTGATATCAGCCGGATCACATGCAGTTCCATCTATGCCAGGTCGAAGCTTCCCAACTTTAATTTGATTTGCAACTATTTTTCCATCTTTAATTCTGATGTCAAATCTGTGTCTATGAAAAGTATCTTTATCAACCACTATATAATGGCCAGGCAAATTGTCTGTGGTATAATCAAGTACATTACCTGATTTTGTATCATAATACAACTTGTATTCAATAACAGGCCGTGACCAATTTATCTCGTTCCAGGCCTTAAGAAATTCGTCCATACTGTTCCTGTAAAGTCTTTGCAAATGATTTTATGTGATAATGAAATGGCCACAATTGTTCAACTGTGTTGATACGCAGTGATCCACAATTTAGTTCCCATATCAATTCTTTTGTCCAATCTTCTGATTCAGTGCCATTGATAGAAGATTTCATATGTATCAGACCAGGCACTGATCCAGGCAGTGTAAATTGGTCTTTGCCCAATAAATCTAAAGCAATAGCATAAGCAAGATCGGTGTTTAATATCTGTCCTGCTCCAAATTTTAATGTAGACATTGCTGTGTCCCAATTTTGAAATATATAGCGCACTGTATCAAAAAAATTCTTGGCATTGGTACTCAATTTCCAATAAGTTATTGCATTATATACATCAGGCAAATTGTTTTCATCAAAAATCTTTCTATATGCTCTGGAACTGGACCGACGATTATGAAAATTTCTTGCACCAATTGTGCACACAAGATCTTTAACACTACAAATATCAAACCAATGTTTAATACTGTGCGGAATTATCATGTCAGCTTCTAACTTGATTGTTTCTCTGAAGGGGCTGGCATAAAAACATTGCCAATCATTGTGCAATTTCCAAGTTGTGTCCTTGGCCTGATCACCAAACGGAAAAGTTTTTACATAGTCAAAAACTTTGTTATCGATCAAAACATCTGTGAGTAGACAAATTTTTGCGCCAGGTTCAACTAATTTAATACTTTTTGCCAAAGTTTCGGCGCAGACAATATAATCAGTGTCATTGTTGTTTTGTGCTACCACAAGATAGCCGCGTTCATCTTCAACTTTCATATATCTTGGCCAAATCAAATTTGTTCATAAAGTGAAAATCTTGATCTTTGACAGTAATTTTACGCCAGGTCTTTTCTGGTCCTACTTGGTATGTAAGTTCAAATGTTTCTTGATCATGAGTTCTGATTCCGACGTCATTGAAAACATTGGCCATTTTCCAGGGTATTACCGGCACAGTGTCGGGTATGTGTCCATATATTGTGTTAAGTGCAATGCTCACAGCAAAGTCATTACGAAAAGGTGATGTTCTAAATTTGTATATATTTGAATAGTGTGTATAATTTTTTTTAATCATGTCCATTAGAACAAAGAAATCTTTGGCTGTCTGGCTTCTATCAAAATACAACACAGTTGCCCAATAGTGATGTAGTCCTGTGGCATTTGATATACTTTGATAAGGTCTAAATCCATCGCGGCCAGTGATGTCATACACATGCTTCATGGCAGTAACTTGAAGATTCAAGTCAAACAGAGTCTGTAGCTGATTGCTGCATACCACATAGTCGCTGTCAAGTACTATTGTTTGTTCATAGGGCGAAAGTTCAAAACTTTGAAATCTATTACCGTTGTACCATGTGTCTGCCTGATGAGTTACACTTGGATTGTAAACTCTATAGCCACCAGATTCTGCCATGGAGAATATAACCGAGTGTGTGGTTTTTCTGTCTCTGATGCTGCTTAAATCAGTCACTATGGTGACTGGTAAATCTAAGTAACGATTCACACGATCTGCACACCATACTGCTTGGCCAAAGTAATCTATGCTTTCGTTGTTAAAAGCATAAATTATGATACCTTTTGTCATCGTTGTTGTTGCATTTGTGACCATTCTACCAGCCAAGCGTTCATTTGCTCCTGCCATCTTTGTTGCATTTCATGTTTGAGATCAGCAGCATTTACCTTGACAGGAGTCTGATAAACATCAAGTAGAACAATATCTTTGTTATCATACAGACTCAGAAAAGTTATTGTATCTGGTGTGGATCGAAACATGCCGCCTGCATGTGCAAACAGCATCTTGGATTCATATTTTTCTTGCAAAGTTTTCTTTGCAGCGGCATGATCAAACCGTGTGCGGATTCGTGTGACTATATCTGACATAGTAACTATTGTAATGATTTTTTTGAAATTAGTAAACCATTCTGGCGAATTGCCAGAATGTAGATTTTAAGTGCCAGTTATGCTGCTTGAAATTGTGGGTGTTCCCCAAGTAGATGTCAAATAGGTAGTTGATGGTTGCACCAGTGTTACAGTGCTGGTCAGTGTACCATCTACATCTTCGTCTGTGGCAGTGCTGTGAGAATCATCAAACAGCACTGTTATGGTAATTGTGGTTGCTGATCCTGCTGCTGCATTGGCCAAGACATTGATGCTGACAAAGTTTGTGGTGTACAAATATGTGGAATCAAGCTGTTTAAAAACTTCTTGATTGCTTGTGGTTAAATCATAAAATCCAGTGGTTGTCAACAAGGTTGCTGGTGTGCCAGATCCACCTGTTTTAGTAGTCCCAGTATAATTGGCTGCTGCAATGATTTGTGTACTGGTGCCTGTGGTTATGTTTATGGTGCCGCAAGCAGTCGTTAAATTTGTCCATGCTGTGTTTTTAGCATTGCTAGTGCCGCCAGACCGTGCACTGGCTATGGTAATGCGACCGCCAGCATTAAAGAAATACCGTGCAGAGTTGGCGTCGGCAAAGGTAATGGTATGTGTTGCTGTGCATGATACCTTCCATGCTGTTGACCGAGTGGCCACACCGTTAAGGGTAATGGTAGATCCTACACCTGCTGCGTTGTTGCGATTGGTAAAACATGAGGACAAGTTGGCAGAAAAGTTGGCTTTGGCATCGATGGTTTGACCCACAGTGGGGTTGGTCACGGCTGTGACCGTGGTATTAGTCTGGTTTGCAATACTGGTAAATCGGGTAAACAAGTTGGAAAATTGCGTTGCTGTCACAGTGCCTGCTGCTGCCACAGTCGACAGTGTAGTAGACTGGCCCCATCCTTTATCCAAAGTACCTGTACCCCAAACAGTGTTGATGTTGGCAACGTTATTGTCAGGAGCAGCTCCACCCTGTGCAAATGTATTGTAGTCTATGGCCTGTATCAATCCGCCTGCTGTATAAGTCATGTCGCTATTCCAATTAGTTAATGGTCACAATTGCTTCAATAATACCAACTGTTTCTGATTCTTTGGCTTCCAAGGAACGACCAATTGTGTTGAATGCTGTGGCTTCGCCTGCACGAGCTGCGCGAGCCAATCCGTTGCCTGCTGCTACCAATCGATCACCTTTGCAGATCAAACCTGTTACTCTGACTGGCACACGACCTGTCATTGCGATAGGAGGATGGGTTGAATCTGTTCCTGCACCAGCATTCATTAGATAAGCAGCTCTGGTACTTATGACTCCAAAAACATTTTCACTTAGTTCATCAACACTTTTGGTAATTTCTGCTGTGCCACCCAGTTCGACCACTGTGCCTGCTTCGTATTCGTTATCAGCTGCAAAACGTTCTGCAACGTCTGCATACAAGGCTGTGGTGGCTGTGGCAAATATTGTATTAAAAAACGTGACAGAACTGCCAATGTTGCCAACACCATTGGAACCAAGATTTGTAATGCCTTTGACGCCGACCAATGCTGTTGAACCATCCACGAACAAGGCAGTGGTGTTTACACCGCCGTCGTTGACCTGAATATTGATGTTGGCATTTTCTGTTTGATTTTGAATATTAACCGCTGAAGTAGCCAATGTAACAGAAATCTTTGCATCTTGGTCTAAGCCAACTGTGAGTCCTGAATCGTTAATGATACCCAGGGTACCCGAGGTAGTGTCGCTAGCGTCACTGCGTAAGAATGAAGTACTGTCCAGCCCATCCAACAAAGAGGCATTGGCAGCTGTGCCCACAAACTGAGCGTTGGTCACTGCAGTGCTCATCTGTATGCCTGGATCAATTGTGGCAAATCCAGCAATGCCAACCCCGGGTGTAAATGACGAATCTTTGCTGACCATGCTGACAATGGTATTGGCCACAAACATCTGAATCACAACATGATCATTACCAACGTTGTCTTCAATGGTATTGACAATGGCACCACTTGTGCCCTGACCAGAAGAACTGGCAGGTCCTACCAAAATAAACGCAGAGCCATTCCACACTTTCAACTGTTGGTTTGCCGTGTCAAACCAGATATCGCCTGTGACGTTGTTGGTGGGTGCAGTGGCACTAGCAGTGGCAGCACTAATGGTCTTAAAAGTAGTACCTGTGTAAACCTTCATCAAGCTGTTGGTTTTATCCCACCATAGCTGCCCTGCCAGAGGTGCACCAGGAGCAGAAGTGTTGGCGCCGTTTTCCAGGAGATGGATGAAGTTTTCATCAAGAAATTCGCCATATCCAGCATAGTTTTTACCAACCAAGATCATGCTTGAACTAGTGTTGATTGTTCCGTCTGACACAGTAGCAAATATGCTGCCATCTGTTAAATTTATTGTGTACGCCATTTTTAGACTCCGTCCTTAGTATTTATGCAAGTATTTTGTACCCATATTTATGCTGCACTCAAATTGGTCAAGGTCTGAATACGCACAGTATAATCTATTTGAATCTGTCTGTTTAGACTCTTTTGAACAGGATGAAAAATCACATGTGTAATCAGCATGAGATCATCTGCAGATCCTTCCCAGGTTTTTAACCCTAATTCGTCAAACACAAATTCGCCGTTGAAATTGGTACTGTTGTCAAAGGCCTGTTGTCCTGCAGGTTCGCCATAATCCAACAAACAAGTGACTAAAACATCGGTATAAACCTTGCCCGAAGTATGCAAAACTGTTAAATTATTGCGAGTAGGATCTGTATTGACAGGGCTATTTCCGTCCACCACCTTGATATAAGTCTGGTTATACAAGTCAGCATTCTGACCTGTCACATTAGGTGGAAGATATGTAATAACACCTGTGGGATCTACACTGCTGCCGCCATTGCCAAAGGCCATGGCATAGATGTATCCAATGTTCTTGTTGGCTATGCTTTCTGCCAAGGCAATACTGATATTCTCATAGTGTATGGCA
>Ga0181358_1001414_pt1 | contig 10976 bp, 13 predicted proteins | sample Fa13VDMM110SD_FD_130096 | JGI IMG/M metagenome (GOLD analysis project Ga0181358, IMG submission 130096) | Freshwater viral communities from Lake Michigan, USA - Fa13.VD.MM110.S.D | ecosystem: Environmental > Aquatic > Freshwater > Lake | place: USA: Michigan | collected 2013-09-24
GGAAAAGTCATGTTGATTCCATCTATTATTTTTATTGTACTTGTTGTTGCTGGTCTTGGTTTTTGGTTCTATAATAAACGTCAACTTGAATCTCTCGTTAATAATATTGACGATAAGCAAGCAATTATCAATGCTCTTCAAACACACGTTGAAACAGTGACACCTGTGAAAAATACACCAAAAAAGAAGACTCATACAGGTGTAAACAAAAAGAAGAAGAATACCGTCGCAATTCAATTCAAGTCTGGATCAGATGTTGATGTTGATTTCAAACAAGAAAAGAAGAATCGTCCAAAGACAAGTATAAAGCCGAAGAAACAACAATAATTCCGAAATAGAATACTTTTATAAATGGGAAACAAATGTGTTTCCCATTGTTTTTTTAATTATATTGTATCTCATATTATTCATCATAGGATTGTTATGAATCTCGGATATGCTTGTATCAATATGACGCTTGGTGTGAGTAAAATTACTACCAACCGGTCTATGATAAAGAAAACATTTCTCCAACGTGGTGTCAATTATGCCGCCGAGTTAGGAATCCAAAACGTCAAGGACTTGGAAACTATTATCAAATGGAACGTAGAGAATGACATCAAATTGTTCCGTATCTCGTCAGATATGTTTCCATGGGCATCAGAATACGGTATTCAAAACCTCCCTAACATCACGGAAATTGCAGAGGTGATGAAACGTACTGGTGAGTATGCAAAATCCCATGGCGTTCGTTTAGGGTGTCATCCTGGTCCTTTTAACGTACTCTGTTCGGCGAATAATAAGGTTGTTGAAAACACAATCAAAGACCTTGAACTTCACGGTAAAGTATTAGACCTTTTGGGATTAGAACGTTCACCATACAACAAAATTAATATCCATTGTAATGGTGTATATGGTGACAAGATTGCATCTATGGAACGTTTCTGTCAGAACTATTACAGATTGTCAGATTCCGTAAAAACTCGTCTCACAATTGAAAATGATGATCGAGCCAATATGTATAGTGCCAAGGACTTGATGTATATACACGAACGTATTGGTATTCCAATTGTGTTTGATTATCACCACCATAACTTCAACACAGGTGGTCTTTCTGAACAAGAAGCATTAGAACTTGCGATGTCAACATGGTCTGACAGCATTACTCCTGTTGTTCATTATTCATCATCCAAATCAAAAGAAACGGGTAATCCAAAAGATAAACCACAAGCCCATGCGAACTATATTTTAGAAAAGATAGATAATTATGGTCATAACATAGATATTATGTTAGAATGTAAGGCAAAAGAACTCGCTTTACTGGAATATCGTGAACAACATAGGAAAAAATATGTCATCTAAAATATTCAATCTCAAAAATCTTATTTGGTTTTGCGCGATTGGATTGGCATCCTTTTCAGGGTATTACTCTGTATTTGGTATATCTAAGATTTTTTCCGGTGGATCTTGGTCTATATTAGGTATGGCTGCAATGTTGGAACTTTCCAAACTTGTTGTTGTTACCTTTCTCCACGATCACTTCAAAACACTCAAACTTCTTTTCAAAGGATACTTGGTTTCCGCTGCCATAGTTCTAATGGTTATCACATCTATCGGTGTATATGGTTATCTAACTAACTCATATCAGGAAACCGCCAAGATTATGTATAAGGCGCATAATGAAATAACACTTCTTGATCAAAAGAAAGAATTGTTCATTCAACAAAAGACACAAATAGACAAATTAGTTGAAGAAAAGAATGGGCGACTTAAATCACTTGATAACATTCGTGTATCTCAACAGAATGCTTATACACAACAATTGACACAGAAAAGAGGAACAGGTGGACTTTCCCGTAGTATATCAACTGTTGATAAAACATCTGAAAATCTGAATACCGAAATATCTATACTTACTACAAAATCATTTGCACTTTCAGATTCTATCGCAAAGATTGACGCTACAAAACAGACGGTATCAAATGAAACATTCTCATCGGAACTCGGTCCGCTTCTTTATTTGAGTCGTATCACTGGTATTCCAATGGACAACGTGGCTAATTGGTTTATTCTTATTTTGGTTAGTGTATTCGACCCACTTGCTATTAGTTTAGTAATTGCTGCAAATCATTTGAGTGGTAAAGAAAAACAAAAAAAGATACTCGATGAACTAACAGAGAATGGTCAAGAGACGAATATATATGATGGAGAATCAGAAAATATTCCTGTTGTAGATGAAATGATTCAGGAGATAATTGAACCGGACTCACGTATGAATCTTCTTATTCAGGAAGCGGAAATAGAGTTACGAGACATTGTTGAACAACCTCACATTGACGAGATAACAATAAAGACGAAAAAAAAACGTTTGAATAAAAAGAAAAAAATTAGTATATTAGATACTAATAAAGAACAACGTCATTTTTATAATGAAACAAATGAAGAAGAAGTACAAAAAACTAATTTTGAAGATCCGTGGAAATCTACAAAACCATTTAAGAGATAACGATGTATGAAATATGTTTCGTGTCAAAATAGTAAACCCGATGGCAAATACTTTAAAGGAAGAATTTGCTATGAAGAGGTTTTAATAGATGACAATTCAAAATCTGCGTTGTGTTGGAAATGTACAACATTCATCGTTCCACCACCAGAAGAAAAAAAATCTTCTGGATATCCTCGTGGTTGGAAATTTATGACTGAGTTTGTTGATAAAGAAGGTAACGTTTACCACAAGGGTAAATTACAACCTGAACTATTTGGAACACTACCACCGAGTGAAATAAAACAAACAAATAAAAAAAGAAAAAATAAACAAACCATGGAAGATAAAATTATAATAGAGTATTCGAAGTTAACAAAACCCAATTCCAAAAAAAATAAAGGGAGAAAGTTATGAGTAATATATACGATGAAGAACCAACTCAATCAAATAGTGTAAAGATTAAAGAACAACTATCAGACGAGCTACCTTTAAAATGGAAGGAAGCACTTACACAAATTGATTATGGTTTTGATTATGAAACATCAAGTGTTTTAATGTTCGGTGATATTGCAGAAGGCACATTATATGATTTAGTTCTAAGAATACGTGGATTACTTCATATGAGAGATGAAAAAACAAAGAGTGATCCAATTAATATCATCATTAATTCTGACGGGGGTGATGTATATGAGGCACTTGGAATGGTTGATTTTATTCAAAGCCTTGATGTAAAGGTTAATACAATTTGCCGAGGTCGTGCTATGTCTGCGGCCGCACTTCTTCTTTGTGCAGGAACAGGTACTCGTGCTGCATCAAAGAACAGTACAATAATGTTTCATGAAATCAGTTCTGGTATTTATGGTAAATCGTCTGATATGAAGGCAAACGTCCAACATACAGAAAAATTAGAAGAGATTCTTATCAGCATTATTACAGCAAATTCAAAGAAAGATTCTAATTTCTGGAAAGAAAGAATTTTAAAGGATTACTATCTCTCACCAGATGAAGCACTTGAATTAGGTGTAATCGATACTATCATCCAACCTAAAAATATACGAGGATAAATTTTATGATGATTGTGGTTATATTTTTGGTTTTATTGCAACTTGGATCTTTGTATGTCATATATAATATGTATAAAAAATATGAAACACTTGAAAAGATTTCTCAAGAAAATGTTGATTTTATTGTGTCTATTCGTTCGCGTGTGATGAGTCAACAATCATATTTGAAACAATTAGATAGAAAAGGTGCATTTGAATCAGATGATGAATTAGGATATTTCTTCAAGGAATTGAAAAAAATAATAAATGATATTGTTTTTTATCTTGAAATAGAAGATGGAGAAACTAGTGAAGAGAGATCTCCATCAGTTTTAGGTTCAATACGTTCCCAAAAATAAGGTAAATACAATGGAAGAAGCAAGAAAAAAACAAAATATATACTTCACACAAGATACAGAAAATTCAATCGTTGAATATAATAATTGTGAAGATTCAATAAAACGAAATATCATATACACAAAAAAAATTCATCCTGCATTTTATAAACTCGCAGAAATAATGATTCACAGATTTAAGTTCTATAACTTTGATGTTCCACACGAAGATGTAAAACATGAAGTAGTTACGTTTTTACATGAAAAATTATGTAAGTATAAAGCCGAAAATGGAAAGGCATTCTCTTATTTCTCTATTGTTGCAAAGAATTATCTAATTGCAGAAAATAATAAAAATTATTATCAGTACAAATCCAAACATACGGTAGAAACTATTGATGCAGAACGTAACATCGTAAATGAACAATTACGAAATGACTTAATAGATGAACAAAATGATTTTATTAATATGTTTGTTGAAGTAATGGAAAAATATTTAGCACTGGTGTTCCCAAAACAAAGAGATATACAGATAGCCGATTCTGTTCTTTACTTATTCAAGGTACGAGAAAATATAGAAAACTATAACAAGAAGGCGATATACATTCTTATACGAGAAAGAACAGGTGTAAAATCACAGTATATTACAAACATAATAAGTAAATTGAAGTTTATTTACGGAAAACTTTACATAGAGTATTCTAACGGTGTAAATATAACAAAATTATCTTGGTATGATATAAAGGATATTATTGATGACTAATATAGTTATAACATATGAGCTTTGATATAGAAATATTTGGAAGTAAAAAATTCTCTGATTTGTTGAAAGATATTTATGATAATCAGAAGAAGAAAGACCGTCAGATAAATCTTTTAATTGCGGATTTAAAACCGTTGATACAAGGAATAAATGATGCGGCAATTCTCGTACCTATTATCAAAGATTATATGGAGGTTTCTGTTAAGAATGATGAACATCTTGTAAAACTTGCAGCAGTTGTTCAGAGAATGATAAACAATAAAGCTGAAGATGGTAATTCATTTTTGACAGATGGAGAAAAAGATGCTCTTTTAAAAGAGATCAAGACCATAAGTGATAGCCAAGAGGAACTTAAAATAGATGAGCGCGAATCCACAAAAAACCTCGATAGCCGGACAGGACTATGAATTAGTAACCGGTGAGGTTGTTGATGTAGATTTTAGTGGAAAAGATAAAGAAAAACTTTACACTATCATCTGTAAGTTAATCGGTCCTCATGGTTCACAGGCGCCCGGTAATGTAATTCAAGCACGTGCTTTAGATGCAAATCTAAAAAATATCCCAATTGCAGGTGAAACCGTTCTCTTAATGAAGGCACCAACTGCCTACAATAGTGCACTTGCAAATTCTCAAGAATATTATTACACAAATCCAGTATCCGTTCAAAGTTCAGTTCATCACAACGGACTACCTGGTATCACAGAATATCTTCCTGATAAAACACCTGGAAATAAAAGTTCAAGAGAAAATGCTCAGGACGGTGTATCTAATAAAGCAAAACAAAGACTCCAAGTATCGACCACAATTGATCCAACTTTTCCAGAACGACTTGATGTATATCCCGTTCAACCTTACTCTGGTGATATTATTCTTGAAGGCCGATGGGGTCAGTCAATTCGTTTCGGTTCTACTGTTGATGAAAGACGTGAGTATCCGATAAAACCTTCTTGGAAAAAAGGATTGGGTGATACAGGTAATCCTATTCTTGTTATCTCAAACGGTACAAATCCAGATAAAAAACCATTCAATGAATTTGTACTAGAAAATACAGATAAAGATGATGCCTCTATGTGGATGACTTCGGGACAAGAAGTAAAATTCACACCAGCTTCAACCTACACACCTTCTATAAAAGACAAAAGTGTAGATCTATTCAACAAAAATAATTTTTCAGGTAATCAAGTAATAATCGCATCTGACCGAATAATTTTTAATGCACGTAAACAGGAATTGATTGCATTTGCAAAGGAAGGTATAGGTCTTTCTTCAGAAAAGGCAATATCAATCGATGCAAAACAAGTTGTGGAGATGGAATCTAAAAAGATTAGCCTTGGTATAAATGCTATATCACCTGTCCTACTAGGAGATAGAACAATAGAATGGCTGGGTAATTTATGTGATACGATAGATAAATTAATAGAACATATGACACAAGAAAAACACCCAACAGGAACTGGTCCGTCTGGTCCACCTATAAATGTTTCCGATTATTTTATGGTTAAAAGTGATTTAAAAGGATTGAGACAAAAATTACGTGAATTACCAAGTAATCTTGTTTTTCTTAATGAAAACCCAGGTGGTGCATCAAAACGTGATAAAGATGCCGCAGACGATAGAAAACAAAATAATTCTACATCATATACTCAAGGAACTAACGATCAGGCTGGTGATGCAAAACCTAATCCTGATCCAACATTTGTACCACAGACACCTGAAGTTAATTTGAGTTAAAATAATGCCACTTATAATTGCAGAAATAGAAGAAGAAAATCCAGTAGTTAGTACACAAGAAAAGACTAAACTGCTTGATTTTGTTTTTGAGGAAGAAACAGATATAAGTGGTCTCGTCGATGATATTAGAGAGGATAATTTTGATGATGTATTGAAAGAAAGATTAGATAATAAAGAAAGGGACGAAAAAAGGGAACAAGATGGAATTACAACAGAATCAACACTGACCCCAGTAAGTTCTTCGGTGGAATCACCAACTGAACTTAAAAAAGAAGATCCAAAAGATAAAGCCTCAAAGAGTCCAGAAACGGCACCCGAAACGGTTGACAACAGTGGTGCACAAACAAAAGATGCAGTGAAAGCCATAAAAGTCGCTGCAACTCCAGTTAGTACAGGAATGCGTGTCACATCTTACCTCGAACAAGGTAAGATAGGGGATAATTCATATTGGGCATATAGATCAGTTCCTCCTGGTGTAAAACAAACAAGTAAAGAAAAAGAAAAAGATACATCTGTACAATCAATAAAAGGATTTGTAAAATATAAATTTAGTGCAAATTGGAATACTCTAACAGAAGGAATTCCAGTAAAATCTGTTTGGGATGTGATAATTGCAATGAATGTACCACAGGTAGGTTTATTTAATAAAAAAATTCAATATGTTGCGGAAGAGAACACAGAACAACATATGATGATACTGAATGACAGTATGGTATTTGATAGAGGAAAAGGAACCACCATAGGTTTATACGGAAATAATCCATCATGGGCTGACGAACCATACTGGTGTGGAGCTTGGACAGATTTTCTGACAAATAGAGCTGGTTTAAGTAGACGTGGTGGTTCAACTGTTGGGGTTGACAGTTATCACCGATCCCTTAGCAACAAAGGCCTTGTTAACGCTCCAACTACTGGTATCAAAAATAATGCTGGTAAAATAAAATTTCAAGATTCTTGGTTGCCATCTGCACCTGAAGGCTTCAATCCCAATGGAGTTGGTGCAATATTTGTAAACGGATACCATTTTCAAGAAAAGGGAGACTTGACAGATAAAGGTAAAGCTCTTTTAAAATACCTATTGGGACTAGGGTGGGGTATGGCAACTATATCAGTTGGTACATCCACTCACGTAGAAACGTGTGTTATGTTAACTGATAAGGGATCGATAATAACAATAGGTGGAAATACAAGCGGTGGCAATGACAGAAACGGTACACAAATTGCAGTAAAGACAAAATCTATTTCAGGATTTTGTGGTAAGAAAGAGTATGTTGTATTTGGAAAAATAGAGGGTAACGTTAATCGATCCACGAATCGATTAAATGCAAAATATAATATGACAGAAACTATGAAAAAATATATGTCTGATGCAGCAGATTCAAGCAAGAAAAATATAAGTAAAGATTTATCAAAATTATTAAAACAAATTACATAACGGAGGTATCATGGATACATTAAAATTTTTAAAACAAATTCGTTCAATTATCCGTGAAGAAATTGAATATGCACTTGACAAGAAACTTAACGAGAATCGTCGTAAAGATGATCGAGAAGTTTTATCACATGGTATGAATCTTGTAAAAGAGGTACAACAGGTACCAAAGAAAAAACTACAAACACCAAAAACTGCAAATACAAGTATTCAGTCTCTATTAGAAGAAACACGACGTTCTATGGAAAATAGTATGCGATACGATTCTGATGAAACTACAGAATATAAATTTTCTACAAATGATTTGAACGCATTTTCTCAACCACATGGTGCAATTCCATCTGGTATAAATTCTTCAGATATTGCACCGGAAGTTGCACAAGCTTTAACTCGTGATTATTCGGCGCTAATGGCTAAAATAAACGAAAAAACAGGGAGATAATTAGTGAGCTTCAGAAGAAAAACAATAATACGACCAACTGAACAGGCAGTTGATATGAGGTTTGCCAAACCTATTGGGGTAACTATACCATTTAATAATCCACATGGAATATTTACTCAAAGTTATACAAACCGTGTACAAGTTTTTTCTAATTTAAAAAATTTACTACTAACTGCCCGTGGTGAACGATATATGTTACCTGAATTTGGTACAAATATAAGACTTATATTGTTCGAGAACATCAGTAGTGAAGAAGAATTTGAAACACAACTAAAAAATGAGATTTCTGATGCAATTGGTACGTGGATGCCATATGTTATAATTCAAGAAATAGATGTTAATATAAATATGTCAGAGGATGGTAGAGTAGATAATTCATATCATGCCGTGGGAATAAAACTATTAGTATCTGTCACAAGTACAAACATATATTTACCTATTCAGATATTTATATCAGATACGGGTAATTTGACAATTGAAGAGGCAGTTTATAATGGCTGATTTAGTAAAAAAAGATATACGTTATTTATCAAGAGATTTTGGGTCTCTTAAACAAAATCTTATTGATTTTGCAAAAAATTATTTTCCAAATACATACCAGGATTTTAATGAAACATCTCCGGGTATGATGTTTTTGGAGATGGCGGCATACGTCGGTGATGTACTTTAGTATTATACAGATGTAACATTACAGGAATCCTTAATATTACAATCGTCAGAAAGACAGAACATATTAAATATTGCACAATCTCTTGGTTACAAACCCAAAAATAGCATAGCATCAAGTGTTAAATTAGATGTATTTCAAATTGTCCCGTCAAAAGCTGTAGGTGTAGAATTGGTTCCCGATTATGTATATGCATTTGCGATAGAACCGGGAATGATAATTGGTGCAGATGTCAATAATATAACAACGGAATTTAGAACCATAAATTATTTAGATTTTAAATTCAGTAGTTCTTTAGATCCAACAGAAGTTACACCATATGAAATAAATGACATCACAGGAGAAGTTGAATTTTGGCTATTACGGAAACAAACAAATGCAATTTCTGGTAAGATAGAAAGTCAAACGTTTACATTTACAGATCCAAAACCATATGATAAAGTAAATCTACAAACTGTACCAAATTTGATTGAGATACTTTATGGTATAGATTCTGACGGTAATAAATGGTATCATCTTCCCTATCTCGCACAAGATACTATCTTTGAACCAACACCAAACATATCAAGAAATGACAGACAATTAAGTTCCCATAGAACAGAAACACCGTATCTTTTAAAACTACGTAAAGTTTCAAGAAGATTTATAACAAGACAAACAGGTGATGATGTATTTGAGATACAATTTGGTGCCGGAGTTTCTGATTTGGATGATGAGCTCCTTATACCAAATCCCGATTTAGTTGGTAACTCTTTATCGGGTATTGAAACTTCAACTTCAACTGATATTGATCCATCAAATTTCTTGTATACAAAAACATACGGTTTGGCACCAAATAATACGGACATAACCATATATTACACATTGGGTGGTGGAATAAAAGACAATATACCAAGTGAAACTGTAACAAGAATAGTGACAAAAACACTTTTAATTGATGAAACAGGATTGGATACAGTAACATACAATCAATGTATTGGTAGTTTGGCCGTCACAAATCCAGAACCGGCAACTGGAGGAAAAACACAAGAAGATATAAATGAAATTCGTCAGAACGCTCTTGCTTATTTTGCTTCACAAAATCGTGCTGTAACAAAAGAAGATTACATTATTCGTGCATATAGTTTACCACAAAAATATGGTTCTATTGCAAAGGCATACATAACAAAAGATACTCAACTTACGAGTGATTCTGTATTTAATAGTGATAGAATACAAAATGATTTAGCATTAAACTTTTATGTGCTAGGATTTGACGGTAATGCTAAGTTAACTACTATAAATGATGCAACAAAAGAAAATTTAAAAACATACTTGAACTATCATCGTATGTTAACAGATGCTATAAATATTAAAGATGCCTATATTATAAATATAGGTGTAGAGTTTGATATTATAACAATGCCTGATCAAAATGGTAACCAAGTTATCCTTCGATGTATTGACAGATTAAAAGAATACTTTGATATAAAGAAATGGCAAATAAACCAACCAATTGTTATAAGTAATATTTTTACAGAATTAGACAAGGTAGACGGTGTTCAAACCGTGGTTGATGTAAAGATTACCAATTTACATGATGTAACTATTGGATATTCAAAACATGCATACGATATAACACAGGCAACAAAAGATGGAATAATATTCCCATCTCTCGACCCATCTGTTTTTGAAATAAAGTATTATGACAATGACATAATTGGTAGAGTGAGGGCTTTCGGATGATATATAGCATTTACTCCCAACTTGATTCAACGATATATGAAAAAACAGAATCGTTAAATACAGGAACTGATCAAATTCTTGAACTGTCTCATGTTACAGTTGGTACTTCTTCACGATATAATAGTCGTGTACTTTTAAAGTTTGATTTATCAGATATAGAAAGCAAAGTAAATACCGGTAAAATATCCTCAAATGCAAAATATTATTTGCAGTTGAGATCGGCCGAGGTGATTGAAATACCACAAGAATACACAGTATATGCATACCCAGTTAGTTCTTCATGGAGGAATGGAACTGGTAAATATTTTAATACACCTATTACAACGGATGGTGTTTCTTGGAAATATAATCTTTCAAAACTTAATGGAAGGGAA
>Ga0181358_1001415_pt1 | contig 10975 bp, 12 predicted proteins | sample Fa13VDMM110SD_FD_130096 | JGI IMG/M metagenome (GOLD analysis project Ga0181358, IMG submission 130096) | Freshwater viral communities from Lake Michigan, USA - Fa13.VD.MM110.S.D | ecosystem: Environmental > Aquatic > Freshwater > Lake | place: USA: Michigan | collected 2013-09-24
CTACACTTAATCCAAAATTTTTTGCGTCTTTTGCAATCTCTTCGCCGAACTGTGCATTAATAACACCAAATTCATCTTGAATTTTTTTGGTAGCTTCTATTATCTGAGGTTGTGTGACTCCTTGGATTGGTGCAGGACCAGGACGTTCTTTTGTAAGTTCAGTGCCAGCGCGAGAAAATGCAGTTTTAGCCGCCTCCTTATTGCCCAAAATTAATTCCTTCCCGGCGTCCATCAGATTGGATACTACATCGCCTATTCCAGAAAAGAGTTGACCGAAATCTATGGACTTAAATGCATCTACAAAACTTTTAACACTACTTGTAAATGCAGCAACTTGTAATTTACCTGCCGAAGCAAGACTTATGCCGAAATCATTTTGTGTTTTATTGAGGGAGGTGCCAAGTTTTCCTAGTTTTTGACCAACGCTAGCCATAGTAGACGCCAACGATTTCATACTTGCGGTAATATTGTTCGTTGCGGTTGTAGCGGCATTCGTTGCTTGCCTACCCAATTCTTCATGAGCAATTAATTCGGATGTACGTTTGCTGTAACTATCTCTAGCTCCAATGGTGCCTGCCGCAGAATCTTTCATCTGCGCAAGAATTTGTTGCATCACAGATTTTAGTTCAAATGCGTCATCCGAAGTTATTGGTTCTGCCATTTAGTTACTCAACTAAAGCGTGATAGGTTGCAATAAACAATGTTGTAACATTGCCACTGGGAACCGTAACTAACGGTGATCCTGAGACTGCTGTTCCTTTATATGATTTACCGTTTGCTAATCGTGCCATTGGTGCGCCCGATACTGTATTACCGTTAAAGAGTAAATCGCCCACTAATGTCGCCAGTGGCATACCAGACACTGCGACACCTTTAAACAGTTTGTTACCTGCAACAGTATACAATGGAGTTCCAGAAATTGCCATGCCCTTGAAGGCCCGTCGATCACCCACCAAGGTAATCAACGGACTTCCAGAGACGCTCATTCCTTTATAGGCTCTATCATTTTCTGCTAAAAGGTGTCGAAGTAATATCATCGTTTACTTGCTCGTTCCATTTGTTTATTTTCTGCTTCTTTTAATTTACCAAATTCTCTGATAAAAAAGTTTCGTAAATAAACCGGCATTTGATATAAATCCATTACACTAAATGCTCCTTTTGAATAATGCGCAACCATCATGATGTTACGCAACATTTCTACCTTATACTCTTGAGTCAGGCCAAAAAAAGTTAATGCCGATCGGCATTCTCACTTTTTGATTGGTTCCACACGTACAATCAATAGACACATTAAAGTCCACATCTGGTACATTGTTTTTATATTGTTCACGAAGATATCGTACATCGCGAATTAATAACGTTTCTACGAATGACCAAATTTTTGCTTTAGATGAATCACCATTGACTGCGGTAATCATTGCTTTTAATCGAGTGGTAGATTCGGTGTCTACATCAGAATTAATTTTTCGTAACGATTTAACTTCTTTATCAATTGCAAGTTCATCGCCGCGAGTTAATAGTTTTAAGGTTACTTCTGCCTTTGATAGTGGTAAGGTAACTATAAACTGTGCGGTACTATTATTCTCGGGTTCGTGTTCGGTTTCTAGTTCAGACAAATTAATTTTCTGTTCTATCTGTTGTTCACATGCTGGACATTGCATCGTCACATCATAATCTTTGCCATATCCCAAAATTCTTGCGGCAACCATTACTGCATTTAAGTCACCTAATAACAAGTCTGCCGCTTTCACCCCCTTTGTGGCAATTAAAGCGTCAATCAATCGGTCTAATACTACACCCTTTTGAATTAAATTCTGCGAGGTTAGAATATCTTCGTGTTTTGCCGTCATATATCGTAATTCAATTTGTCCACTACGGAGTGGACTGTCTTCTGGATAAAACACTCCCTTTGATGGAAGGTCGATGGTTTCTGTGGGGAAAGCGTCAACTATTTCTGTAACTGGTTGGTCTGCCATTGTATAGCCTCTTTATGTGTTGGTGGTTCTCGTCCTTTATATACATATCATTCTTCAATACTTTTTGTCTCAAACTGTTGCCGATATTCAATATTAATTCGTTTTACAAATTCTTTAAACATGGATTTACTACGGTCTGGTGTGACTAATGCGCCATCGACAATCATATCCGCAATTTCTTGTTTTTCTTTCAAGGTATCCCGCATATTTTCGTCAATCGTCCCTTCGCACATCATATAATAGACTTGCACTTGTCCTTTTTGGCCGATTCGGTGCGTACGGTCTTCCGCTTGTTCATGTTCGGCAGGCAACCAGCCCATGTCGGTAAACACGACGGTATCAATCACTTTTTGCAATCCGTCAATGCCCATGCCGGCTGCCCGCAAACTAAACAATCCAACGTTTGCTTCTTCCGCAATCAATCTATCAATGGAGGTTTGCCGTGCCGTTCTGTTCATCTCACCCGTTAATAATGCCGCCTTATTACCATAGTGTTGCGCCAATGCGTGTAACGGTTTAATATAACAACTGAAGATGAGTATAGATCTATCATTGTCGATAAATTCATCAATTAATTCAATTAACCGTGGTAATTTTTTTTCAATTAAGAATCCCTGCAATTTCGGCATGTGTTGAATAGACGGTCTGCCGTCCATTTTCCATTTCCCAAACATTTCTTTCAACAGTTTGTTATACTCACCCTTTTCATCCTTGGTCAGTTCAACGTATAAATCATTTCGTTGCTTATTGGGCAATTCTTTCAATACTTGATCTTTCTTTCGTCGAATTACCAAATCTTTGGTACGATCATGTAAATCTTGCAAATTCATCGGTGCCGCACCTTTCCATCCACCGTATCGTTGCGTGAAGTGCATAAAGTTATTAAATCGTTCTTTGTCTAAGAAGTTCAGTAAGGAGAACGCTTCAATAGGACGGGACATAACCGGCGTTCCCGTGAGAAATATGGTATATTTTGTTTTAATACCCGGAAACTTTCGTCGTTCTTTATACGAACCCAAGATACTTTTTGCCCGAATTGTTTGACGATTTTTTAAATAGGTTGCTTCGTCACACACCAATAAATCAAAGTTTTGGTCACGCAGCCAATGATTATTCTTTGCAACGGCATCGTAATGCGTAATATGAAATTGATGGTCAAGATGCCCATCATAGGTTTTACTATCCCAGATGGTTGCGGGTTTCCCCGTGAACTTTTTAACCTCACGTTGCCAGTTCACGACCACGCTAAGGGGACACACAATAAGGGCCTTCAAGTTGTGTAGTTGAGCATATGCAATGGCCTGTACGGTCTTTCCAAGACCAGGAGCGTCTGCTATTAGACACCTTCCACCTGCTCTATCTATAAATTGTACGCCCACTTTTTGGTAGCCATACAAGTCCAATTTTAATCCTGGTATTTCAAACTCTGTGTCTTCCAACTGTCGAATTTCGTCTAACTCTTCCCGCCGAGTTTGCAGTTTCGTTAACAGTTTTTCGGCAGCACTTGACAATGTTGCCGATGGAAATGTCTTCACCATCTTGAGTAATTGCACCGATGGAAATTCCCATCGTCTATCATCCCCATTCCATTTTCGCCCATCAATTTCATACTTGAATTGTTCCATCAAGGTTTTGTTATAGGGCATGACCACATAGGCCGTTTTTGCATCTTTTAAGTCGATGGTAATTGGACCGATTTGTGTTTCTTGTGTTTGGGGTTTGTATGCAGTTTTTGCACGGGGCAACGATAGATCACTTACATCGCCGCCATTTAATGCTCGGGCGGATGCTTCCACCCAGACTGCGGGCAATCCTGGCGTGGAGATTATCCATTGTAAATAGGTTGGGGCAGTCCGTAGTACATTTCCTAATGTCTGCCCCGTATATTTACCCCATGTAAACAGTACTTCGTCTAATGACGAGTGCATTATGCTGCAGCAGTCTCCACCGCATCGACCATCTCGTCTTCGGTTTTTGGACGAACATATACCATGCGATCCATATCCAATTTCCACCCTGCTTCTTCACTCAATCGAAGAATCTGCATCATTTGTGCGTTGGATTCTTGGATTTGCTGCAGTAGTTCACTTTGAAACTTGCGCAACAATTGATTGTTGGTTTGAATTAATTGCTGTAGTGCTAAGGGCACTTCTAATGTAACTTCGTTGTTCATTGGAACCTCTCCATTATGTGGTTTATGTTTTTTAATGCGGACGTAATTACTTGGTCCATATCATAATATTTATATTCCGCAAGTCTTCCCCCAAAATATACATTTGGTAATTTGTCTGCTTCTAATTTATATTGCTCGTATATAGAATTATTAATCTTATCATTAACAGGATAATATGGTTCGGTTACACCTGCTTTATATTCTACTGGGTATTCGTGCGTTATCCATGTAGACGGGGTGTTACTCATTTCAAAATGCTTATGTTCAATTACTCTAGTGTATGGAGTTTCTGCATCTGTGAAATTCATTACTGCGCATCCTTGATAATTTTCCACTTCCAATTTTGTGTGATCAAATCTAGTAGTTTTATATTCCAATTCACCAAATTTATAATTAAAAAATCTATCAATTGGTCCCGTATAAATTACATTTTTGTGTGGTGGTAATTCGGCTGTAAAATAATCAGTATTGAGTAGTACGTCAACGTCTTTTAATAACTTTTCAAAAATTTGTGTATATCCACCTATTGGAATTCCTTGATACTTGTCATTAAAATAATTACTATTGTATGTGAACCTCAATGGCAATCGTTTGATGATTTCTTTCGGTAGTAAACTTACATCTTTTCGCCACTGTTTAGCACTGTAATGTTTTATTAATTTTTCATATACATCAATTCCTACCATTTTAATTGCGTGTTCTTCTAGATTTTGCGGTTCACCTATATGACTTCCTTGCTCCTCTATAATTTTTTTTGCTTGGTCAGGATGTGTTACTCCCCAGAGTTTATTAAATGTCCACATATTAAATGGAAGCGCATAAATTTCTCCTTTATAATTTGCAACTACGTGGAGTACAAAGTTATTAAACGAAGTAAACTGGTTAATCCATGTCCACACTTCTTCATTTGAAGTTCTAAATATATGTGGTCCGTATATATGAAGATTAATGTCATCACGATTTTCAGTATAGCAATTACCACCGATGTGATTTCTACTTTCTATCACACATACTTTTTTTCCTAATTTATTTAATTCATATGCACAAATAGAACCAAACAATCCAGAACCTACTATTAAATAGTCATACATATATTATGTCCCGTGTTTATGAACTTTAAAAATTGAAGTTTCACCATGTGCATCATCGCCAGTAAATCTACTATCTGGTAACGTGTATGGTACTAATTTTGTATCCTGTGCAACTTTCGGAAATCCTACTTGATCTTGTGTAGTATACTGCAAAGTTTGCAAATACCAAAGATCTAAGAAATTTTTTACTTCTTCGGAATTATTGAGAAATGAGACAAACCCTGTTGTCCACACGCCAAAATGATTGCCTCGACCACGACCTTCTTTTCTTGGATAACGTTCCCAGAAAGTTTCATCATATCCCTCTGATAAATAGTTGTGATATTGGCCGGCCACATCTTGGTACGGCTGTGATTGATTTAAATAATTTGTATCGTGGTATCTTGGTAGATAACTAGCGTGTGCTTCCCATATCAACCGACCCGCACGCCATTCATGTTGCCACGATACAATTTTATAATCCTTGCATTTTTCTAACATATATTCGGCAACTTCCGACGAAGTTATTTCAATACTACCATCAATCCAGATAACTAAATCATACTCTTGTAATCTTGGTATGTTATGCCAAGACTGCTTATAGTATTTTGCTAAATTAAAACTATGTCGATTACCTTTCCAAAATTCTGTCAACGGTGGTTTTTTTGTGATAGAATTTATATAATATCCAGTATCTACTTCACTTGGATATAAATCAAAATATGGAGTGGTATCAATTGTCCATCCATTAGAGGGAATGTCATTGTTATCTGTAAAACATATAAAGTCAGAGTCAATTGACTGTTTTGCAAATGGTTTACAGGTTGCTTCGTAATTTCCCATAATAGAGGTTATAAACGCAACTTTATTTTTCATATTATTTTAGATGAATGAACCCATCTCTCCATATGGTGGGAATTTTTATCCAATTTTTACAATAAATGTCAGAAATATTTTCGTGAATGTCAGGTCCAAACCATGTATCGGGTGCAATTACTACCTTATTTTCTGTGTTTGATAGATATGCGCCCCACCAAGAATAACTAGAATTAGATATAACAAAATGATCGCATAATGAAAGTAACCACAGTCCATCACATTCTATATAATTTTTAACAAAAATTACATTATCTAGTTTAATATTTTTCTCACACCATTCAATGTCATCACTTAACACTATAATGTAATCGTATTTCGGCAAATGCTTTACAGCTTCGTAAATGTATTCCAATGTTATTACTGGATGTCTACGTGGTTGTTCTAGATAATCCCCTCTACGAACATTTATTGCTGCTACTGTACTCGTAAGTAAAAATGGAAATTCTGCTGTTGCTTTCTGTACGAATTCTTTTGTTGGTGAAAATAAATTTTTTATTGCTTCTGTATATTCACCAAAAAATTTTTCTGATTGATACCATCCCGTAAATACCGTTGGTTGGTCATCTGCGGGGTGCAATTCTGTAAACTCAAACGGCGCCCATATTACTTTTGCACTGTCAGACTGTGGTGATACTGCAATTGAAAAATCCAACTTTCGAAATAAGGTTTTTTCTAACGGACCAGATGAACTTTCTGCATATGGTACTACAAACTGTCTATTATTTTTTAATGCTTGTACGTACCCGTTGGCTATTTGAAACATCATGTTGCCTATTCTACCCTGAAGTCTGGATACTATGTAATTTTTTGTTAACATCGTTGCAATCTTTCTCATAAGTTAATACAATTTAATTTTTTCTGCCATTGCATATCGTTCTAAAAATGCATGTGCGGTTTGTTTGTGTCCGAATGCATCCAAATCACTTTTACTACTACGTTGTATTATAGCAACCGGATTAATCAAATATTTTTTTATACTGTCTCTGTGACCAAACCAAGAATCTAATGCACCGTCTTCGAATGGAATATAACTTCTTTCACGACCGGTGTCAATACCCAAAATATTTGCTATTGCCGATCTTTTGTATCCTATGGCATGAGTTGTAAGTATATTACTTATTTGAGATAAATGTGGGGACACCATTTTCATAGTATCAAATGGAAATCCGCCGAAATAAATCATTTGCCAGTCAGGAAAATTTTGTAATTCATCAAGAGCAGTTTCAACTAACTCAATTCCAGAACATTCATCTGTATTATAAAATTGTGCATCATCTTCAAATATTAATACATATTCATGTCCTTCTTCGTAAATTTTTTGAAATAATTTATAATACGATGATGCACAATAATAATGTCGTCTATGCCAATGCTCCTTTTGCAAATCATCGTCGGCATCATCGGCGGATACCCGTTCAAAAAAACCACTAAGACCAACGGAATCCATCTCTTCTTCAAATTCTAATCTTCTGTCTGTGCGTCTATCTAGATTAATATAGTATGCTTTCGTAAACACATCTGTTAGTTTCATATGAGTATTTCCTCGACGTAATTATTCATTCAATAATTTTTTACAATAATTTACAAAAACAATTTGTTTATCTGGAATTCTTATTTGAAAATTATGAAACGTGCCACTTTCATATTCAGTACCGTTACCATAACTATATACGGGGTATCCGAAACTACCGTCATATTTCCATGTGTGATCTGTATAGCATTTTGTTGGATATGATAATACTATTTTTCTTCCTTGCTTTTCACTTTCTCGTATAAACTTTTCTGCTACATCTGCTTCAACAATAAATCCATCTGGATTTGGATAATGCGTAAATGTGAATTGTTTACAGTTTGATTCCTCCCATAATTTACGAGAAAAACTTATAAAACTAGGAGAAACAAATGGTGGACTTTTGTGTGGATTGATGTCAAACACATTTGACGATTGAGCATTTCCGTAAATCGTATTATCGTCTGATATATGTGCTATAGCTCTATCTACACAATCTTTCGTTATTGGTATACAGTCCACATCAAACAGTGTGATTGAATCCCAATCGTTTTCATTTTTTAAATAATCCTCAATTGCAATTGCATGACGGTCAGATGAATTATCCTTGAATGGTATTTGCTCCACTTCAATTTCAAAAAGATTAAAGACTTTTTTTTGTAATACCATAATTTCTGTTGGCAAGTCATTACCATAAAAACTTATTATCTTATGTTTCATATTATAACTTATTGATTAAGTCTACCCACTGGGTTCCAATGGTATTTATGTTAAACTTTGAAAGAATATATGCTGCACCTTTAGCTCGTATATTTTCTTTTATATGTGGATTGTTTTCTAGATATTGAATTTTTTCAACTATATTATTCGTTATATTAAATTTTCCATCTAGGTCTTTTGTCAACGATTCTTTTTGTATTGCATCAAGGTCTACGTCAGTTGGTAAATCTAACCACACACAATATCCATCAAAGTTCTCAGGAACTGCTCCAAGCGGATATGTAACTACGATTGCACCCAATGCAATTGCTTCTGCCACCACACAGGAGAATGTATCTTTATGTACATCTTGATATGGAGTATAGAGTGGATATATAAAATATTCACTTTCGGCAACATGTTTAAATAATGTTGCCTTATCCACTCCGTTATGTAAATTAAAGAATTCGTCGGGATGGTGATGTGTAGACAGTAAATAATCAAATGCGTGAAATTCTGCATCGTCGTAGTTTAATTGCCGAACTGCTTCTACTGCAACATTGCCGCCACGAGCCCATGCTGCATGAAATACAAATTTATGCGGTATACGTTCCGGTGGCTTGTCTAAAACTTCTTGTATCAACTCATCCATAACAGGATTTGCAATAGTAGTAATTTGTACATTTTTTTCTGAATGATTGTTTTTAATCCGTGTCGTTAGTTCTCCGTTCATACTTTTTTCCCACTCAGATATATGAACAAATCCCAACGATAATTTATTATCCGTTGCATAATTTACGATTTCATCTATACCATAAATCCATTGCATGTGCGACCAATAAATGATACTTTTAGTTACGGTAATTGGTAGTTTATTATAATCATGAAACCACAACATACTAACTAAGATATCAAACTCTTTATTTTCAATACCATCAAAATTACTATTTGTATATTTTACGCCGTAAAATTCTTCACCAGGAATATAGGTTCTTCCCATTTCCGCATAGTGTTGGATTAATCCAGGTTCCAGTTCGTCTGCAACAAACACTACTTCATGTCCCTGTTTTGCCAAATATTCAGCAACGAGAACTGAACTTGAGTCCGTTCCCGATCCGCCGCCGTCGCCATATCGTAAATTATACCCATTAAGATAATTACTACGTCTACTATTTCCTATTACAATAAATGCAATTCTCATATAGTTTTCTCATAGCGATCACTCCAGTTTTTATCCTCATCGAATAAATACATAACAATCTGACTTGGAACTTCTGCTGATTCGATGTTAACTGTGAATGTATTATTTTCTAAATTTACATACTGCGGGAATTGTTCTATGGTAAAGTCTTTTCTGTATATTTCTTGTCCCAATTTTGTATGTAATGCAAACGTTAAAAATTTAGGTTTTTTAAATTCAAATTGTTTAAAAAATTCCAAATCCCATTGGCACTGTAAATTATACTTATTTCTAATGAATTGCGCATCCCAATCTGGGGGATTTGGCGGTTCTTTAACGCGGAGAGTATAATCTTGAATTAAACACCGTTTGAAATCAAATCCACCAAATATTTCATACTCATGCAAAGTTCTCACGGTGCCCAACCCATATACACCCATGTCCATACCATGATCTTCTTGATCAAATAATTGTCGTGTTTTATTTCTAGAAAGTGTATCTCGTTCACCGGAAGTTTTATCGTTTTTTGAAGAACTTTCTGTTTTTACTCCATGATCGTCCCAGTGTTTTTGTCGATAACTTCTAGTGTACTCATGCCAAATATATTGACGATACGGACAATATATATCATATCCATGAGTAAACGCACGAACACTCATCGTAGTTTCTTCGGTATATCCCCCGAAATATATTTCTGGATCATAGGGAACTTGTTTTATAAAATTGCCGCAAACAAAATAAAAATGTCCGCTCAAAGTTCTATTGAGAATCACAGAGGTTCTTGTTTTATAATCTTGGATGTAATATGGCATGCTCATGAGCAATTTATCTGTACTAAATTCGTACTGAGACATGATGCTAGGCGTCAAATTATACTCTTCCGTTGAATGTGGATTAAACGGAGTACAATACGTGGATATAATTGGCTTTTCTGAAGTGGTTAGTGCTTGATAATAATCTTGTAACAACATTACATCCCAATCTTTTGCAAACCGATGATGGGAATCTAATTGAAGCGTATAAGTTTCATTTTCATATAATTGGTTGGTTACATTTCTAGCCCACCCCAATCCTTCACTTTCAGTATAATGATATTTTCTTATTCTGAACCGAGGATCATTATCATAATATGACGTATCTTCCGTATCATCATATTGCCAACATATCCCGAATGTAAACATTTCGGGATGTCGGGCTTTTGCTAATAAATCTTCAATCGTGGGAATTAATTGCGCATCTCTGTATGATGCAATTTGTACAAATATAGTATCTTTTTTCATAACCGTTAGTTCCTATTTAATATTTTAATTTATGAAGTTAACATCCTGCGCAGGTTGCATCTGTCGTACACGGTATACCGCAGTATGCAACAGAAGTGTAACTACAATCGCCTGCCCCATACGTAAATGGCGGGCCGCCGGCTTTAGCACATACATAATTAGTATCTCCCGGAAACACCGCCCCAAATGCACTGGTGTCAGTTTGAAA
>Ga0181358_1001420_pt1 | contig 10965 bp, 7 predicted proteins | sample Fa13VDMM110SD_FD_130096 | JGI IMG/M metagenome (GOLD analysis project Ga0181358, IMG submission 130096) | Freshwater viral communities from Lake Michigan, USA - Fa13.VD.MM110.S.D | ecosystem: Environmental > Aquatic > Freshwater > Lake | place: USA: Michigan | collected 2013-09-24
GGTGCTCACGTGCCTTCAGCTACATGGGAACTCGAAGTTTCTTTGAACCTTGAGTCTGAAGTTCGTCGTCGCTTAGTTGTTGCTCCTATTTTCCGCAACATCGCTATGCAAACCAACGTGATGACCATTCCAGTGAATCCAGAAGCAGGTACTGCTACTTGGGTTACTAACGCTGAGTTTGGCGCCGTTCCTGCTACCCTTGGTGCAGCTGGTGCTTCTGCTGGTGGAAATGCTACTCACGCTCTCAAAGAAATCACTTTGAATGCTTATAAACTTGCCACAAACGAGTATACAGCATACGAAGAAGAAGAAGATTCTTTGTTGGCTTTGATGCCAATCATCCGTGATGGTATGGTTCGTCGTGTTGCTCGCGCCGTTGACAAGGCTTTCTTGTTAGGTGCTGGTTCCGGTTCTGATCCTGTTAAAGGATTGAGCATCTGGGCTACTAACACCACTGCTACTGGCAACACTGTTGCTGCTGGTTTGAACGTTGCTAAATTGCGCACATTGCGTCAAGGTCTTGGTGCTTGGGGTCTCGATCCCGCAGAAGTAATTTATATCGTTAATACCGATGTTTATTACCAATTGCTGGAAGACACAACCTTCCAAACCATGAACCAAGTTGGTACACAAGCTACACTGTTAACCGGTCAAATCGGTCAAATCGGTGGAAGCCCCGTGTTGGTTTCTGCAGAGTTCGCTTCACCAGGTACTGGTGTTGCAGGAGCTATTGCTGTTAACCCAGGCAACTTTATCGTTGGTAACCAGCGCGGTCTCCGCATTGATACCCAAGAATTGGTTGAAACACAGCGTCGCGTTATGGTGGCTAGCCTCCGTACCGGTATGACACGTGTTACTACTAACTTAGGTAACGCTGTTACAGCACACAAGTACACAGCAACCTGATTTGCTAATGTAATTGTTAACAAGACCCTTCGGGGTCTTGTTTTATAAAGGTATTCGGTACCTTTATAAAACAAGCGAGGTATTTATGGCAACAAATTTAGTAACAAAAGCAGAATACAAAGCTTACATGGGAATTACAAGTACAAACTCTGATGCAGAAGTTGATTTATTAATACCCAAGGTTAGCGATTTAGTAAAAACATATTGCCGTCGTACCTTCATTGACTTTTACGACGAGGCTAAGATTGAAGTATTTGATGGTGGCTTTAAAACAATAATTTTAAAAGAAACTCCAGTAGTTACAGTTAACTCAGTAGCTTACAGTGCAGATTACGGTAAGACTTATACTAATCTTGTAAAGTTTACAGACTATGTAGTTCGTAGCGACTACGTACTTAGTTTAAGCCCTATGGGATTCCCAGAACAAATTAATGGATACAGAGTAAATTATTTTGCAGGATACGAAGTAGTACCTGGCGATTTAAAATTAGCAGTTTTAGACTTAATAGAGTACTACTCACGAAACAATGGCGTGGTTCACAGCACTCGTGACTTAAATCCTGGTACTACACAGATTAATTATGTAGCTTCCAGTAATTTTCCAGCGTCGATCAAACGTGTGTTAGATCAATATATGGCAGACTTTTCATGAGTTTAGATAAAATGTCTGCGACGGTACGTTCGCACATAGTCTCCAGATTAACTGACGTAATTACTAAAGGTACTGGAGACTCGTTAACTGAGCGTAAATTAAAAACATTTGAGTCCTACACTAGTAGGGATCAAATTAGAAAAGATACGGATACAGTTGGCGGCAGACACGAATCTATAATGAGTAGAGGCTCTTTTGCAGCATTATTGCAGGATATGTCAAAAGCAATTGAAGAAAAAGAGTTATCCGATAAATTAACTGTAGCTGTACAAAATGCATCATTTGATGGTTTTGTATCTTATATCTCAGACGTATACTATAAAGACAAAGAATTTTTGTTAACTGATAACCGACGTGTTAAGAATGGTTTTATATACTCGGGCCCTACGCGAAATACTAAAGAAAGCGTAGCAGTTTTTGCTAAAGCGCAAAACGAAGACGAATCTTTTAAGGATCTTTTACTATTAAAAAATATTCCTCAAGGAAAGATTGTAACGTACTACACTGAGTATATTGCGCAGAATACCCCAGGTATAACAGACGAAGTAAAATCTCAGCTAAGAAAATCTTTACAAGGAGGCCACTTAACTGGCGTTTTTACAGCAAGATTGATCAGAGCTTTCGGACTAAGAAAAGACTCTGCAGGACAAGTTAAATTTAACAATTCCACAAAACAATTAACAGATTTAGAAAAACAACTAGGGGTAGTAGTAGATTTAGTTACTAATGCTGACTTTTTAAGTAGTAATATTGCATTAGACGTTAATCTTTTTACAGAAACTGATAAGCGTTTGTTTTCAAATGCAGCAGAGATACGCTTGACAACTGAAGTTCAGTTTGCAAAATTTAATAAGGAAGCAGGAGATTTATTAACAACTGCAGGTACTTATCTATCAAAACTTATTTCTTCTGTTAAGCCTAACGTATCTAATATTGCACAAGAAAAAGCTGCACAAGAAGCTTTTAAGAAACTACTTAGTAACTTACAAAAAGTAAGTTACTATGTAAAAGATAGAGCGCTGCAGTTGCAAAAATTAAATAATACTACAAACCTAGATCCTATACTAGAGAAAAAACTAGTTAAAATACTGGAAAGTCAGCAAACTTTTGATGCCTTAGTAAGTACAGAAGGTTCTCCAAGTATGTTAAATCACTTAACTACTATGATGGCAGATGCTGTAGTAGGAAAAATCACAAAAGGTTCTCGCACTACTTTAGTATTAAAAAATAAACTATCAGTAGGTACTAAACAAAGCAAATCAAAGGTTACAAAACCAACTAGATCTAAGAAACCTGATCTAGTATTCAAAGAGCCTGCTCTAAAATTTAGTAATGCACGACAAGTAAGTTTAAACTCTTTACAGCTATTACTAGACAGTACTCTTGCTGAAAAAATAAAGCAGAATATGGGCAACGGATCTAGGCGTGACATATTAAATTTACGTAGCGGAAGATTTGCTGAAAGCGTAAAAGTAGAGCGATTAACAGAATCTAGGGCAGGAATGGTAACAGCTTTTTATAGTTATATGAAGAATCCGTATGCAACTTTTAGTGCTGGTGGAGTGCAATCTAACCCTAAATCGCGAGATCCTAAGTTATTAATATCTAAGTCAATTCGAGAGATTGCCTCTACACAAGTTGACAATAGATTAAGGGCAGTAGCCATATGAGCAAAAGAACATCTATTATAAGAGCATTAACAGAAAAACTTAATACAATTGATGGGCAAGCGCCTTATAAAACTAATCTAAGTAATAATGCGTATGCAAAACTAAAATTTTGGGACGAAATCCAAGACTTTCCAGCTATATATTTAACCCCTGGCTCAGAAATACGAGAATACTTACCAAGTAATTTTGCTTGGGGTTTTCTAGGTATCAGCCTAAAAGTATACTGCCGAGGCGAAGAAGCACAACAACAATTAGAAGAATTGTTGGAAGATGTAGAGACCTGCGTAGATGCTAATCGAGTGCTGGCCTATGATACAATTACAGGCCACGAAACAACTGAAATATTAATTCAGTCAATAACTACTGATGAAGGGCTACTAGCCCCTTATGCAGTTGGAGAAATTAACTTACAAGTGCGTTATGCAATTATGTAAGAAATCGTATCAATGTGTTACAACAGATAAATATCTAGTTAAAGCACGAAGATACTAAACTTAAAAGGAAATGAAATATGTCATTTAATTTAATTCGTAATAGTCGTGTATTTTTCACTACTAACGTAAATTCAGAAACAGGTGTCGTTGCAACCAGCGGTTTTACTGATACTAACACTAGAGAACTCCAGGTTATGGATGGATTTAGTTTTAGTCAGAATACAACTGCCGAAACCGTTACACTTAACGAAGCAGGAGCCTCTCCAGTTCGTGGTCAGCGTAGTTTTAATACTGCACTAGAGCCAGTTGATTTTTCTATGAGCACTTATATTCGTCCTGCTGATGGCGGAACAAATATTACAGCTGAAGAAGCGGTACTATGGAATGCTTTGTTAGGCACTGACGCAATCGGTGGTAGTGCTCCAGCTTGGTCAGATGGTGTTACATACGCAACAGTAGTTGCAACAAATTCCAACTCTCACCAATTACAAAAATTTGGACTAATCATTTTAATCGATGGTGTATCTTACATTATTGACAACTGCGCCTTAGATAGCGCTACAATTGATTTTGGTTTAGATGCTATTGCTATGATTGCTTGGGCTGGTAAAGGTGCTATTTTACGTCAAATCTCAGGTTTAACAGCTACAACAGCTTCACCTGCAGTATTTGGTGGCGGTCTAACTGGAAGTGCTAAAGCTAAGATTACTACCGCTCCGTTTATTGCTAACAAGCTAAGCACTCTTTCAATTGCTAAAGGTATTGGCGGTGGTGGTACTGCGTTTACTGTAGCCCTTACTGGTGGCAGCTTAACAATTGCTAACAACTTAACATACTTAACACCAGCTAACTTAGGTGTTGTTAACCGTCCCTTTACCTACTTTACTGGTACGCGCGCTATTAGCGGAAGCATTAATGCTTACTTACGTGCAGGTTCAACAAACACTGCAGGTCTGTTAGCCGATTTGTTAGCCGGTTCAACAACTGACGTTGATCCAGAGTTTAAAATCGAAGTAAATATTGGTGGATCTAGTAACGCAACGCGAGTATCGTTAACGATGCCAGCAGCTGTGTTAACAATTCCAACTGTTGCAACTGAACAGGTTATTTCTACAACAATTAACTTTACTGCTCAAGGTTCTGCATCAAGTGCCTTTGACATTGGTTCAGCTAATGAACTAGAAGTTAAGTACTACACAACTAACGCGGCTTAATAGCCAAAACTTTCAAGGTACCGGTTGATCTCCGGTACCGCTTTTTTCCTTGAACGACAACAAAATATTATACATATGTCAATTTCTCTAAAAAATCTCCTTGTTCCCTCAAAGTCTCTTGAAGTAGAATATCCAGGCATGCCTGATTTCAAAGTTCAAGTAGCTTTTCTTTCTCGCGAGACTTTACAGACTATTCGCAAGAAGTCTACTAAAACTAGTTTCAAAAATCGTCAACCAGTCGAAGAACTAAATGACGACCTGTTCCTAGAACTTTACGTTAAAAACGCCATTAAAGGCTGGGATGGTCTAAAGTTAAAATACTTAGAACAACTAGTTCCTGTTGACCTTACTGACCAAGATTTAGAAGCCGAACTAGAGTACTCAGAAGAAAACTCTTTGTATCTAATGAAGAATTCTACAAACTTTGACAGTTTTATTAGTGAACAGGTCACAGACTTGGGAAACTTTTCAGCGAACAAATAACTGGTGTAAGAGAACAGCTTCGCAGATACTTTCACAATAGCGATGTACATATGACAAAGGACAGTTACTTTGAAATGTGTGAAATGCTAGATCAAGAGCCAATAGAAGAAGAAATACCTATAGAAGTAGGAGACTTCCCTGAATTAGTTCAACAATGTTTTGTAATATACGGAATATTACCAGATAATTGGGACTCAATGGGCGGCGGTTTTATGGGTAAACACTATTCTATAGTTTTTAACTTGTTTAAGGTATACGGAATAGAAGATTCGGCTGAGATATTACTTTGTTTAGATTTCTTACAACATATGGATGGTGTAAGACAGAAGTTAGTTTCAGAAAAATTAAAAGCAAAAAGCCCATAACACTTTGTTGTTATGGGCTTTTTTGTACCTAAAAAATTTAGGCTTGACAAAACAATGCCAGCGTGGTATAATCGTGTTAACTATAAGTCTAGATTTAATTTAAAAATTTAGGACAGTCTTTGCCTATTGGGGGAACAAATGGCTCAAAAAAATGTAAACATTGGCGTAAATGTCAGTGATAATGGCACTGCTAAAAAAGTAGTAAAGAATATTAATGAAATCCAGGCAGCGGCAGCCGCTGCGCAAAAAGCAACCGAAAGACTAGAGGCAGGTACAGCTAGTTCTAGAGCAGCCGCAGCCGCAGCAGCTCCAAAAAGTCAAGGTATGTCTGGACAAGAATACGGCAGAGCTCGTGGTACTGCAGGTACAACAGGAGCAAGTAGCAGAGACTTTGCTAATCAAGCACAAGGTCTGGGTGGTTTAGTACGTGTGTACGCTACTTTTGCAGCTAACTTGTTTGCAGTAAGCGCAGCTTTTAGTGCTTTAAAGAATGCAGCTGATACTACTAGCATGATACGTGGACTAGAACAACTTGGTGCACAGGGTGGAAGAAACCTTGGGGCCTTGTCACTGCGTATTGCTGATCTAAGCGATGGTGCGGTTAGTTTACGCGAAGCAATGACCGCTACTGCTCAAGCTACTGCAGCAGGCATGAGTAGCCGTAATTTAGAACGCTTAACTACAGTTGCAAAAACTGCAAGCCAGGCGCTTGGTATTAATATGCCTGACGCATTAAGTCGTTTAAGTCGAGGCGTTACTAAGTTAGAACCTGAATTATTAGATGAATTAGGTATTTTTGTTAAAGTAGATGAAGCAGTAACAAATTATGCACGTAGCGTAGGAAAAACTGCGACTGGACTAACTGACTTTGAGCGTCGTCACGCATTTGCTATTGCCGCAATTGAACAAGGCGAGAAGAAATTCGGTAGTATTCAACTCGACGCAAACCCATATAGCAAGTTATTGGCTAGCGTAACTAATCTGGCACAGACTATTTTAGAGACACTTAACAAAGCTTTAGGGCCGTTAATGGAAATATTGTCTCAGAGCCCTAAAGCTCTGGGAGTTGCTTTAGCTGGTATTGCGGGTATTTTACTAAAACAAGCCATACCTGCATTAGGAATGTATCGCGAGAATGCCCGAGCCTTAGCGGAAGAAACTCGCGAAAGAGTAGCTAGAAGTGTTAAAGATCAACAAGCAGCTGCTTCTGTTATGGATGCAGCTTCTGCAATGCGCGCAGAAAAAGCTTTCCAATTAGAAAAAACTACACAAGATAGAATAGCGAAATTACAAAAAGGTAGATTTAGCCAAGATTTGCTAGGCAAAGATTTACGCACTAGTTTAAAGAAAAGTGCTTTTGATATTACACCAGAAGAAACTTCTGCACTAAAAGCACGTTCGCAAGCATTGTTAGACAGCGATAACGACACACAGAGAAAACAAGGTGCAAAGTTGCAAGCTCATCTTTCAAAAATGGAAGATTTAAGAAGAGAGAGCGCCGCCCGTGGAGATGCTGCAGCAGCAACCAATGAGGCTAAAGACGCTAAGTGGTATAGTCATCAACAACAAATGACTAAAAACTTACAAAAACTAAACAGAGATGCTGCAAAATCCCGCTTATTGTCGGGTGTTGCTGATACGGCTGCAACACTTGGCCCAACTGCCGCATTTAGAGAATTAAGTGAACAAACCAAAAAATTAGATGCAGGCCCTGTAAGCAAATCTTTTGTAGTATTGCGCGGAGCACTAAGTATAGCGGGCAGTGCTGCTACAACAGCGCTAAATGCTTTTGGCCCTTTTATGCTTATATTTGGTTTAATCTCATCAGCAGTAGGTGGGTTAATTAGCTACTTATCGAACACTGCAAAAGAGTCTGCAGAAACAGCAAAAGCATTTGATGCCGTAACAAGCTCAGTAGAAAATGTTACTAGAACTCTAGAAGCATTGGCTAAGAAAAGCCCTTTAGAAAGAATCAGTGTTGAAGGTATTGGTGCAAGAGCTACAGCTTTTGGCGAACTAGCAGAAAATATTCAACTAGCAAATATGCGAGCAGTTGCTGAGTTTGCAAAAATGGGCAATACTGATCAATTTGTTAATTGGGTATCTAAATTATGGAACGGTGACGTTCAAACTAAGTTAAACGAAGTAACGGCACAAGGTTTTGCAAAAGCTTTTGCAACGCTTGAGCGTGGCCCTGCTTCAGACAAGTTACGTGAATCGTTTAAAAATAGTTTAGGTATTGATGAATTAGATGCTACAAGTATCAAAAAAGCACTAGAAAAATTGCCTGAAGAATTACGAAAAGTACGTTTAGACACTCTTACCAAAGATTTAAAAGCAGCTGCTTTAGCAGCAGAAGTTACAGCGGCTAAAGGCAAAGAGCTAACAGAGGCATATGCTCAATCTGCAAAACAATTGCAAGATTTGCGAAACAGTTTTTTACCTACTGATGCCGTAAGTAAGCTTGGTATGACTATAATTGATAATGCAGGTAAATTAGATCTTGCATTAAAAGATCCAGTGCAGACATTGAACGCAATGAATGCAGCGGTAAGAGACAGTAATACCTTAAGTTTATTTGCTCCAGAAAGTGAGAAACAGCTAATAGCTCTCAAAGTAAATGTAGAGGCTTTGAAACAAAGCTATTCACTTACATCAAACGAAATAGACAAAGCTGAAAGTAAAATAGCTTTATTAAACGAGGAAAAAGCAAATACTACACCAACGTCAGGAATATTTGGTTCAAATCTTGAAAAACTCGAACAAATTAATAAAGAGCTTGAGCAATTAAAAGACCGCAAAGAAATTAAAACTAAATTGTTGTTTGATATACAAGCTCAAGCAATGCTTGAAGCTAATAAATTTGACGTAATTTTAAGAGATCAATTCTTTTATGGCGCTAAGTTATTAAGTGACAAACTAAGTCTAGAGTGGGCAAAAGCAGGTAACACAATTGGTGCTGCTATTGCAGGTATGCTTGGAGATACTGAAGGTGGTATAAGGCTACGTGCTAAGTATGAGACAGCCGCACTGCAAGTGCAGATGGAACAAATAAAAACTCAACTTGAGTTAATAAAATCAAATGAGCGTTTATCAATAGCATTAGAGCAATCCTCTATAGACGAACAACTTAAAAATGCTGATAAAAATGATCGTGCAGTACTAGCCCCAAGACAGGCAGCTCTTGATAATCGTAGAAAAATCTTAGAGGGACGAGTTACTCAAGGTAGTACGGCTAAGTTAGCTCAAAGTATTAAAGAAGGTACTCTTGGTGCAAAAGAAAGTTTAGGTTATGTTGCAGCTGCAGAATCAGCTTTTGCAGCAATGGCTAATATTAGCGCTCAGATGGGTGTAGTTGCTATAAGAACCGCTGTAGATACTGCTAAATTAGGTATGAAAACCGAGCAAGAGTCTTTAGATAGACAGGCCGATAGACTAAAGCTAAGTAAAGATAACTTAGGTACTTTAGAATCTATTGTAGGTACAGAATCTACTATAGTAAATACTCTTAAACAAGGCATAGACCAACAACAGTTAAAGTACGATAACGATAAAAAATCTTACGAACTTAGAGTTCAAATAGCTGCAAACGAAATTTTACTTACTAAGGCAACGTCGGATGCAGATAAAGCTGCTATTAAGTCTGATATAATTACAGCCAACAATAAAATAAAAGAGCTTGAAACAACAGGAAAAATAGCAAAAACAAATCTAGATAATAAACAGATTGTTGATAATTCTAACCTAGCATACGCTGAACAAGTAAAAGAGCAAGAAAAACTGTACGCCAGATTACAAGAAAACCAAGCCTTAGAATCTGAAAGAATGGGTATGGCTGATATGCGCTTAGAAAGCGCAAAACAACTAAATGCCATAGGCGAACAAGGTTACTTAAGAGAGAAATTATCTTTAGACAATGACAAAGCTAGATTAGAAACTCAAACAAGAATCGATCAAATACGAAAAGGTTCTAATGATATTACTGCGGGAGCTGAAAAAGTTATCGGTCAGGCACAGGTCGCTCTTAAAACAGCCGATCCAGCAACCGCCCAAGCTTTGAACGAAGCAATCAGATTACAGCGCCAATTAATAGACGAAACTAATGTTAGCAGTGACAAACAGGTAGCAAGCCTTATTGCGCAGCTAGGTTTAAGAACAGACATAAATAAATCTAGTATGGAACAAGCATCAGCTATGCAAAAAGTTGCTGATGCTACACAATCACTGGCATCTTTATTCGGCGAATTAGGTACTAAAATTGGTGGTACAGTCGAAGCATTAGTTAAGTACAGTATGGGCTCTGCTGCTATGACTAAACGTCATGCGGATAGTCTGCTAAAAATGGACAAAGACAGTGAAGCTTACAAAACTAAAGCTAAAGAAAATGCTGAAGAGCGTGAAAAGTTTGAAATTGATGGCGAAATGAACGCTGCCAAAGTTGCCAAAGGTTTGTTCAAAGAAAAGACTGCGGCATATAAAATTCTCAATAACTTAGAGAAAATTCGTGCAGCGCAATCTATTGCACTAAGTATCAAGGAAGCCGCTATTAAACTAGGTTTAATTACCGAAGTACAATTAGCTAGTTTTGCTGCAAGTGCAAAAGAACTTGCAATGAAAGCTAATACCGCGTTACTTTCTATCGGTATTGATATTCCTAAAATCTATGCTGCTACTATTGGCCAGTTAGGTATATTTGGACCACCAGTTGCTGCAGCTATGATTGCTGCATTTGTTGGTAGTGCTTTTGGTAGTAAGGGTGGAGCTAGTTTTGTGCCCAATGCCGAACAGCGTCAAGACGTTCAAGGCACTGCCATGGGTTATGATAAAGATGGCAAAAAAGTTCAAGTACGTCGTGGAGTATTTGGCGATACGGATGCTAAGTCAGAATCGATTGTCAAGAGCCTTGAAACAATGCGTGAAACATCAGTAGATGGCTTAAACTATGATAATCAAATGGTTAAACTATTGGAAAGTATTGATCGTGGTATTAACAGAACAGCAAAAAGTTTGTATTCTATTGAAGGCTTACGTAGCGGTAGTATGTTTGGTACTGTGCAAGGAACACAAAGCGGTGGCGGCTTCTTAGGTACTGGCGTATTTGCTAGTAAAACAACTCGTACTATTAGTGATAGTGGAATAATAATTGAAGGTACTTTTGCTCAACTTGCTAAAGATACTAACAAAGCGGTTATTGACTTCTTTGAACAAGTAACTGTTTCAAAGAAATCTTGGTACGGCAAA
>Ga0181358_1001422_pt1 | contig 10963 bp, 13 predicted proteins | sample Fa13VDMM110SD_FD_130096 | JGI IMG/M metagenome (GOLD analysis project Ga0181358, IMG submission 130096) | Freshwater viral communities from Lake Michigan, USA - Fa13.VD.MM110.S.D | ecosystem: Environmental > Aquatic > Freshwater > Lake | place: USA: Michigan | collected 2013-09-24
TATCCGCATGAAAAATCATAAAGATGTCTGTTGTAGATTTTTCAATACAATAATCATACGCCTTTCCAATTCCAAATAAAGAATTACCTAAATCAGGATTGACATAGTAAGATAAATTATATTCGTCTTTAACTTCTTCTAACCATTTTATAGTACCATCCTCATCTGAATCAACAAAGATGATAATGTCATGATCCGGTCTAAATGCATTTTTTCTAATTGAAGGAATACAAGTTTTTAAATAGCGCAAATTAGATTTACTAGGAATGCAAAATGTTATTTTTTCCATATGTTTATTATAATAGTCCACTGAAATTGTCTAATTCATTACTCAAGCTTGCTTCAGCTCGAGCTCTATACTCTTTCTGATTATCTATTAAATATAAGAAATCCTTATGGTAATTTTTACGATATTTAAAATTTTCTATCACTACTAACCCATCAACTATATATTGATTTACAGTTATTCCTTTTTGCTTCATTATATTACAACATATCATAACATATAAATCGTCAATTCCGTAAGGCCCAAAGGAGTCTGGGATATCCGTTAACTTAAGTAATTTAGTTGATAGTAAATTGAACCATCCGCCGCCAAACTTAAATTCATTAATTTTCTTTAATTCTATATTTGTTATATCTTTTGCAATAATTTCAAAAGGGTCATTAGCATAATACGTTTCCATATTTGCTGGAGTAGTTAAATATTCTTCATTGGTAATTACATCCCAACTTGAATCCCACATTCTCACAGTTTGAGGAGATATTATATAGTACTCGTCCTCTACGACCGACGCAGCAGACACCATGTATGACAGTGTCTCCGGCTTGAAAATTAAGTCGCTATCCAAATATAAAATGTTATCAGCTTCAGTAGTTCTAATTGAAGTTCGTCTTTTATCATCACACCCTAAGCAAGTGCCATTTTCATTTACGTCGAATTTAGTTTCTGCCCAATCCCAAAGAGTTTCAATGTAATTGAATTTATCTATGTAATATTGTTTAGGCATTTGAGACTTGCCCCAATCTACTAAATTAAGATTAAGTGTAATATCAATTATAATATTACTGTCTACATGAGAACTTCCTAATTTGAATTGCTTTGTTTGCCATTCAAACCAATCTATTTCATGAGGAAGTAAATGTACTACTATTTGCGTTGTCATTGTTATTTAGTAATAATATTTAAAATTATTTTTATCATATTTTGTATAAAGACCATAACAAGGCAAATGACCCCATAATGGAATATGAACATCATTAGCTATACCAAACATCAATGCCATTAATGCATATTGACTTCTTGATAGAATTACAGTTTCACAACTGCAAAGCAAAAATAAATCATGACTTTCATCCGTATGTGAAATTGTTCTATATGGCAAATGAGAAAGATCTTCTCCAGGATAGCTTACTAATACAACTTCATGATCTGGTTTGTATTGTTTAATCTCATCAATTACTGCTTGTATCTTATCAAAATTTATTGGAGCTTGACAATTGTTATTTGGATGATTACTTCTTAATTGCTCGTTAGTTTCTTCATCAGCAAACGCTCCACTTTCAATATGCGCTTTGAAAAAGTCGGCACAAATCCTACCATCATAATCAGGTCTATCTCTTACATCATAAAGTCTTAAGTGTACAAGAATAGTTTTTTTAGGATCAAATGGTATATCATATCCTTTAGCATTTGCTCTCTCTAAAAAATCCTTACGGAATTTTTGTTTATAAATATTCTTTTTAAAATAACTAAAAAAGTCACGTCGTATTTTCAATAATGCTTTTGAAAAAATTTCGAAGTGCCCAGGACTAGCTAATTCAATATATGTTTTAAATGTATCATCATCAATATCAATTGTTTTATTATGCTCATCTATTATATCAAACAATGTTTGCATGAAAATAGTATTGTTGTATGCCTGATTGTATGGATGATATTCTCTTAATTGATTTCTATTATAACGTATATACATTTTATCACGTTTTGCATGTAATATTTGAGCTATAATATCTGCGATATTACCTCCTAACTGGTCACATGAACCAAATAAATCTATATACATATTCTTATATTTTTTGTGGATTAATTGTTGCAACGTCTGGAAACGGTCTATATATTTTTTCTACTTTGGAATTATAAAAATTGTTTGCTGTGCAATATTCTTTAAATTCTTCAACACATTCATCATAGCTGAATAATTTCCCTTCTCTATCCATATATGTATATGTAGGATACATATTATAACCTAATGACCAATAGCCATCACTTACATTATGTCTTAACATATATTTAGGTGCAATTATATATTTTAACGTATCACTCGTTAATGAAGGAAATATTGAAAAACTAGAATTAGATGCTATTAAATATTTTGCATTTTTAATAATTGCATAATCTTCTCCTATCCCAAAATCAAATACATTATCTGCTAACTCAGGTAACAATCTTTTTGTTGATTCAGGATCTTCAGTAATTACTAAAAATACCATATTAGGATTGATAGTTAACATATGATTTATAGCATTTATCCAATACTCTCGAGGTAAGTATATTTCAGTATCAAACCGAGCTCTTACATTGATTATACAAGTGTCGTCGTTACTAAATTGATAGTTGTCATATTCAGGTTTTACTTTTAGCCATTGTTTTACTTCATTAATTAAATGATAAAAATATTCTGGGCCTTGCATAATTCCTAAAATATGAGTATTATCTTCAACGTCTAAAAGCTTTTGGTCTGTACGATTGACCCATGCTCCATGTGCTATATCATGTGCACAAGAATTATTGAAATATCTTTCCTCTGATTCGTTATAGTAATGTTCTATTTTAGATTGATCAACTTTAAGTCCCATATCTAAATCTAAAAAATACAATCCTTTATCATTATATCTTTTATCTCCCCAACAACCATGTGGATCATGTATCCCAAAGTCCAATCCTTTAGTTCTAGCTATTGCTCTAGTAGTAACGTAGCATGCTAATTGGTTACCCAACCCCTGCCCATATAATATTTCTGTCGATATCATATTACTCTAATAAGTGTTTGTATTTTTCTAAATTATTTACTAAATATGTAGGAAATGAAGAGTCAACCTCAACTTTTGTTAAATTACTTCTAACCATAGCAGCTTCATTAGAGTAACCACTTCCATCAGACGCAGCTATCTTTTCATTAACCACAGTTTCTCCTCCACAATAACTAAAATGCCATCCTGAATTAACTAAGTCATTATTATCTTGGTTCCTTAATAAATTAGTAGAATAGTTTTTTATAATATTATAACTTCCCATTCTAGACCCTTTCCAATTATAATTTTGTACTCTGTTATAAGAAGTATTATCATTATGAGACTTGAATAGTAAATTTAATGCATAACAATATTTTGATTGATTAAATGTGTATAATAAATCTGTTTCGAAATACTCATTTAACCTAGACAAATATTCAGGATTAGGAATTTCATCTACGTCTGAGCTTAATATAATATCTTCATCACTGCAATTAAACATACCTCTCTTTTGGCACTCTCTTTGAAAAAATATTCTGCCATAGTGTGGTTGTGTAAACCTATTAAATGCAGAAGTCGTTTGTATAAAATTCCAAGTATCGTTTAAAAACCTACCATCCGGACTGTCTTCGAATTCTGTAGGCACTATGCTAAAATCGTCTGGGGTATCAGTTACTTTTATGTGGATAATTTTATCTAAAAACTTTGCAAACCTTTCTTTGTTTTCATCAAAAATAAATGGTTTACTAACTCCTTGATGTGTTACTGAAGATTCAACTAAAATAAAATAATCAACTACATCATTCAATTCATTCAAACGAATTTCTAATATATCTAATTCATTATAAAATAAAAAGCTATCGTAAATTTTCATATCTATTATATAATTGTTGTGTTTCTTTGTCTATAATTTCTTTAGTCATTGATTTAGTGACTCTATTAGGCTGTTCTCTATTTACAACTGCAATGTCATTGATAATGTCTGGAAGTCCAAACTTATCAAAGCATTTTTTATAATAGTCGACGTCTACTAACCATATGAGACTTTCGTCAAATATAATCATTTCATTGTCATTTTTTATAGTCATTACTGACGGACAACTTATAGTATTATGTCCTAAATATATTTTATCATGATATACAGGTTGCATAACCTTCTCCATTGTAACAGCATCTTCAGTGTGACAACATCCAGTTAATAACCATTTTGTATCTGGATTGGTTTGAATATAATCATATATAAGTTGTAATGAGTCAATATCATATAAAAAATCATCTTGAAATAATATTTTAATATATTGCCCATTACATTTAGATAGCCCGTAATTTAAGTTAGGGGCTATCTGCCCTCTTCCATTTTCATTTCTGAAATATTTAATATTTAATATACTACTCCACTTTTCTGAAACATCTTTAATGCTATCATCTTGACTATTGTCTGAAATAATAACATTGAAATTTGTAAAGGTTTGGTTTGCTAGAATGTTAAATGTATGTTCTAAATATTCGGCACCTGTACCTCTTACTTCCCATGTTGGAATACATATACTTAAAAACGGGACTTTGTTAACCATTATAAGTTATGTTTATTTTCTAAATAATATGTTTCATAAGGATATTGTTTTTCCATACAAGGCGTTTCCCATATAGTATGTTTTAAGTTTTCATTGAACTTTGAATATCTATTAAACTGTCCACATAGCTCTTGACCACCCAAACGAACTTCAGAATAAATAAAGTCAGCTAGTTTTTTATTAGCTAATGTATTATCACATTCCGGTACAACATATGTTGGAAAATCAGATATATTTTTAAGTTTGCAATATCTCATACAATACTCGCCGTCTTCCCAGCCCAATCCTAATAAACGCTCGTCAAACCATCCTGTCTCAATTACTTCAAGTTTGTTAAGAGAAAAACAAGAGTATGAACCATTATGCACAAATGACTTAGCATTTTGTTGTAAACTATTCGACAAATTCTTTTCATACGCATCAAAAAATCCATCCTTCAAAGTAATGTCTTCAGACGAAATTAATGTGTTTTCATATGAAGACATTCGTACTCCTGTGTTCCATATTTGAGCTAATGATCTAAATTTAGGAAACATCACAGGAAAGGTATTTGGAAATTCCTTTAAGAAATCTAACACTTCTTTTCTATAATCTTCATGAAAGTCCTCGTCTTGTTCTCCATTAATCATTACAATTAATTCAATATCAGGCCTTTGTTTTTTTATTTCAATAACCATTGGTTTTAACCATTCGTCAAATCTTCTAAAATAGGTAGTTAATACCATAGTGTAATTTCGTGTCATATTAAAGTGTATTATGTAATTTATTTAGATTCATAGAAGTGTTAGAAGGTACATTGTTAGGTTTCAGCACAGGTGTCGCGGCAATAGTTTGATTTGCAAGCTCATGGATAGATTTTAATTTAGTACCTACATTGAAAATTCCTACAGCCTCTAATTTGATTAGTTGAATTATCAATGAAGCTATTGTATCAATATAATCAAAATTTCCTATTTGATCAATCCAAGCTTTATTATAAGGAAATGGATTTGGTTTATGTGTTTCTCTACAAACCAAATAATTATTTGATTTAAGTTCAATATAAGCATCTGCTAATAATTTAGTATATGAATACCAATTATTGCCATGAATAGGAACATCATCTTCTGAAGCTTCTGATATTGAATTTGTATAAACATAATCTGTCGATATATGAACTAATTTGATTTTCCATTTATTACAAAAATCTACTAAATCAGCTACACCTTTATAATTTACATTCCAATTCAATTCTTTATCAGAAGAATATGTGTCTGTATAAGCAATACAATTAACTATACAATCATATTTTGTAGCAAATGCAACACTATGATGATTTTCAATAAAATAATCATTAAACTTTTCAGGCTGTGTTATATCAAATCTATCTTTTTTTCTAGAAATGCAGTCCCACCCTGTCTGCTTTACTACGTCTGAGCCTAATAACCCATCTCCTAATACTACTATTCTCATTTGAAGTTTTTAATTGTTTCTTCAATGTAATCAAAAACTGGTTGAGTATAATGAGGTGCAGCTCCAATAAAGAATACAGTATCTAATACTTTGTTTGCTTCTGGATAGTCTTTTGCGTTATCTAAAAAGCTATATCCTGGGTGCAGTAATATGTTTCCTGCAAAGTAGTTTCTAGTTTGTATTTTATTTGCTTCTAGGTAAGTTACTAACTTATGTTTTAATCCGGGAGTTTCACAAATAAATGGAGTACCAAACCAACAAGGATCTGCCTTATCTAATGTATTTGGAATTCGCAATCCTGGTATGTTATCTGTAAATATTTTAGATATTGTATTTTTAGATGTTCTTCTATTAGCTTCAATTTCATCTAACTTTTCAAGTTGTACAACTCCAATAGCACCTTGTAAATCTAATGGTTTTAAATTGTAGCCCATATTAGAAAATACATATTTGTGATCAATAACACCATCATATGATTCTAACCAATTATCAAATCGTTTACCACAAGTACCACACGCCATTAAATTTGCCGCGCCTATACAATAACAGTCTCTACCCCACCATGCGATACTCATCATAGTTTTTTTCAATTCCTCATCATTTGTACAAACCATTCCACCTTCTCCTGTTGATATATGATGTGCTGGATAAAATGAATTTGCAAACGCTACATAGTATTCATTTAGATATTTTCCATCCCATTTAGAACCTAAACTATCACAATTATCTCCAACTAACTTAATGTTATACTTTTCGGCTATTGCTAATAATCTATCCATATCTGGCGGATTGCCTAATACTGGAGATACAAATATTGCTTTTGTGCGCGGAGTAATTTTAGCTTCTAATTTGTCTAAATCAAAATTTAATGTATCCCATTCAATATCAACAAATACAGGCTTTAATCTATTTTGATATATTACTGATACTGTAGTTGCAAATCCAACAGGAGATACTAATACTTCATCATCATCATCCCATGCAAATCGTTTTTTCAACGCTGCTATCAATACTAAATTAGCAGATGAGCCAGAATTAACCATTAAAGAGAACTTAGTGTTGAATCGTTTTCCAAATTTTCTTTCAAACTTAAATACACTCTCTCCGGTAGTAATCCATTTTCCATTTAAAAATGTATTAATAGCCGCTTCCGTTTCTCTGTTATCCCAATAAGGACCTGAGTAGTAAATAGGCGTTTCACCTGGTTTAAATTCTTTTGCATTGTATATATAAGGAGATACGTGATTTCCTACTAACGTCGCAATATCGTCTTTTAATATCATTTTTAATTAATGTGTTTGTTAAATATATAAGCCTCTAGTCTTTCTATAACCCATGGCGCCGATTCATTATTTTCCAATAATATAAGTATTTCTTTGTAAAATTCCAAATCTTTGCATAAAATTTGTTCTTTAGAAATACTAAAATGACCGCCAGGAGTAAATTCTAATATATCAGGACACTCGCAAGAAAATAATTTATTCCATATAAGTTCTATTGGTAATGGAGCTGGATGATGAGGCTTTCCAACTTTATCAGATTTTAATACTTTACATCCCCATTCAATGCTGTCATCCATTGCCCACATAGTTCCAATATTGTTCCAATGATAACCCCAATACCCATCTTTTCTATAGGAACTATACATATCCCATTCAAATCGAGTACCATTGATAATATCAATATAGTTTTCAATATGGTCGAATGGATAGTCTTGAGAGAAAAATGTATAATCAGCTAATGTATCATATCTATTAACTATATGATAGAAAAATGTATGCACATCGCGCCCGACGTTATTGGATAAATAAATTTCGTTTGGGTGTGACGTAACATCACCTTTTCTGTAAATGGATATTTTGATATCTTTATTTAGATTTTCAATCCATTCTATATCCTTATCAAATAAAGATATTACTACTTCTTTAGTTATATTTGAATCCATTCTGGTAAATATAGATCAGTTAAAGGTTTTGCAGGAATAAACCAATTACTTGGCACTACTACTTTTTTATTTTTATTTCGATTCAAATATGCTGCCCACCATGAATATGATGAATTTGAAATTACATTATGATTACATAATGACATTAGACATAAATCTTCATATTGGTTATTGCCTTCTATAAATACAACTCCTTCTGGAAATACTTGTTTGCACCATTCTATATCATCAGAGAATATTAGAAATGTATATTCTGCATCTGAAAATTGTTCTAACGCAGCTTGAATATATTCCAATGATACATTCCACATACCTGGGTGAGCTACTTGATCACCTCTTCGTATATGAATTGCTACAGGGTTTGTATATTTAGATATTTCTAATTTACATTTATTTAGTATTTCGTCTTTAAATGTAAACTCTTTGAAAATTTCATTTTTATAATCTTCAAAGTATTTATATGATTGAAAATATCCGTCGACAGCTGTATTATCTGATACATCTAATATAAGACTTTCATATGAAAAATTTGTCTCTGAATATAATTTTGACTCTGGTTGGTTTAATAAAGGTGCTGAAATATTAAAGCAGTCATATAAATCTAATTTATACTGAATCCATTTGTTATTTGTATAATCAAAACAACCGTCTTGTTTTATAACTGTATGATCAGGCAAATAACAATCTACATTTAATCTTAATGCCTGAGACTTTACAGCTGCATATTGAAACATTTGATTGCCTAATCTCCCACTGTAACCTATACTTTTATGTGTAATCATTTTATTGCCTCTATATTAAGACTTAATAAAGTTCCATTTTCTTTATCTAAATGTGGTAGATACGATTGTGTATAATCATCAATATGACTATGCTCTGTTGATTTCCAATCATACCTTTCAACTTGCTTAAATCCAATTTGCATTAATTCAGATTGCAATGTATTAAAATCATAAGGCCAAAAATGATTATTTTCATCATAATCCTGACCTCCATATAACATACCTGATACTATTCTTAAATCTTTTGTTTTTAAATAGTAGTTGGCAATCGCTTCAAAGTCAGGCACACCAATTCTTAATATTCCATTCGGCTCTAATAAGTCAAACCATCTTTTCAATACGTCTTTGTATTGCCACCTAGTAAAATGTTCTAAAACGTGAGAAGCGTATATTACAGATACAGAATCATTTTTATAATTTCTTAATCTTGCTACATTGTTTACTTCATCTACTCCTGGTAAATATCTAATATCAATATTCACATATCCGTCTATGTGCTTGTCTCCACAACCTAAATGTAATTTAATCATAATTTATTTAATTGTTTATCAATCCAATTATAAGTTTCTTGAATTCCATTATATAGTGGTTGATTAACTTTCCAGCCTAATTTTTCTAAAAACAATGTATTGTCTGAATTTCTTCCTCTTACTCCGGTAGGACATTTGAATCCATATTTTTCAATAAATTCATCTCCGTCAATATTTTTAATGGTAATATTTTTACCTGAAATATCAATTGCCATTTGTGCTAACTCATTTATAGTTACCATTTCATCAGACCCTATATTAACTGGTCCTTTAAAGTCTGATTTCATTAATGCTAACACAGCATCTAGACATTCGTCAATATACAAAAATGAACGAGTTTGCTGACCATCTCCCCATACTTCAATCTCTCCGCCTTCTAAAGTCTCTGCAACTTTTCTACACATAGCAGCAGGAGCTTTTTCTTTACCTCCTTTATAAGTTCCAGACGGGCCAAAGATATTATGGAATCTTGCAATTCTAACATCTAACCCATAATTTCTATTAAACGCTAAAAATAATCTTTCACTGAATAATTTCTCCCATCCATATTCTGAATCAGGGTTTGCTGGGTATGCAGAAGATTCTTCACAATTTGGATTGTCAGGGTCTAATTGATTATGTTCCGGATACATACAAGCGGATGATGAATAAAATACTTTTTTAGCTTTAGTCGCTACAGATTCTTTAACTACATTTAAGTTTATTATTGCAGAGTTATACATAACATTAGCATCATTTTCTCCAGTAAAAATATATCCAGCACCTCCCATATCAGCAGCTAATTGATATACTTCATCAAACGATTGATTTTTTGAAAATGGATGTCTGTGATAGCTAGAAGGTAATAATATTCCATTACTGTGTTCTAATCTAAATGAAACTTCTACATTTTTTGGATCACATAAATCATAAACTAAAAATTCATTACAAATTTCACTTTCTGTAAAATGTTCATGTCTTTTTATATCTACTATCCTAACCCAATAACCTTCGGATTTTAATCGCTTGCCTAAATGACCGCCAATAAATCCTCCGCCACCTAGTATTAATGCTGTTTTCATATTATAATTTATCTTGTTTTATTTCTTCGATAATTTCAGCTATAGTTAACTTTCTACCTAATATATTCATTTCATTTCGTACTCCTGGCTGTATTAAATCTATCCAATAAAGAAATTCTTTGAGACTTAAAACATATCTAGTTGTATCTTGTATTATAGGTTCAATGCCTAGGCTCAATTGTGCTTTGAATACATTTAATATTGTGTTAGGAGTAGTAACCCATTCACAAACTTCTATTCTAACTATAGTATAACTTTTAAAGTTATTTCTAATATACTCTTCTATATTTATTTTGTGCTGAGTATATCTATCTGTTTTATAATATATTCCGAGATTAGAAAAATAAACTATGTGTTGATCAACAGAAATTGTTTTAAGTAAATTAAATTCTCTGTCATATTCTTTTTCGTCGATACATGAACTATCACTAACTCCTGAAGCGAAAAATATTAGATTATTTCTATCTTTAAGTACTTTAGCTATACTACCGTTACCTACTATCATAATTTAAAGTTTATAATGTATCGTAATAATTATTTTGGTTTACTTGCTTCTCTATAGTTTTTGGATGATATAGACAAAATTCTTCTTCTGCTGGAAGGA
>Ga0181358_1001425_pt1 | contig 10953 bp, 7 predicted proteins | sample Fa13VDMM110SD_FD_130096 | JGI IMG/M metagenome (GOLD analysis project Ga0181358, IMG submission 130096) | Freshwater viral communities from Lake Michigan, USA - Fa13.VD.MM110.S.D | ecosystem: Environmental > Aquatic > Freshwater > Lake | place: USA: Michigan | collected 2013-09-24
GGAACCATTTCCAGTTCTTTGACAGCTACAAAGTATTGGGTGAATCCCGGCAAATATGTCGTAAATTTCACCCTCTATGATTGCTATTCCAATGCAGTGATTTCCACGGAATACAAGATTATCCATATTGTGGATTATCTGAAACACACATTCACCGTAGATTTCGATAGTCCCACCTATTATGATAATATATCATGGAAATGTGGTAAGATCAGTGATCCAATCACAATTCGGGCATATTATCCTCCCACCATCCCCATCACAAGCCTGTTCTATCGTATAAGTGGAAGTAACAGTGATTATTATTTTGATGAATTGACAAAATTTCGTCATTTGGATAAGACATATGCTTTTCATGAGAAAATTTATAACAATTACCTGTCCAATTACCAATATCAGGAGATTGATCGTATCACAACTGAAAATACCTCTGTATATGCCAAGATATCGGGAAGTAATCTAATTAATGCCACGGAGTCGGATAATAATTCATTTTTCGTTGGGGTATCGGGAACCAAGGATATTCATTTCAAGGACGATTCCATTAATCGAATTAATATTGACCTGTTTTTTGATAGAAGTGTAGAATATCTCAACAATAGAAATAATACAAAAATTTCTCTTTCCGCTCTTGTTGTGAATAATGATGAAGTGGAGGATTTATCCATCACCAGCAATGGTCTGGATGGAGAGTTCTATGAAATTGATTCATTTAACATTGATGGAAGAAAATTTTCCTATGTGGATATTCCATTTGTTGTAAAAATCAAGGATTCGGAAAATTTTAGCGTCAAGAACTTCCCTCTGCTTTCGATTTCCGATGTGAATGTTCAGGTATTATTAGAGGGGGACATAGTGAATTCTTCCTATTATGAATTGGAAGATGTGGAATCTTATTATGGTTCTGCCAGAGGTAAGGTTAAATTCAAAACAAATGATGTTTTACATTATGTTCAGTTGAGCGCGAGTCTATCAACAATCAATGATCAGGGAAGTTCGTATTCCTTGGCTGTAATCACCGATTATTTTGATGTGTATCCAAAAAATTATATTACAATTGATAAGAAAAACGAGGACTTTGATGCCCAAGAGACATTCAAGAGTTTGAGATTCCAAGAATTCCTCCTCGATAAGACTGTCTTGTTTGATGATTTCATGGGATCAGTATTTGGAACCCTGAGTTCTTCCTATGATACTCTTGGTAAGAAAATATACGAGAAGATTACCAATTTCGTGGAAAACACCCAAGATGTGGATAGGGGAGAGATTTTCTCTCTGATTTCTCAAATGAGAATGACGGGAGTTGACAACAATGTGTTTGAATCTAACTTGTTCACCTATCCTGAAAAAATCAAAAGAATTCTGGACTTGGGATCAATCAGCAAAAATAAATTGATTGGATTTAATAACAAATTCAAAGAGAATTTTGATATTAAAGGATTTTCGTCTAAGGAAATCTTTGGAACCAATCTGGGAACAGCGATAAACACCGATACATACATCATATCGGCGGGAACCCCTATTGTAGCTCTGGAAAAGTTCTCCAATCGTTATGAGTTGTTAAATACCGAACAACCTACCGAAGAAACTGGATTGAGTGCTTATATGTTGTCTGGATATAACGTGAATTGGGGATGGCATCTGGTTCTTCCCGATACCTACCAATATTCCGATCTAGCGAAGTATTATTTATTCTTTGAATACCAATTTGGATACGAAAACACCCTTGTTGACAATACAATTGTATATGACTACACCCTTTATGATAATCTCTCATCCAAACACGTATTGAGAGATGAAAATGGTGATCCTATACTCACTGAAACATCGGAACCAATCTTTGAGGAATTCGATTTTAATTACAATTCTGAAATGATGAACATTTCTTTGCGAGATACCTTGTATCAGAGCTTATCATTGTATCATGTGGGTTAAATAAGATAAATGACGTTAGAATCACTAGGATATCCGAACATTCCCAAATCCATTACCAATCCAAATGTGGTGGTTCGTGATGCTCTGGACGCAAATAATCCCCTCTCATTCCTCCAATTTATTAAAACGATGGATGTATCGTTTAATCCGTCCAAAAATCAGGATTATTATACCGAATATCTCAAGGTATGGAATTTTGTAAAGAATACCAAGACAGCGGATAATAATTCCGTGATCATTGAGCGTTATCGGGATTTTATTCGGGATGTCAATCTGGAATACACCACCTTGGAGGAACAAAAATTCCTATCTAAGCTGGATTTCAACGATCCGCTTGATCTTGATATTGCCATTCCATTCTATTCCAGAAAATTGATAGAAATATCGGAATATTACAATAAAAAAAGAGAAGAAACCAAATTTCAAATCACCAAGAAAAGAATTTCAGGAACGAATTTTGGATTAACGAAGGATATCAAGGATATTGCCATCAATTATTTGGAAAATCTCGATAATGGCAAGATCAATTATGACTTCACCGATTTGAAAAATAATTTGGAGGTGGAGATTGAAGAATTGTATGAGACATATCCTGAATACTTTAACCAAACTCCGAATGATCAGATATATGATAACAAGGATTTAGATTATGGTTTAGATATTTTCCTCAAAACCAATGCAGAACTCATTCCTTTAGTATTTTCTGGAGTGTCGTCCTCCCTGATAGAATTGAAAGAGGGTAATTCCCTATTAGATAATAAGAGAAAATTGACGGAAAAATACATATTTTCCGATTATTATTATCTTTCTACGGGTTCCACCGTATATGATTTTATTTCTGGTAAGATATTGGATGCTGATAACCCATCGGCTTCCTTTTTCAATACCAAATATCCCACAACAGCTTCCACACAGAGAAAAGAATTCAAAACACCAGTGGAAATGGGATTCTTTCGTCCCCACAAGCTTTCCATCATTTTGATTGATGGAGAAAAACCATCATATTCCTTCAATTTTAACAATCTGGAACCTAATACCATATATTATTTTTCCGATCCAGATATTAGGGGTAATAATGATGGCGTTTTAACATTCGTCAACAATGATTTATTTCTAAAACGCAATGATTCTTCGGGAAAAGCTAAGAATCAACCGATCAGTGATAAAAGCGATTCTCAATATTACGGGTATATCTCCCAAACGGAGACTACTCCTTCAAAATATCTGGATAAGATATTTGAATCGGGTTACATTCAAGATGCCAAGGAAGACATATACAACAATCTCTATGGATTGTTTAAAAATGATGGAAGCTTCAAGCAAACCATCAAGGTAATACCAGAAACGGAAAAACAATATTATATTCTAGATGGACATACCTTCTATGATTTCAAATATGGAGAAGGATATGCTTTTAACTACTCCACTGTTGATAATTCCACCTTCCCATACACCATTAGATCGGGATTATCTTCATGCACTAAAAGCCTCACTGCTGATTTCTCCAGACATTATATCCTATTCGGGGGAAAATTTACAGATAATTTCACGTATCCTCCCGATTTTTACCCAAATTGCCAAATTCTGGAAGGTTATAGTGTTTTCCGCAATGGTATTCCCACAATCGACACTATATCATCAGATTTGAGCGGTTATCCTCTCAGTGGAACCTATTATTACTCCCGTTTGATTGAGGGGGGTATCCATGACTCATCCCCTCTTCAAAGAGCCTTGGTCGATCCTTCGTATCCAACCCTGACTGCAAATGCCACCCAAGAAATCGTTCCAAATGAAACAACAACTTTCATGATTGATGGAGGTAGAGTCACTCCATCGTTGTGCGATATCCAATTCCAATTTCCATCCATTTATTACGATCCCACAGTGTTGCAATCCAGTGTTTATAACCTTTCATCTTCCCCAACGGAGAATTATTTTACAAGATTGTCATCCGCTGGTATAATATATGTTAAAAATACCTACACCAAAGAGGTAAAACCATTCCAAACAACTTTCAATTACCTATCCACAACTCTGTTGAGTTCGGTTTACAGAGAATTATCAGGTATTCATTCTTTTGAAATTGTGGGGGACACCATGTTTATTCAAACTAAAAACAATCTCATCATACAAAAAATCCTTTTTGAGAATGGAGAATTTGTAAATCCCAATAAATCAACTTATGTAACATCTTTCAACGACAATCCTTACCAGAAGATATCCAAGAGATTCAAGAAAAAAGATAAGGTATATTATGCAAAATTGGATGTGGAAACTTATCCGGTATTGAACAACAATTTCAAAATTTACCCAACAATTTATGAAATTGATACTACCAAACACATCAGAAAAACCCACTCTGTGGGGGGTTTGACGGAATTCTATGCGGTATCGGGAGGATCAGAAGCTTATACCAAAGCGGAAGAACCCGTATTCACTTATAACAACCGTTCAAACGAATACAACATCTCATTCCTGATGAAAACTTCGGATAATCAATTTATCATTCAGGAATTTGACTTTGAACTAAATCCATTGTCTATGATAACCCATAAACAAATCAAACAACAATGAACACGAAATTATTGTCATTATCTTCGACTAATACTAGCCAAACCACCATTCTTTCCACTGTTGGGTTAGTTGACTATACTTTACTTTCCATTTCATTATCGGGAGTCACTGAGAGATTACTACCCACCCATCTTTCCATTAATTGGGGGGATGGAAAGACAGATTTTTTCGAGAATGATATATTACAAATTGGAAATATTGTTTCCAATATATTTTCATCTATTTTAATAGATACATATTCTCATGAATATTTTCCTTCCAGTGTATCTACTAGCCAGACATTGACTGCAACATTTTCATTATATTATGTAAATTCTGATATTTCGACATTTACTCTACCCCTATCGATCACAAATTACGATTATACTACTTCCGTGGGGGATGTTCAACTTGTAAATACCAATTATTTACAAAATGATAGAAAAATACATCAGTTGGTAACTGATGAGGGAGGATATCTAGTAGAACTCCTTACCTAAATAATCTAGTGGCGACTTTGTTTAATAAATTATCTTCTTGTGAATCTGTTCTCCTTTACTCCAATTTGGAGGACATGAGATTTCAGAAATTTTCTCGATATTTCAATGGTGGGTATAATCTCACGTTCTATAATGCCCTTTCTGGTATTGTTGATGTAAAAAATAAAAATTATACGAATTTTATACTGACTCGCAACACTAACATATCAAACATTCTGGAAAATGAAGATCAAACATTAAAATCAGAATCCCTATTGACAAATCTGAATTTTAGTGATAATTTTTTAACATTCCAAAAAGCTGATGCCAGAATATTGGCGTTGTCAGGTATTTATAATCAAAGTGAATACTATGGGAATTATAATTTTACAACCAACGGTGATACTTTGTCAACTAATTTCGTTATCACATTAAAATCTGATAATGTATGCAACATTTACCAATATTTTGATTATGCAAAGTATTATTTGACTAGAAATGCAAATAATGAATTAAATTTTTACACCCAAAATTTGGGATTGACTGCATATGATTTCAAATACATATATTCCCGCCCAAATAAAGCAATATTCTTATTTCAAACCTTGTCAGGAATCCCGCATTTTATCAAAAAAACCGGAAACTTCCTCACACTATCCCCATCTACGTCCGCAAATAAAGCGAGTGTGTATGTTAATCCCATTTATCTGAGTAAAGACATATATTCAGATTTCGATATCAATCCTAACACATCTTATGTTGAATATGGGGATGATAATAATATACCAAAAAACGGAATATTGAAAGATTTGGAAAATAATTACTTACTACATAGAGAAAATGATTCAACTGATATTATAGTTCTAAAGAATCAACTTTCCCAATATAACACATTCACATCGGGTAATACATTACTATCTTCTCAAGAACTGAAATTTTTTGTAGATGGTATGCGGAATTATACTTCAATTTGTAATGACATTAACACCGAAAAGGATGAAACACTTGCACTAAATTATGTGTTTTATAACAAACCATATGAAATTATTCCGGGATTGAATCGCTTTACAGCACCGGATAACATGTCACCATTCAACAGAATCAATATCAATGATACAAAATTCGTGGAATCGGGGGCATTTGGATATCCTACTCCCGAATATGCCGATAAAGTGTTTCGCTTTGATGATTCAGTAAGCTATGACGATGGGCAAACATATCTATGCACTTGGTTGTCTGGTTCCCCCCTTGGTGGAGATAAAGTGTGGGTGGATCGTTACTATTATCCCGATTTGATTGAAAAATCCTTGGCACTGGCTGGAGATAATACTTTTAATTTAACATATGATGATGTTGTGGAAAAATTGGTGGCTGGTAATACATCAATAAAAGATAGTCTTTCATCTTTTACGGTGTTTGATAAGAAAAGTGATATGTTATTTGTTCCAAATGGCAAATATACATACGAAAGAATTAAAGCTGAAGAGACTATAAATGAAAATAATCTGGTGGTAGTAACACCATGTCAATCATTGGCAACAACCGGAAATAATATCAATTATTTTAAACAATTGAACGATGCTGGTAAATTCACCGTCAAATTTTATTTTGATGGTAACGAGCAAAATTGGAAATTCAGAAGTAAACGGAATAATACAAATGGGGGACTCATCATTGAGAAGATAGGTGGTAATCTGGTTTTCACCATGGATCTTTACAATCCCGGATTTGTTGAAACAATCACTTTCAGCGAAACAGTGAAATACAAACCATCCCAACGCAATTTCATTTGTTTTTCTATTGATACAGTTGTCGGGCAATTATATTTCTTCCTAAACAACCAAATTGTGGGTTATTATACATTTGATAAATATCAATTCTACGGAAAACAAATGATATTTGGGGATTTTGTGTTAGATGATGTGGACTTTTTCACACAAAAAACCTTATCAAAAATTGGATTAACCTCCGAATATACATCGGAAAATCTTGCTTTCATTACCCCAATACTTGACGGAGAATCTGTTATTGATCCATTAACTGTTACATTACCTTGTGGTATGAGAAATAGCACTGATACCGTGGAATATCTTCAAAGCGTGTGTAATAATCAAGCTTATAAATCCAATTTCGTCAACATATTTATTAAAAATATTGACTTGGTGGATTCTGATATGGAAGGTCTTCGCACTCGAATAACATCTGAAATAGTTGATCGTTCTCCTCTAACAACCGAAATAAATAATCTAACAATCCCATGATATCATATTTTAAATTTTCCAATGGTGAAGCATTTACATTAAACGATGTGGATTATACGGGATTTTTCAACGTTGAAGATGGGGTTGCTTATACTGAACGCAAAAAAAGCATAGCATCTGAACAACTTGTTCCAAAAAACACATTCATTTCGGATTTCTATCTCAATAAGATGGAATTTGATAATCAATTTGATTCCATTACAGAAACATCCAACATAACTGCCAATGTTTTTGATGTTCTCAATAAGGTGGAGATAGAAAGATTATTATCTATCATCAATCAGAATAATCTGATTGTTTTCAAATCTTTAATTGTCAGTAATCCACAGATCATCGATTTCACGGAAAACGAATCCTATTATTACGGGTTGTCATCTACTATTGTTGACACAAGAAACGATGATCTCATGCTTGGAAAGAAAAACATCTCCCATATTGATCCGTTCCGATATGAGGTTGAATGGGCATTTCTTGAAAAAATAAAATATGGCGCATTATTTGTAAAATCCGATCAAACGTTCAAATATCTATGTTCAACTGGTTTTGAACTTTATACTCTCAGGGGATCATTTACAGATGGGGGGTATATTGAATATTCCGTTCAGGAATTGGAAGCACCTGAAGAGGTATATGGAATTGATTACGATGAATTTGAAAACAAGATTTCCATAATTGTGTTAAATGAATTAAAGGTTTATGATGCCATAAATTATATCGAATGTGAAACTCTAATATTAATTGATAGTATTGAATTGGGAGATATTGATTCTGTAATTCTCACTTGGGGAACTAAAAAAACATATAACAATTTAATTAATAAATGGAGTCTGAAATTTTATAATATCCCAAAATTTTCCACAGAATTCATACGGTTTGGTAATAATTACAGAACATCCATTGAAGGTGATAATCTTACTCTCAGAAATAAGTATTCAACCGATAAAGTCGTTGACTATAATTTAAAATCCATCGGTATCGATCAACTATTGGATGTTGATATTAGGGTTATTGATGATTGTATTCTCATACTACATAAAAAATCTGAAAAATTCCATATAACATTCTTCGACCCTCTTGATATAGAGAACAGTTTATTTGATCGAGAAATTTTTGAGTTTAATGATAGTGATAATTACAGAATTTTGTTTTCAACCTATGATTCAAACGTGTTTTATTTGAATAGTAAGGCTCAATCTCATACCCGTATGATCTCTAATCCAACCTATCCCGTGGGACAAATGAGAGAAAACAATTTAAAATATGTTAAGAAAGAAGTATTCAAGAATTACTTGCAGAAGTTTGGAGATTGTGTCTTCAAATGGAATACGGAGTCATTAGATTCCAATTCATTCACCAATTACATGTTTGATAGTATTACAAAATCAAATAAAAATTATTTATTACTTCTAAATTCTGGAAGAATTTATCCCCTTCGCCAAAACATCTCCAATTCATATCTTTCATCTGTTCCATTAAATTTAGTGAAAACATATGACGGTATTCGTTGTTCGGACACATCTTTTGGTCTGTTTTTCAATAAAACAATCTCATACATATTAAAAGATGTATTAACATTATACACTAAAGCCACCAATTCCTATTTAATTGGCAAAAATGATTTGTTTTTGAATAAGATTAGAGAAATCACATACGATACAAACAATCTGTATATGAATGGCAATGAAACAGTCAATGTTTTGATGTTACAGCGGATTTTAACGCTGTTGACAGACTTACAAAAACAAATAGTTGCTAACTTAACATCATCCGAATAAATAACAATATGGCTTTACTCTATACTTCGGTGTTTATATCTGGAAACGTTTAACATAATATGGCTGATATTTATATTTCAAAAATCAAAGTTCGCAGAGGAACAAATGCAGAGATCAATTCAACCCGTTTTGACCAAGGAGAACTTGTTCATGCAACCGATTCCAAACGTTTATTCGTTGGTAACGGCGTATTGAGCGGAGGTAATCCTGTTTCCAGTAAAGTTCACCCCCCTTTAACCAATTATTACAGTCTTAGCACCACTTTAGCTGAAGTTGGTGATCTGGTGTCTGTAAATTCTATCTTTTATCAACTCACAGCTTCACCTTATAGCTCCATAACAAATTGGGGAGACATGAGAACTAAATTCTCCGCTGAATTTGTATATGATTCAAATTCCACAGTAAACATAGCGGTTAGTGGACTATCAGCATCCAAAATTAATCCAAATAGTCTTACAAATGGTATAAAAATTGTAGATAATAAACTTCAATTAAATTTTAATACTAATTTCTTTGAAATATCTTCGAATCAGCTTTCAATTAAAAATGGTGGCATTACCACAAGAGAAATTCTATCTTCATCTTTTAGTAATGGATTAAGTGGTGGTAATGGAAGACCGATTTCTCTGACAGTATCCCCCACTGATTTCAGCTTTAGTTCCGGCATTCTAACGATAAATAACTCCCGCCTTTCCTCTTTTGGATCGAAAACTCAATTCCATCTTCCGGTATCGGCTTATAATGCTTTAAGTAGTTTGAGTGCTACTACTGTTGGGGATACATCTTCTGTTGATAAAGTAATCTACCAATTACAATCATTACCAGCTAATTCTTTAGTAAATTGGGAAGCTATTTCCAAAAATGGAATCGCAGATTCAATCTATGATACTTTAACGGGCAATTCAACTCGAAATTCCACAAATTCCCTGTCTTCCATATTTAATGGTAGTCCATCTCAAACAACTGATGGTATTGTTCCGGGTATAACGCTCACTAGCTTCACTGCATTATCAAGTAATGGTCTTTCTTCTGTTACTATAACCCTATCATCCGCTGGATTTATCACCTTCGCAGGAAATTATACCTCTGAAACAGGAAAATCCGTAAATAGATTCGCAATCCCAATCTTCACCTACTAATATGGCAATATCAATTACAAATGACACTATTTTAAAGTTGCTTTCCCGTCAAGGAACGAATGCAGAACGGTTAAATGTCCTTTTAAACTCTGGAGAGTTTGCGTTCACCACAGATACCGAACGTCTTTTTATTGGTAATGGTGCGGATAATGGGGGTGTGTTGACAGGTAATGTATTTAAGGGATCAAATTCCGATATTACTACATTCTCCCCCGCTGAGATAGGAGATTTAGCATATAATAGCGACACAAATGTGTTGTATCGCTTATCAACAAATGAAGGTTCTTTGTTATCTGATTGGGAGAAAATCGGAGGTGCTGGAGTAACTAGTGATACAACTCAAGCTCTTGGTGGTGTTCAGATAGATAATCTGGTTCGTGTCACTTCGGTTCAGTGGTCAACACTCTCAGCTTCCAACGATTCAAACACTTTTTACATTGTTTCTAATGTGAATTACATAATAAAATAATGTAATATGTCATTCGAAACCACTAGCGAACCCACTACTATCCCACCTACTACTAGTAGTTCATCGAGTAGTAGTTCATCGAGTAGTAGTTCATCGAGTAGTAGTTCATCGAGTAGTAGTTCATCGAGTAGTATCCCACCCACTACTATCCCACCTACTACTAGTATTACCACTACTCCTTTATTATCGTGTTGTCCACTTATTCCACCGAACCCACCAGTAATCAATGCTCCGATTATACCGAATTTTACCACCCTCACAATACCCCAGTTGGTGGTTAATCTGATAACTCCCACATCTTTGAATCCTTTCACCCTTCAGATCACGATTACCACTACTTCA
>Ga0181358_1001427_pt1 | contig 10943 bp, 6 predicted proteins | sample Fa13VDMM110SD_FD_130096 | JGI IMG/M metagenome (GOLD analysis project Ga0181358, IMG submission 130096) | Freshwater viral communities from Lake Michigan, USA - Fa13.VD.MM110.S.D | ecosystem: Environmental > Aquatic > Freshwater > Lake | place: USA: Michigan | collected 2013-09-24
CCTGCCAGCGACCACGTCCAGCCTATCAGACTCTCTCATGACGATTCTTTTATAGAGAATCTGATTGTTTGCAACAGCGCTCTGGATCACAAGCCCGGCGCGAGCAGTGCCAAACCTGGTACCACCGGCAATGATATTGTTCCTGGAGTATCTAGAGATTGCCAAAATTTATTCTCGTTTAGGTGGTGATTTCTTAGAAGATTCGTCTGATTTCTTAGCATCATCTATTTGCTCATTGATTTCGCTATCCTTATCATCGTATCCCAAATCTTTCTTATTGAAGTAGTCCCTGACATTCTTGCCAACCATGTAAGCTGGCGCAGATATCTCGCCCATGTCCGTGAGACCAAGCTGGTAGTCGTGTATTGGGTTGAATGATATTGTTATCTTGCAGCCCATGGGAGCTCTCCTGCCCTTGCTTGTGTCCCAAAGCATTGTGTTTAGCAACCAATCAAAATCTAACTGCGTTATCATACCCGCCAGTCCTTCGCCGCCCGCAGAGTCGAATGATCTAACTAGGGTTCCAGCAACTCCCGTTTCTTTATTCATAAAACTGTTCAGATCTTCGTCGGTCGCGTTAGCAGTAGTAGCGGCAGCTTTTAGACGCGGGTCTTGCTCTCCAGGCGATAGAGAATCCGCATCGGGCTTAAGCTGGCTCATTGTAGCAAGTATGATCTTGCCTTTGTTCATGGGGTTACTATCATCTTCTTTGATTTCAACTTCATAGATCCAATCACCTTCGAGAACACCGCCCTTAGCCTTCTCAAGCGGGTCTATGCTCTTGACCACGCCCTTGACTTTGTCTCCTTCGATCTTTAGCTTAAAGATCGACTTTTTGACCTTGTACTTATTGGGGGTGATGAAGACTGGATCTTGGCTTATAAGAAAGCTAAGCTTTGGTACGACGCCATTGTCTCTTATTCCATCAGTAAACTTCTTTTTGTATGCTTCCTGATCAGTCAAGGATATGGCAACTGGCAGAGCAGCAAAATCAGCTTGACTAGCTGCAGCAGTTGGTGAAAATGATTCAGTTCCTATTCCAAAATTTCTTCTTTCAGTAACAGGATTCCTGTTCGAGGTAAAAAGGTCTCCGACTCTCATCCTGATAAGTGGAGAGGCAGTTGGAATCTGTGTGAATGGCATAACAAATTTTCCACCACCAGAATTTTCTCTCTGTGTGCCTCTTGAGTACTGTGGGTAGACAAGCGTGACCAGTTTGTTGATAGCAAACCACATCTCGTCAAAATCTTCTTGGTTGGTTGCTACAGCCATGAACGTCAAGCTGATCGATCTGCCAGTTCGCTTGTATATTTGGACGTTGTCCATTCTTCCAAAACCACCAACTGAGTTGACTTCGGGAGTGAAGCTGTCATTTAGACTCTCAAGAAATGCCCAGAAAGAGATTATTTCGTTTGTCCTGAGATCGTGGAAGTAGAATGGCACGTGAGAGGCATTTAGCTCAGCTTCTAACTTTTCTCTAACAGCTGTATCAATTCTTCCATTAGTCGCAGTCCTAAACTTTGATCCATTCTCGCCAAGATTGGGGTTTTTTGTTTTGTTGGACAAATAGCTGTTGTTTATGTCAGTCACTAGAGAAGCAGCGCCTCCACCTTTTGCCGCAAAAGTAGCAGTGACGGGAGCGACATATGCGCTACTATAAGCTCCAAATCTCCAAGCTAATCCTTTGCCATTTATGTGTCCAGTGCTGTTATAAGAAGACCTGTCAAATTTTGCTCTCGATTTCTCGTGAATGTTTCCAACGTTTGGAATCGTTGTGTCTAGCTTGTTTTTAGGCTCTCCGAGGAGTGGTAAGATGTCAGACCTAAGATTTACTGTAGGACCATCATCTCCTTTCGAATCAAATCCGCCGCGACCACTAAGCAAGCATATGTCGCCAAGATTCGCCATCGCGTTCGCAAACTTGAAGATCTGAGAAGAGCCGAGAGTCTCAAGCAAGATGTTTATCGACTCCAGAACGCCGAGTGCAATTGCAGCACCGCCAGAGAAGTTTCTATTGTCGCCTTCAAACATGTGCTTTGACTGTTCAATGACCCGCTCTATGCGCTCGAGGTCCCTGAACACATTCCTGTTGATGGCGAGGTAGTAACCCTGGGAGGCGCCGACCACCTGTGAGTAGAACTGTGTGGTGCCCACCAGTGTCGCAAATATCCTTGCTGACTCTGACCTGGAGCCATTATTTGTTCCGATGAGCTTGAAGAAGTACCTGCCAAGAGAGTTGTATCCATAACTGTTCCTGCCAGTCGACTGTCCGAGAGGCAGGTCATTGCCTCTCTCGATCGACTCCTGATTATGGACATAGAGATTGTCTTTGACAGTGAGCTCAATTAGATCGATCACACCTGATGCAACAGCGCTGAGCGCTAGAACGCCTATCGCACTAGCGAGCGCAAACCCTTTCATCTCGATCGATCCAATGCCTGCAAATGGAACGCCTGGAGAGTTTGTCGACCCGTTCGACTTCAGGTTGCGGCGGGTGAAACCCTCCTCGTCGACATTGGCGTCTTCGGTGCCACTCCAGTCAAGTGAGGTGGCCTCCCCATCGATCTGTGGAACTCCCCCCAACAGCGTGGTGATATTCCCATCAGCAACGCCTCTATACGCATTTCTGGCATTGAAATTGGAGACGTCAACCTTGATTCCTGTCGCGATGCTGATGGCGCTTCCAGCCCTGGCTATAAGCTCTTCGCCGATTCCCGCTAGGTTCTTGACTAACAGCTCGTCATTTGTTCCAGGGTCTGGATTGTAAGAGCCAAACCTTCGCTGGAGGGTGTGGGTGTTTCCTGTGCCCTGCCTCCTGGTCTTGAAAGAAGACCCCTGGGAGAACCTGTTGTTACCCAAGACTCCTGATATCTTAGGCGAGATCTTCTCTTGCGCAGGGCTGTAGGCAGAATCAGGTTTATCTGGATCGAGGTATGCTCCACCAGAAGACTCAGTGTCAAACTGATAGATGGAGTGTCCATCCACCTGAGAGTTCTTGTCAAGCACTGCCGCGAGGTCGGGATCATTGCTAGACAGCGAGTTGAACCGGTTCCTGGCCTCCTCCATGGCTTGCGAGAGGAATGTTGAGGAGTTTGTGCTTGAAGAATCGTTGGGGATGCTCGGAGTCCCCAAGGAATTGGGATTGGAGACAACTGGCGGGGTGTTAGAGTCTGAGATGTCGTAGTAGTTTCTCTGGACTGCAGACTTGAGATATGATCCCAGCTTCTGCTTTGATGAGCTCTTCAAGTCAGAGGGCTTTGATACATCGACAAGATTCCCTGCGCCAGAGTCACCCTCTGGAGTAAAGTCAGAGGTCTTGACTTCTCCGTCTTCTTGGAATAGCGTGGTAGGTCCTACAGTTGTCGTGGGCATGATTCTAAGTAGGCATCAACTGCCAGACCCGCTGTCCTTATTGACTTTGTTGTTTATGTGCTCGACAACAGCAGGATTTGACATTGCAGCAGAGAACATCATATTCATTGATTCCCCCGCAGCAAAGATTCGCTGGAGCATCTGCATCACCTGCGGCTTTTCCTCTTCAGTGACCTGGGACATCATTCTTGCAATGTGCGGGTTACTGAGGAACTGTTCCATCGACTGGTTCTTGTTCTTGAATGGTATCATATCACAGTCCGTCCTCGATCAGTTTATCGTACTTCTCGCCCTTCGTGATGAGCTTTGTCTCGACCATTGTCTTTGCCACGTCTTCGGCCTTCATGTTGACCTGCAGATTGATCGTGATCTGCACTGGCTCCCTATTGACCTTGATGCTCTCACCCTTGATACCGAGGCCCTCGTTGAAGAACTTCTCGAGGTTTGCAACAATGTCGACCGCTGGGGCTGAGGCGATCTTTGTCTGGAGCTCGTTAAACTGCTCGATAGCGTGCACGACATTATCATATGACATCTGGGCAGCAGTTGACTTGATCTTCTCGAGATTTGCCACCGTGCTCGCCATCTGCTCGCCTAGAGACTCTCCAGATCTAACAGCCTTCGATACCTTGTCAAAGATCTTTGGAGCTTCGTCGAGAGCCTTCATGCCGGTCGCCAGCTCAGCTGGAAGCGTAATTTTGCTTGCAGCATTTATGAGACTCTGAATCTTGCCGCCGGTGAACACCTCGACCAACCGATCAATTCCTCTCATTCCCTTGGAGTCCACTGAGCCACCGCCCATGGTAGAGAGCATACTTGACAATCCGCCAAGTCCCGTGAACAGCTCTGACATGGCATAGACCTTTGTCATGAAGGCCTTGATTTCCTTCGGATCCTTTCCGATGTCGATCTTCTTGACCTCGCCGATGATGCTTGATATCGCGGGTCCAATTGCTCCAATGACGGAGGTCATGGCGGTTCCGAAAGCAGCAATTTTGTCTGATGCCTTCTCGACAAGCACTGTGGTCTCGCTGCCAAACGTCCCCTTGTCAGTACCTGTGATCGTATTCATGAGCTCGGGAGGAACTTTGATTCCTCCCATCATCTGCCCCACGGCACCGAGAAGCTGTCCGACGGCTCCAGCCTTTTTGATATCAGTCTCAGAGAGGCTTTGGGTCATCTGGACAAGAGTTGTCACAAGATCACCGAGTCCACTTGTCATAGTTTTTGCCAAACCAGTTGCCGCATTGATTGCTCTTGCAGCTTGCGTAGCGTCTACCTTTGCCAGCTCAAGTCCTGCCTTGACTATGTCAGTTATCGGCGCCAGGGCACCAACAAGTTGCGCGACTATAGAAACCTTCTTCTCTACCTCGGCTGGGTCACCAGTCACGACAGTGTTGATATAGCTTAGAGCATCAGCCAGAGTCTTTGTGAGAGACGACATGATATCATTCACAAGCTTCATGCCGTCTTCTATTGCTTGCTTGCCGCCCTTGAGCATCGTTACGAGCCCGATTCCAATTACAGCCGCAAGACCCTTACCAATCACCTCGACAATGTCTTTTATCGTTGGCATTAGAGCGACTGCACGCTTTGCTTGATCTTCCGGTATATCACCAATTGATTTTATGACTCCTAAAACTGCTTGAGCTATCTTGTCCATAAGTTGTATGGTGTAGTCGAAAGCCAGCTTTATTGTTCCCAAACTTGCAGCTAAAAGTGCGCCAATGACTACTGCTATAGGTACAACAACGGCGATTGCAGTGAGAACTCCGCCTAAAGCTGCTAGGAATGTAGCAACTTTTAGAGCAGGAACATCTGGCGTAGCATTTATAACTTCAACAATTGCTACTCCCAAAGCTCCTAGAACAAGGAAGACTGCCGCTAGAGCAGCTAATCCAGCTAAAACTAAGAGCCCTTGTGGTCCTGATACTGCAGCTCCGATTGGAATCGAGGCAGCAATCGCTAGACCAGATAGCACTAGGACTGCACCAACGGCTGTCAAAAAGTTAAGAGTCTTTGCTAGAGGTATCTCGGGAGAATTGCTTATCATGTAAGATATTCCCATACCAAGAAGTCCAAGAGCTACCATAACTCCGCCAACTACTGCTAAGCCTTTAAGTGCTTTTGCGACGTCAGAAGCGCGAATTTTCTTGGCAGCTTGAATTGCTTCTGATGCAGCCTTCACCGCCACGTACACTGCTAGCATGAATCCAACAACCTTGAGCGGGTCATTTAGAGCAGCGCCGCCGGCCTGCATCGCAAGATTTAGGGCACCGGCAAATGGTATAAGCGATGCAGAGAAGAGCACTGCAAGTCCAGCAAATACCAGACCCGCCTTCGCAAGGTCCTTTAGCTTGACTTCCTTGACTCCATCGACAAAGCCATTGACACCTTTTCCAACTGCAGATCCAACCTCTCCCATCTGTTCAGACAACGACTTTGTCTCTCCTGGGTCTCCTCCGCCAGTTGCGCTTCCGAACATGCCGGTGAGTTTTCCAAAGACACCCTTAAACACTCCAGCGATCTGCCCAAATGGAAATACTGAACCGATATACTTCATGAATACCAAACCGAGCCCAGTACCGAACACGGCCATGATCTTGCCACCGTGCTTCTCCCAGACAACCTTCAGCAAGTCGACAAGGGCATCTCCAAGCGCTCCGGCAGCCTCTTTAAGGCTGCCACCTATGTCCTTGAATGCTTCCGTGAGCATGCCACCAAGGCCTTCACCTGCCTCCTTGCTGGTCTCCTTGTCTCCCTTGAGGAACTTTGCAAAGCTTTTTATAAGCTTAGTGAATCCCTCAATGACGTACTCAAGTAGGCCGCCAAGTCCCTTAAAGATCATTACGCCTGTTTTCTTAAGTCCCTCTTTGATTGTTCCACCCATGCCACCACTGCCACCGAACAGAGCATCTTTCAGATTTCCTAGCAAGTCCTTGACTGCCTTCTTGGGGTCTGTCTTCAGCATTTCTGTGAAGCCCCTGAACGCCTTCTTGACCCCCTCCATCCTCTTGGCCATCGCTCCCGGATCAAAGTATGCTTTAAGCGCCTTGCCAAGACCTTCAAGTGCTCCACCAGGTCCAAGAGTCGAAGCCAGCATACGACCGACCTCTCTTCCAGCCTCGAAGACGATCTTCATTGCGGCGCCGATATCTTTCAAGATCTCTCTGAACTCTGGAGCTTCCATTATGCCTTTCATGAGGCCATTGAGGAAGTTGTCAAGGAAGCCAGAGCTGGTGAGACCCTCTAGAGAAGCTGTCATCTTTTCGATAGACTTTGCGAGACGGAGGTTTGCCTCTTCTTGGGTTATTGCACCATCTGCCGCTTCTTCTGCAGCGCTCTGGAAGTCCTCGAGATTGACTGCTGCATTTGATGGATCTAAGGCGGCTGAGAGGCTCGTCACGTCCATACCCGAGATATCCGCGAGGCGCGCCTTCTCCTGACGGCTCATCTGCTCGAATGACTTGCCAGTCTGGTTGAATGCGTCCTTGATCATCTGGAGCTTCTCGCCGGGGTCGGCCGCCATTAGGTTCATGGCGTCGATCTGCATGCCGAATGTCGCGCCCATGTCAGCGGCAGCCTTTGCCGCTGACTCGAAGTCGTCAGTCTTACCTACGATACCCTGTAGAGCCTTCACTGAGACGCCGAGCTTTGTGGCAAACGCGGCAGTCGCCATCATCTCCTTGCGCGACATCCCGCCGAAGGTCTCGATGTCGGTAGCCATATCATTGAATGCCTTGCCGACCGCCTTCGCACTGACGCCCATGGTCTTCTCCATGTAAGCGCCCATTCTAGTGATTTCTTGTAGCGCGCCTTCGACGGTCTCGCCGTTCGCCTTTGCAGACATGCCGAGATTTGCGATCGCCTCGCCAGATAGACCTATCGCCTTGTTCAGGACTGCCGCCTCGTCAGCATAGTCCTTGAACTGGTCGGCGAGGAGGATGAACCTCTCTCCAGCACCGCGCGCCATCTCTCCGAGGAACTCAATTTTTGCCGCTGTGCCTTCGGCGCCATAGCCAAAGATTGAGCCCATGCTCGCACCTGTCTGATTCAGGGCTGAGCCTGCGTCATTCATTGCGCCGAAAGCTTGCTTGATGCTTCCAGCGGTGCTCTCAAAGTTTCCGAACTCTCCCCTGACCTTCTCCCAGGCCTGAGTTATCTGCTGCCCAGACTGCATCATCTCCAGGGACTTATCCATCAGGAATTCCTGGGCTTTGCTGAACACATTGAACAGGCTTTTGCCGACGTTCAGGGCAAACCCGCCAATCGACATGATCGCACTGCCCACACCCTTGAAGACAGATATCAGGCTGACGCCATCCTTCTTGACGTCCTTAAATACTCCCTTGGTTGTCCTACCAAAGTTTTTGGTCTGCTTGCTGGCGTCATCGATCGCGCCAGTCATGCCATTCATGTTGTTCTGGGCGTTCTGCGCCTCTTCCGAAGCCTGGCGGATTGCATCAGTCGCGTCAGTGATTCCAGGGCCTGGAGTCGCATTGAGGCCATTTTTCAAGTTGTCGTTGAGCTGCTTTGATATTCCGTTCTGACGAGAGAGCTCAGATGTCGCTTTCGTGAGGGATGCGGTATAGTCACGCACGCTCGCGTTGAGCTGCTGCATGATCTCTAGCTGTGATTGGAGTTCCTTCTCTGTGGCCACTGGATTACCTCAGCCTCACTTGTGTCTCATGTGGTGTTTGCTTACACAAACCTAATTCGAGGTCTCAGAGAGGCCACTGAATCCCAGTAACCCTATGGAATCTGGTTGCTGCCTTCTTCTTCTGACTTATGCACTCTTCTACCAGCTTCAGGTCATCAGCCTGAAGAGACTCATAGAGCCTCCTGGAGGCGACGAGGACTTCCTTAAAGGAGCTTACCTGCTCCTTAGTCCCCTTCACCTCGACAAGAGGCTTCATTCCTATGATGTAGGCTGCTGCGCTGCCAAAGAGTTTCTTGTGGATGCTCATGTTTATCCCTCATCCATAACTATTCCGCTATGTGAATCTCCTTAGCTTTGCAGGAACTTGTGATCGAGACCGGCTCATCATAGACCGATTGTCGGGCGTATTGGTGTCCATTGCCCTACTCTGTCCCTGGCTCTCTTTGATTTCCTTGTTGATACGCTCGATGAACCAGATTCTCTGCCAGATCGGAATCTCATAGCACTCTGAGTAGCTGAATCCCATGTAGTACATCAGCAGGAAGATCTGCTCGAGAAAGACCTGCTTGTCTTCAGGACTCAGGCCAAAAGAAGCTGGCCCCTAGCGGGAGTCGCACCTCCGAGTGCTCGTGGCACGAAGGACAATCCATCCAACCCTTCATCTCAATACCAGGCTCATTGTCATCGATGTGCCGGCGGAGGTGCAGAGAGTCTCGGGCCGGCATGTTCTTAATGAACATCTGGATCTTATTCTTGTCATTGATCGAGTCGATCGACTGGATTGCGTACTGGAGCCTGGTCGTGACGAGGTTGTCTCCCATCTGGCCGAGCTTCTTCTTGCGCTCAGTTAGGGCAGAGATCTCCATCTCGTCGTTGCCAGTCAGGAACTTGAAGCGAATCTTCTTCCTGGTGACTGGAAGCTCCACCTCGAAGAGGTTTGCGCCTGGCGCGACTGGCTCGATGTCTAGACGCTTGATGGGGAGCTCAGACAGGTCGAAGTCCTGCTTCGACCTTTCGCCGCATGCAGGGCAGTCAACCTCAGCCCGGTAGTTGGTGCCATACCCAGTGATTCGCAGTGCGATCATGATTGCGTTTCGGTCACCAGAGAGCATGTAGTCTGGATCGAAGCCCTCATCGAGGATTGCGGACTTGAGCAGCGCTGAGATGACCGTGCCCTTCTTGATGAGAGCCTTGGAAGTCAGGATGTCCTCTTCCCTTGCAGTCATCGCCCTGATGGAGACGAGCTCCTTCTTGTGCATCGGTGATTCCACAGGGTAGACCATACCATTCGACGGTAGGGGGACGGCCTCGGTTGGTACCTCGAATCCGAAGTCATCCTTCATCACGTTTCTGGTAGGGATACCCGCCGGTGCATTTCCAGCACCGAAAATCTCATTCTTCTTGGACCTATCTTCCACTGATTCTCCTTGGACTTTTTTCTAGTGTAATTGTGCCATGTAGACAGTAAAACAAATCATGGGACCAGTAAAACTGGTCCCATGAAGTTTGTCCAGGGATTAGGGATTAATCTGTTCTGTCAGTACTGCAATACGCAATTGTCAAATCTGATCGTGAGAGAGATCTCAGTCGGATCCTCAGTTCCATAGTCGAGGTCTCCAAACTGTGCATTGGTCAGGAAGCAGCCCTTTAGGTCCCAGAGCTCCACAACTGTACCGACTGGATCGAGCATCTTGAGCTGGCAGTCCCTCTTATAGAAGTCTGCATAGCCAGCGCGGCCTGAGACCGACTCGTAATGGGTGCGGACCCACTCCATCACCTGCTGCGCGCCTGATGGTGCGATCGGATCGTACATCACGACAGTGATCGCGTCGAAGTTCGCCTTACCAGCAAGGTAGCGCCTCGAGTTGATGAACTGGATCTCCTGCTCTGAGATCGTGACGTTTGGCCGAGCCGCAGTCTTAATCAGGAATGCATCGATTCCCTCGATGGAGAATACCCATCGAAACTTGCGCTTCGGCTCGAACTTGTTCGGAAGCATATCTGAAACTGAAAGTGTCTCGGCCATTTTTGTTGGACTCCTCTGGACTTACTTGTAAATATACCGCGATTAGATCTCTGTACCAGCGTTGGTGACCGCAAAGTCAAGCGAGATGAACTCGACGGCGCGCGTGGGCTGGAGGAAGATCTTACCACGGATGGTGTTGTTCTCGACGTCAGCCTGGGTCGTGGTCGTTGTGTCGATGATGACCCTGAACCTGTCTAGACCCTGTTGCTGCTGGACTCTCTGGAGGACTGGATTGACTGCCGAAGAGAATCTCGACAGCGTGCTCTCCCTATTTGGCTCGAAGATGAACGAGTTTGCAATCGTCCTGATCCTGCGACGAAGTTCGATCAGAAGGCGCCTGACGTTCACTCTGTCGAGGGCAGACTCAGTGGCCTGCAGCGTCTTCTGTCCAAATACCACCACGCCAGTCGAGCCTGGGAAGGCGGTGATAGGGTTGATGTCAGCATCATATAGAGAATCGAGGTTGGCCCTATTGAGCTTCACCTGCGACTCCACGACTGAGGCCAGAGCGCCGCGGGTGAATCCTGCTGGAGCGAACCACGGGTACGCTACCCTGTCATTGAGGGCGAAGGCACCGAGTACCGCGACAGAAGGCGGGCAGCGGACGTTTGTGAGGGTCGTTGGATCCGTTATCACCACGTCAGGGAAGTATGCGGCGCCGAAGCTGCTATTGATATTCCTTGACTTGAAGCTCGTCACTGTGTTGTTGACGTTGATCTGCGTCGTCGTGTCTGTGATCTGAGCTGCGTAAGTGTCATACTCCTTGATGTCCATCAGGTAGATGGCATCAAAGCGATCTTCGACCTTAGAGAGCGCCGTATCAGTGATCCTGTTGGTGCGGATGCCTGGGATTGCCAGGATCTGGATGTCGACGTCTGACTTCTC
>Ga0181358_1001431_pt1 | contig 10926 bp, 8 predicted proteins | sample Fa13VDMM110SD_FD_130096 | JGI IMG/M metagenome (GOLD analysis project Ga0181358, IMG submission 130096) | Freshwater viral communities from Lake Michigan, USA - Fa13.VD.MM110.S.D | ecosystem: Environmental > Aquatic > Freshwater > Lake | place: USA: Michigan | collected 2013-09-24
AATAATGAAAGAAATGGCTCAAAAGAAACATGAAAAAAGATATCCAAAACATTAATGAAGAGCCAAATGATCCTTTAATTGGTGATCCAAGAATGAAGGGTAGAAGATGGCAAATTGATCCTTACTATGATGATCACAAATCATTCAGTAAGATCCAAAAACCTATAAAGAAACAAAAATCTATGCCTGATAATAAATTTAAATACATCAATGAATTTGATAAGTATACTGATACTGAACACAATGATTGGGATGTGTCATATAGAGAATTTTATGAACATTTAACAGAAGTCGGTTCACTTACTGGTGGCGTAGGTGACACCACTGCTCCTAGTAATATAAATACCAAAGAATTGTCAATTGGTGTTCAAGTTGAAATGGAACATACCAATGATGACAAAATTGCAACTGAAATTGCAATGGACCATTTAACAGAAGATCCTGAATATTATTCAAAATTGATTGCTGCAGGACTAGCTAAAGAGTTTTTACCTAGTGCAAATTCTGGATTGGGTGATCCAAATCAAAGTATTAATGATGCTCCTAGAATTGGAAATAATAGTGTTTCAAGTAATAACATTGTTGGAAATATAGGACATACACCAAACGGTAAAGTGGATGGTAGAAGAAGTGAACCTGTACGTGATGACACAGTTGAAATTGATATTATTGAACCAACATATCAAGAGTTAAATGAAGTAAGAAAAAAGAAGAAAAAGAGCGGAGCTAAACCAACCAATCCTAAATTATGGTCAAGAGCCAAATCAATGGCAAGATCAAAGTTTGATGTTTATCCTAGTGCTTATGCTAATGCTTGGGCTGCAAAATGGTACAAGAAAAAAGGTGGCGGTTGGAGATAATTTAATATTTATAACATTATATGAGTACCTATAGCAAATACATTGAATATGCAAAAGTCGCAATTGGTGAATTAAAACAACTTGAAACCTTAAAAAAATCTGTAAAAGGAGCTAAATTAGCTCAAGCAATAAAAGAAAAGGGGTTAAAGAAAATTACCAAAAGTCATGTAGATTCAGTATTGCATGGATTGGGTAAAAGTAGTGACTATTCACCTTTAAGTGATAGTCAAAAGCAAATTGCAAAAGAATTACAAGATATTGGAGAAAAAGTAGCGTTAACACATAAAGATAAAGCAATTTCTGGTATTCTTGAGAAAGTTTCTATTGATAAACTAAAATTGGGAATGATGCATGAAATGCTTATGCAAAAAAATGATTTGAAAGCAGTAATTACTGTCATTTCAAATTTAAAGAAAGATCCTGATTATTACCGTATTTCTGAATTAACACACAAACAATGGATGGATGGTCAATCAACTGGTATTGGTAATCCAGATCAACCAATAAAAACAGAGGTCCGTGATAGTGTAAGTAAACTTACCTCAGAAAATGCAGAAATGGCTCAAAGTGATATTACAAAAATCATAGATTATAGTGAAAAACTACAATCAATGTTTGATGTTAATGATAATTTAGAAGATTGGGTTAAGGCTAAATTGAATCATGCATGTGATTATGTAGCTACTGTAAGAGATTATCTAAAGTTTTATAGAGATGAAAAAGAAGCTGGTACTCCTGATAATCATATAAATGAAAAGTGGTCAAATACATATAAAAAATCAATAGATTGTAGTAATGCAAAAGGTTTTAGTCAGAAGGCACATTGTGCTGCTCGTAGAAAAAGACAAGCTGGTGGAAAAACACAAAGTAAATCAGTTAAAGAATCTTATAAAGAAGCCTTACAAGAACTATTAAAAGAACAAAATAGTAGTATGGCAATGGGTGCGTTAAAACAACTTAATAGTGACGCAAAAGAATTGGAAACAATGTTGCAACCAACTACTCAATTGGAAGATTGGGTAAAGTCTAAATTGAATCTTGCAGGTGAATATCTTGATGATGTTTATCATCATTTGGATCATTTTGGTTCAGAAGGTAGACAATTTGATGAAAATTACTATGCGGATAAAGAAGCTCAGAGACGAAATGCGAGGTTACGATTTCTTTCTACAACACCACGGGAAAAGAAATATTGGTTTACACCAAGTGGTACTGTAGCTGACGCAGGTTTGAGTCATGAAGATTGGATTAAAAACAATGATCCATCTTTGGTAGGTACAACTTTGGTTGGTACTTATGATAATGCAATAAAAAAAGGTTATATTAGAGCAGTTGTTCAACACGGTTTCTTGATGTTATCCAATCTGGAAAATAGTGACTTTTCTATGAATGGCAATACAAGTCAAAATGTACCAGCAGTAAAATCAATTGTATTAGATGCAATCAAAAACTTTATTGCAGAAAAAGATATAAAAACTACCGCTAGTGGTAGGGGGGGTAATATAATTAAAGATTTAAGTATTGATGATCCAAACTTAACAGAAGATTTGAAGAGGACATTAGCAACAGCTGCATTAGCTGCTGCAACTGCATTTGGTGGTTCATCTTTACAAGCTAAAACAAAGGCATCAACATCACCTACTACAATTACCAGAACAGTATCACTTAAAGAACCATCAAGTAATACTTCATTTACTGACTATTTAAAGTATGTAGAAAACAGTAATAAAGTTGGATATGATGCAAAAAAGAAGTTATGGTTTCCACATAAGAGTGTTGAAGGTGGCAGTGATACCATAGCTTATGGTCATAAAATACAATCAGGTGAAGATTTTAGTGGTGGTTTAACTGATTCTCAAGCTGAAGATCTTTTGAAAAAGGATATTGAAAAGGCAAAAATACAAATTAACAAAGAATTGAAAGGTACAAAATTAACACCAAAACAAGAAGAAATGTTTATTGATTTTGTGTTTAATATGGGAACTTTGAAGAAATTTCCTAAGTTTGTACAAGCTACATTGAAAAATGATGAATCTGGTATTAATACTGAATATAAAAGATTTGCTGGTGGTAAGGAACTTAAGGGCAGAAATATGGCATTTGCTAGAAGATATTTGAGTTAATATGGAAGAATGGAGATCAATAGGAAGTGGAATGTTAGGTGGTATGTCTATGCAAAGACCTACTGCAACTAGTGTTCCAAATTTTGATCCGGTTGATTTGATGATGAAGAAAAAGCAACAACAAGACAATCCTCAATTACAATCCACTATGGAGTATAATACTGATGATGTGTATGAATTGCAGGAATTTTGTAGAAAACACAATATAATAGGTTTTAATTGCGGCAGAATGAATCCTAAAGCTGCATTACGAATGTTAAAGTCAAGAATGGGTGTACCTATTGAAGAAGCCACTCCAGATAAAATAAAGAGTTTATTGAAGGGTTAATTCCATTTAGCTATTGGTACTCTTAACCAATTTTCATTGGTGTATATATAAATAAAATTGTTATCAAATCTTATTTCACCAGTCAATCCTGATGATGTCACATTTGTTGGTGCAGATCCCGTATTATTTATAGATAAGTAATTAAATGAAGCAGTTTGGGACGTTAGTACACTTGCACTTAGATCTGTAAAACTACCATTTGATGCAGTTAATTGTGAAGTTATTATATAAGAACTACTAATTGAAGAAGCAGTAATTTGATTTAATGTGATTTTCTCCGCATATAAATTTGATGCAGTTAATTCATTTACAATTATTTTACTACCACTTAAACTTCCTGTTACACTGCCTACAACACCTGCATAAGCATATACAACATCAAATACTCTCAAAATGCCATTTACAACTGCATTTAATCCAAAGTATCCATATGATGATGAAATAGTAGTGACGTTAACACTTGACCCAGAAAAACTTCCAGTAAAGCTGCCACTTTTAATTAATACTGTTGATAGCGTTCTCATTTAATATAAATATCAATTTGTCTAAAGACCTACACATAATTTTATACAAGTCTTATTTGTATAGCGTTTCCATTTCTATATAATCCGCCAAGTGGTACTCCACCAGCAGCAGCTGTGGTATCATTTACAAAATTCAATGAAGATGAAACTTGTGATAATATTACTATTTGATTTAATGTATTTACATAACTTGAAGTTAAAGCGTAACTAGAGGACACATTGGTTCCGTTAATTAATCCAGTTGTAGATGCCATTAAATATCTAATTTCACCGTCAATGTTTGTTGGGGGAGCACTAGTAAAGTTCAGAATTGATCCTGTTATAGTATAATCATATGTAGGTTTTTGTATTAAACCATCAAAACTTACCAATACATCATAATCATTTGATACACTTCCCGTTAATGAATATTGTGTAGTTACACCATCCCCAGTAAAATATTGTGCATTTAATGATGATGTTATTATGCTGATTGTTGCCGTACTATAAAATTTTCTTACTTCCAATTCCAAATTTGCAGGTGGAATTGATATCATTGTGAAGGTTGTACCTGATACCGTATAATCTGTTGTTGGTTCTTGTTCAAGTCCGTCTAAAAATACTAATAAGTCATTTGGATTAGTTGATGATAAAGTTAATGTATATGTGTTAGTTACACCATCAGTTACAAATTTATCAACAGAAGAGGATATGTTAATATCAATTATACTTGATGTAGTAACAAATATACCTCCCCCACCAGAACCTCCATTTAATGCATATGAAGCAGTTAATGCATAACTGCCTGACAGAGAATAACTTGAACTGATGGCAGAAATAGCGTTAGATATACTTCCTGAAAAATAACTAGCTGTTTCTGCCAAACTGCTTGAATATGCAAATGCGCTACTTAAAGCTGTAGATGCATAACTTGATGTAAATGCATAACTTGAAGTAATACTATAACTGCTTGTATTTGAATATGAAGCGCTTAAAGCACTTGAGGCAGTTTCACTAAATGAACTGGTTAATGCATATGAAGCGGTTAAAGAATAACTTGAACTAACTACATACTCTGCCCAACTTGCAGTAATTGGATAAGTACTACCTGTTACTAATAATGTACCACCGCCTGTACTATTAAGTGCATATGAAGCAGTTAAAGCATATGATGCACTGACTGAGGATGTTATATTAAGTAAATCATCTTTTACAGATTGACCAATGTATTGATATACAGTTGCATAAAGTCTTCCACTTGAAATTGGAGTGGATGTAAATTGTACTACACCTGTTTTGTAATCAAATGCATATGGAATAGTATTTGGATTAACATAACCGAAGTTAACTCCATTACTTGAAGTAAATAATGTTATATTGTATCCAGTAGTACCACCATTTATTGTACCATCTGTTACGCTGCCGCCCAATGATGGTATTGAATATTTTGGGCTTATGAAATTTATTTGCTGGCCTGAATCAATTAGTTGACTTCCTATACCTGATGTTGAACCAGATGGAGATGATAAGTACCATACTGAATTTGCTGTTGCGGTATTATTTGCAACCGTTAATGGCCATCTATACCAAAATTTTATACTTCCACTTGTAACAATATCACCAGGATTTGCACTGGATGAATATGGTAAATTTGATGATGGTATTGAACTGGCTTGTGACCATACTTCACTAGAATCCACTTGGATTGTAGAAGTAAATGCTTCTTGGGAATCACCCAAATCAGTACTTGTATATCTACGACCAATGATTAATCTAGCTACTTTTGTTAAGAGATCAAATGCCATATTTTATGATAGTTTTTCTATTTTTATATTGGTTATGGGAGTAGTTGATGATCCGTTGTATCTTATTAATACATATACTTCATCTTTTGATGTATTTGTATTATCTAGCACTGCCCCATCTGCTGTTCTCATTGGAAACACAATCACTCCGCCACTATTACTTGCTCCAGTACCATTGTTTCCGTAAAGATCAATATTTGAACCAAATGGATTTGTTCCACTGGTAATAGAATCTGTTGGTGTTACATTACTAGTTATCAAATTTTGTCCTGTATTAGACACATCATATAATCTACAGTTTGTATATGTTGGAGTACATCCACTTTCAAATAATAAAGCAACTGACATACCGGATGTAGTAGAATTCCATCCAACCAATGTAGTATTTCCACTTAAAGTTATTCTCAAGGAATTTACTACCACAGTCGTCTTAAATCTTCTTATATAATATTTGTAAGTTGTACCATATCCAGATGGATACCAATATCTATAAATTCCACCAGAGTCCACTAAATACCCAGGTTTTACTTGAAGATCTCTGGATGTTAAATAAGATGAACTATTTGATGAAGTACCATTAAAAGATAATAATCCATCATTTAAAACCATTCTATATTCTTCATCAACAAATGTTTCATTATTTGCACCTGGACTTAAAGATTGTGAACTAAATGTTAAAGTAGATCCAACATAACCTTCAGGTCTACCATAATACAACAAACTACCACTTGATGCTGGTTGTCCAAATGAACCAGCAATATGAATACTTACTGTTTGACTGCCTATGGTTGTACCACTACCAGCTCTATTGTTAGTTGTATTGTTTACAGTGAATGTTGATATAGATGATCCACTTTGGGCAACAGTATTTGTTGTTGCATTCGCCCGCATTGTTACATCAAATACAATTACATCAGATTCAAATGGATATGATCCAACTGTTCTGGTTATTGTATAATCTGATGATTTAACAACTCCTGTTGTTTGTATTGTTGGATTTGTTGTAAGAGTGGTGACATTTGAAGTAACAAGTCCTAAATTATTTGATGGTATATTTACTGTAGATACTGTTCCATTAACATATAATGGATTAAATGCACCACTTGCGGTTACTGTGTATCTGTAAGTAGACCCAGTTGTTAAATATGGAACTCCGCTTAAACTTCTAGAAACAGCATTAGATGCGGTGATTGTACTATTTGGTGATGTTATAGTATTGGTTGAAAAACTTGCATCAGTTAATGGAGTATAGTTAACTGTAGTATTTGTACCTGTATAAAATGTATAAGGTGAACTGCCAGAATTAACACCAACTGTTCCTATTAATATGTATATACCACTACTATTAACGGATGATAGACTTACACTGTTTGTTAAATTTGATCCTGTAAAATTGTTAAAATAACCATCTTGATATACTGCTGGTATGACGGCGGTATTTGCTGATGGTATAGAATTTAAAGATATTGGAACTGCAACAGTTGGTACAGATGTATTTATGGATGCTTGAGTCAATAATACAGATGAAGTATTTGTATAATTTACTGTTCCTACACTACTTGATGCAAATGTTAATGAGAATGATCCACTTAAACGTACAGGAGTTATAGATCCATTTGTTAATTGACCCAACCCAAATGCACTTGATCCTAAACTTGAACTTACAGTGGTAGATCCACCAGTATTACTTCCGTAAGAAAGATAATTTGTACCGCCTCTAAAAGTGTATCCGCTAAATATTGTAGAACCAACTGTTGCCCACCCAAGTGGTTGTAAATAATTTATATTTGTATTAGTTGACCCAGTTGGCACTCTTCCATTAATTGCAATCGTTGATCCAAGAGTACTTGTTGTAGTAATACTTGCAAAAGTTTTTGTATTTGGAGATGGCGTAGGATAACTTGCACTAAGTGCGCCGGCAAAGAATCTTAAAATATCAGACACATTAGTATTGGTGTTCCAAGTTGAAAAATATGAACCAATTAATGATGTTCCCCAAGGATAACTGTCACTTGGAACACCTACATTAACATTGGATGCGGACAATCTACCATTTAATTCAAAGCTACTTAAACCGTTTTGTGATGATGTAATGGTTTGTGTAGTTACAGTCAATATTTGTGAACCAGACAAACTTGCACTGATACTGTTATTATTTACGGTAATACTTGTTTGTGAATCTGGACTGGTTATTGCGTTACTACTTACATTTGCAACATATGATGCGGTTAAAGCGTATGATGATGAATTGCTGGTTAAACTATAACTGCTGGTTAAACTATAACTTGATGATATAACACTGCCACCAAAATAACTTGCAGTTTCAGAATATAAACTCCAACTTGCAGTAATTGGATAATAACTACCAGTGACTAATGTAGTACCACTACCAGCATTTAGTGCATATGAAGCAGTTAAACTATAACTTGAACTTAATGCATTAGATGCGGTACCTGATAAATAACTAGCTGTTTCTGCAAAACTGCTTGAATATGCAAATGCACTACTCAAAGCGGTGTCTGCATAACTTGAACTAATTGAATAACTACTTGAATTTGCAAATGAACTGGTTAATGCGTTAAATGCATAACTTGATGTTATAACATTTTTTGCCCAACTTGCGGTACCTAAGAATCCAACGTCATTAATTATACTTGATGTGTATGAACTAGCAGTAACATTTCCGTTAATTATCAAATTACTACGTAAAAATGTTGATCCTATTACATATAAATTATCATCTATGAATAAATTACCGCCAATACCAACACCACCATCTACAATTAATGCACCATTATTATATGTTAATCCATTATTATCTGTTGTGTTAGTGATGGTTGTAACTAAACTTGTAACAACGTTTGCATTAGGTTGTCCTGTTGCAACTATAAATTGACTTTGACCAACTACAAATGATGCTGTAGTATTAGATATTGGATTACCAACTTGAAGTTGGGCATGACCTCCTGCCGCATTTTGTTCACTTGATAAGTATATATAATTTGGATTTATAGGATTATCATTACTGATTATTAATGATCCGCTTGTATTACCCAGAGTTAATCTATTATTTGCGGGATTATAAGATAAAATATCTGCGTCAGTTTTTAAAGCAACGTTACTGCCTGTATTATTAACAAATGTAACATAATAGGTACTATTATCATTTATTTTATCAACATTTGATAATAAAGAAACAGATGCAGTTTGACTAAATGAACTGGTTAATGAATATGAAGAACTAATTACATACTCTGCCCAACTTGCGGTAATTGGATAAGTAGATCCCGTTATTAATGTAGTACCACTACCAGCATTTAGTGCGTATGAAGCAGTTAAAGAATAACTACTTGATACTGAATAAATAGAATTTATAGCATCAGATATACTTCCTGAAAAATAACTAGCCGTTGCTGCCAAACTGCTTGAATATGCAAATGCACTGCTCAAAGCGGTGTCTGCATAACTAGATGATAATGCATATGAAGACGTTAATGCGTAACTTGAAGTTAAAGCATATGAAGCACTTAAAGCATATGAAGACGTTAATGCGTAACTTGAAGTTAAAGCATATGAAGCACTTAAAGCATATGAAGATGATATTGATATACTAGAGCTATCAATATAACCAACATATCTTTTTGCAAAAATTGTACCACTGGCACTAATATTTGAAGCGGTAATAGAACTCCTAAACGTATAGGGTTCACATACTATATTTTTTCCAATGTATTTAAAATCTGACATATTATGTTAGTTCAGTTATGCTAGCAAACACATCTACAGTTCCAGTATTAGTTTTAACTTTTAGTAAATTTCTTGATAACATATTTATTTCTTTATCAATAATAACTGTACATTGAGGAAGCAAAGTTGTTTGTCTTGACAAATAAAAGTCCAAATCATCTATAGTAATTACCAAATCAAATTGTAACTCAACATCAGTTTTGTTTGAAAAATAGATTGATTTTAGTATTGAAGTTGAATTTACAGGAACAGTATATATTGTCTCAAATGTGGTTCCTATATCACTTCTTGCTGTATTTTTGTACAAAGTTGCCATAAATATCTTTCAAATAAATATTAAAATTTAATATAATCATGTTATATTTATACTTGATTATGAATAGACCGGAAAAAATCCTTGAAGAACAATTAATTGAAAAAATTGAAGAAATTTATGCGGACAGTGGTCTTGGTAGATGGTTTGGTAAAGGTGGTGTAGGTAGTAGTTCTGGTGGCGGGTGGGATAGATATGACAGTACAGGTAAAAAAGCAGGCAAATGTGGTGATGCTAAGAAAGGTAGTAGTTATAGTGCGTGTTTAGGTAAGAAATATGTAGCTAGATTAAGATCTAAGGGTGGTAAAAAAGCTATTGCAAATTGGGTAAAAAGAAAGAAATCAGCTCAAAATAAAGCAGGCAGAGGAGAAAAAGGTAGTGGTGGTAAAGGTAAAGCTCCTGTAAAAGTAAGTTATAAAGAACAATTGTGTGAAATTTTCATAATAAATCATAGAGAACAGTTAAAAAAAGATTTAATAAAATTTATAAAACAAGAATTTCAAAAAGATAATCTAAAATCACTTCATGCTGGTTTAAGTATTGTGGATTATAAGCCAGAAGATCCAGAAGATTGGTTTGAACACATTGCAGATAATATTTTAAATAGATTATTACAATACTTTGATGTTATACGTGGACAAACAGAAAGAAATCTAAAATCTTCTATTCCGCTTTCTAAAGATTAAATTTATAATTGTTTAATTATAAAAAGTAATATTTATAATTAATATGAAAAAGTTTCTCACACTAACCGTATTTATACTATTTTTAACTGGTTGTTCTACCGCAGTTATTCCTGGCAAACAAGTAAGTGTCGCACAAGATGCAATTGCCAAACAAGAAAAGAAAATAGATACTACGTCTGATGAATTAGTCAAAAATGATAAGGGTAAAAGAATACAAACTGCAGTGTTAGCTCAAGGTATTCAATATTCACTACAACAAGTTACAAATACATCTATTCAAGTAGAAACTGCAAAGAATCTAAATGAAAGAGTTATTAGCATTGTAGGTTCACCACATTTGGATGAAATCAAAAGAATCAAAGCTACAATTGATTTACTCAATTCATCAATAGAAGAAGAAAGAAAGAAGGGTGGAGAATTATTGGGTCAAAGAGATAGTGTAATTGATAAATTACAAAAAGAAAAAGAAGAATTAAAGAATCAATATGATGACCAACTTTGGCAAATGACTGATAAAGCCAAAGAAGTTGCCAAAGATTCTGATGAAAAACAAGCAACCAT
>Ga0181358_1001434_pt1 | contig 10914 bp, 12 predicted proteins | sample Fa13VDMM110SD_FD_130096 | JGI IMG/M metagenome (GOLD analysis project Ga0181358, IMG submission 130096) | Freshwater viral communities from Lake Michigan, USA - Fa13.VD.MM110.S.D | ecosystem: Environmental > Aquatic > Freshwater > Lake | place: USA: Michigan | collected 2013-09-24
CAGGAGTTGTTGCAACAACAATCACAAATTGCCTTTAATAAATGTGCTTGAGATGCCCTTGGTGTATGGAATGTAAATCAAACTAATATTTTTTTCATCTAACCAATCTTGGTCAAACTCCATCTGAGCATAATAATCTTTCCTAGCCCAATCAGAACCAATGGCAATCACATCAACCAACTCAACCATTTCAATAGTTTTTTTGGAATCTGAACCACCCACGTTTGCAACAACTTGGCCAACGTATTTACAGGACTCTAAAACATCTTTCCTCTGATCAAAAGTCAAAACAGGTTTCTTCTTTTTGTAATCATAAATAAACTCATCAGTATTCAAAGCCACAACAACCTGACCATCCACACCAGCAATCTGATGACACCGCTTCAAAAAATTAACGTGTCCAGGATGAAACAAATCAAAAGTTCCACCAGTATAAACTTTTAATCCCAACTCAACTGTCTCCTACGCTTAATTGACCATCTTCCCTCAGTAAAATCCTTTGTTTTAATTTTGTATTCGTTATATTGTGAATTGGCTTCAAAAGATAAATTATTTTCTTTTTGGAATCCTGCTTTTAATGTTGAGGAGTTGTCGTGAGCCAAGGGAATGAAAGAACTTAAAACTTCTACATTTTGGTTCTCGCATCTTCTTTGATAATCATTGTCCTCAAAATATGCAGGAACAAAAGATTCATCAAACAGACCAACCTTTTCCACAACTTCCCAACCTAAAGAAAAAGCACACCAAGCAGGTGAGCCATTGGATAAAATTAACTTATCTTTTCTTGAAAGTTCTTGAAACATTTTCAAGGAATCCCCACCCCACTCAACATCAAAATTTGTTACCAACCAATAATCAGCAAAAGGTAAAGATTTGATTCCAAGATTCCAAGAACCAGGAACACCCAGATTTGAGGGAAATTTAAGATGCCAAACTTTTGACACCCATTGATTCCAGGTTGGAGACCAGTCTTGTTGCTTAGCTCCATTATCAACAATCACCAAGTCCTTGATTGGGTAATTTATTGATTTGATCATTCGGTCTAAAAGGTCATATCTGGTTAAAACAGGAACAATCATTGCTGGTATCAAAACAGGTTCTCCTCTTATGTAAAACGCTAAATTTTGCCGTTTAAGGCGTTCCTAGACCCATCTGAAGCCACTCTTTGCAAAATACTATCCAACGTTGGTTTCCATTGTGTTTCAAAAACAAAATCAGCGTTATATTGTTTTGCAAAATCCACAGCCTTTTCACTTTTAACTCTGCCTTTGTTATACGCCTGTTCTAGTGCATCAATAATTTCTGGGACAGATGGTAAATGAAACCAAGCCTTTTGAGGTGCATTCCAAAGAGGTTGCCCACCAATCAAATAACCATCACCGCACAGTTCAGCAGATGCGGCAAAATTAGAAACAATTACAGGTGTACCACAAGCAAGACTTTCAATGGTAGGAACACCGAAGCCCTCTCCATAACTTGTTGCAAGCAAAATATCCATTGCCGTGTAAATTGTTGCCAAAATATTTTGGCTGATTCCTGTGCGTAACAAATAAGGGTCAGGAAAAATAACTTTCTTAGGATCAATCCCACAAGACAAAATCAAATCATTCAACTTAATTCCACCAAGAGAACCAGATGCCTCTGTGTGTATATACAAAACAGCGTCATCATATTTTTGTGCAAACATTGAAAAGGCTAAAAGATTTTCCCCAAACGCTTTTCTGTTAGGCATCACGCCTTTGTTAGCTGCATTCATTCCAACAATAAATTTATCTTCGCTTACACCAATAAATTCGCGACCAGTCATCTCATCACCATCAATAGTCTTAAAAGTTTTGGTTGGTTTGAAAACAGATTCAATTGCGTGCGGCACATACCAAGATTCGATACCAACATTTTCTAACATTGATTTACCAAACTTGCTCATAGCAATTGGGTAAACATTTGGGAGTCTGCACCAAGCTGCAACTTCAGGTGGTGCTGGTGTGTGATCAATAGGAGTCCAAGAAGCAACAGGAAACTCTTTCCACTTATCGCCACGAAAAACCCAGACGTCAAAAAGGGTCATCAATAAATGTTCTGCATCTTTATCTCTTGAAGCCCAATCGTACATATGAGCAGGAATTACATCATTAGACCAAGTTTCATTTCCGCGAGGATAAACAGGAATCCCGCCTGCTGGACTGTTCCAAACAGTTGATGCTGCTTCTAAACCATAATTTGCTGCAATAGCGACTTCATCACCATTAGCTTTAAGTCTTGTGGTTACTTGTGCGCTCTGAGTTCCATATCCAGTAGCGGCCCAGGGGCTATTGGAAACCCAAAGAATGCGTCTTGGGTGTTGTACAAGAGTTTGTACTTTTGAATTTTTGTTTTGTTTTTCTAATGATCTTCTTTGTTCACGATTCACGCAAGAACTCCATATGTTCGCAGGTTGTCTCCTACCTTATTACAGATAGGAGACGAGTTATGTCTAGGACACGGCCTGCGCTCCGTGTCCCAGAACTTTTACTAAATCAAAAACTCGGTTTAGGAGTTGCTTGACTTAAAGAATTTGACGTGACTTGTTTGAATTAGGTCTCCGTCATATCTTGCTGTTGCACGGAATGTAATTAAATCATTGCTGAATGCAAAATCATCAGAACGATCTAATTTAATTCCACCAACTGAACGAACATAGTAACTTGGTAGATTTCCGAAAATCACAGGTTTAACGGCTGATGCTGCTGTTGCCATTGCTGGGTTTTCGAATATTGAATAACCAAGTAACAAGTCGTTTGTATCTGCTGAAAGTGCTGGTGTAAACAAGAACTGTCCTTGACCATCTTTCAACTTACGAACGTTTGCAATTGAAGTTGCGTTCATTTGGAAACCAGTTCCAGGAAGTCTGCGACCTACTGTATCAACTGAGTAAACCAAATCAATCAAGTTATCTGCTGTTGGATTCAACGAAGTTCCAGTTAAGGCTGAACCTGCACGAGTAACAATTCCGTTTGGCTGAACTGTTCCTGTACCTGTTGTCAATCCCTCATTGATTGCAAATCCAAGAGCATTTCCTGTTTGAACAGCAAGAAATGACAAAATGTCAATTCCTGCATCTTCAACTAATTCTCTAGAAACTTGTGTCAAGAATGAGTATTTATATGCTGACAAAGTTCTGAATGAATTGAAAACTGGATCGCTTTCAGCAATTGCGTTGCCCTCAGTTGTAACAGTTCCAACGCTGTATGTGCTTAGTGATGGAATTTGTAAATTCTCACCTGAAGCGGTATTCAGAATTGTTGAAGTTTCCAACATTGGTCCAACTGTACGAGCAAGCAAAATAACTTGATCATAGAAAGAGGTTGGAACTGGCGAACCAGTTGAACCTTTTGTTATGTCGCGTTTTTCGAAATTGTATGAACGGATTTCACCGCGTGCTAAAGCACGGATGGCATCTGCATCATTTTTTTCTTTTGCTAGTTCTTCAACTGGTCTTGCTTGGTTTTCCATACCTCTCATTGCTTCAACAGCGCGAACTTCGCGATCTGCATCTGCTTTTAAGGTTTCGATCACTTTTGCGCGTGAATCTAGATCAGCGGAGATACGATCATATTTTTCGTTTTCTTCTGCTGTTAGATCGCGTTTTTCTGACGCAGCATTATCAAGAAGTTCTTTGGCTTCGTGCCAAGACTTTTGACGTGCTTCGTGTTGTTGTTTAATGTATTCCACGAATACTCCTTATATAATTGTTTTTGATATTGTGTATCTGCGAGGCTCACTCGACAGTAAAAATGGTGGTGGCTTCCACGCAACCACTATTAGTCTAACAAAGATTTAACGTGTCTCTTTTATTTCTGTGATTCTGGTTTCTTGAACTGGTTCAAATTTTTTTGTTTCCATTGGTTTGTCAAGATTAGCAATTGCTTCAGCGATTGCATCAGCCATTTCAGCGATAACACCTGATTGTGGATAACCTGCTGTTTTAAGGATTGCGTCTTTTATTTTATCTTTTTCCATTTGTTATACCGCCTTGAATAGTAGGTCTAGATGCTTACGCTTCAGGTCTAACAGATCATCTGTTGATGGAGTGTTTTCTCTTAGCTTGCTAACAACTTCTTGCAATAAATCAGCGTCAGAGTTTTGTAATTGTTCGCCTGCTTCAAGTTTTACCATTGCATCAGCCAAAGCATCAATATCAACATTGGTTCTTGTTGCAAGAATATCTAAACTTCTTACTGAGGCTGTTGTTGCTGTGTAAGCTGGAAAACCTGTAACAATTGAAACTTCGTGTAAACGAATCTCTTTCAACTGTCTTGTCATTCCATCACTTGAAAAGACGTCACCTTTAGGTGGTACGGAGAAACCAAAAGACATTGAGTGAACATCTCCACGTTCCATAAGCACAGCCAAGTCACGACCAGCGGTTGTGTCAGGCAATGTGGCTTCAGCTAATAAACCCTTTGAATCTTCTGTGAGTCTTAAAGTTTTTGAACGTGTGGATGCTAAAACTTCATCCATATTGTGATTCTTAAAAAGTTTAACTTCGTTGCGTGCTTTGAGTGAACGTTTGAAAGCACCAGGCATAATTCTTTCAATGAAAGGTAGTGGTTCTGAGTCGCTGTCAAAAACTGCTGCGTATCCTGAGAACTGCATTCCATCTGACTCTGTGGTTAAAAGTCTTAATTCAAAATCAACATCATTTTTGACTCTGCGTTCAATTTTATTCATTTGATTTTCCTTTTCATTGTGGTTTAAGTTTACATTAACTGAGGACCAGCGAGATTGGTTTTCTTCCATATCTAATCTCTCAACAACACCTTGAGCAAAATCCGCTGCTCTTTGCGCTGACCTTTTAGTTGGTCCGCTCCCCCAAAGAAAAAAAGCCACGAGTCCTGGACCTGGATATTGTGGATCATTAGGATCAGAATTTTTTGGGGCATCTAAATCAACAAGGTGTCTAGCAATCCAAGGTGAAATTCTGCGCCATTTATCTTCACTAACATTCCCAGCAGCCATTTCCCTTGCTTCACGAATGGTTTTATCGGTTAGCCCATCTCCACCTTTACCCTCAGCATTAAGTTGTAAACCTCTGCGAGCAGATGCACGCATATATGCTGGTGGACTTAAATCAACTTGTCTTTGTTCATCTGAAAATGAATCATTTGTTCTGTTTGATTTTGGATGACCTTTAGGTAATAAATCATTATCAGTAACATATTTTGCGTTTGCTGGTCTGCCATTTCTCAAAAGGTAAAGGAAAGCATTTACTCTTGCCATTGACCAAGCCGCTCTGGAAACACCTGGTCTAAAAGAAGTTGAATAAGCCCCTGATCCTCTCCTGTAAACGGATTTGAGTGTTCCGAGTCTTGTTCTTGTGTAATCAGGTTTTGATAATTCTTTCATTTTGTCGTTATGTTCAGAAACTTTATTTTTCAAGGCGGTAGTTGTGGCAGCACTAAAAGTTATGCTTGCCCCTGAACCTTTTGCGCTTCCAGGTTTATTGGTGTCGCTACCTTTTATTTGTTCTTTCTTCGGTGCAGGTGCTCTTTCTTCATCTTCCAAATCTTCGTCATCATCATCAGTTTCATTAACTAAAGCATCATAAACTGCGTGAGTTGAACAAGGCATATAAACTGTTTCACCATTTTCATCAATGGTGTGTGTGCCCTCACAACCTATTTCATCAGCCCTGTCTAATGCTTCTTCTTCTGTTGCAAATTTATCTTCTGCTCCTACTGGTGCACGATAAAGAGTTTTCATTTTTTTCTTTTTGTGTTTCATTCTTTCACCACCAGGTTCTATATCCTCAGCAATGGAAACAGCAACCATCTGATCAATGGCTTCCTGTTTTGTTTCGTGACAACCAATAACTTCACCATCTTCTTTTATTGTGGCAAAGCCATCACAACCCTCAGCATCATTCGTAATAAAATAAGGCATTAAAAATCCTGTTTAATAAAAGATATAACGTGACCTGGTTTACTAGAAACAGCATAAATTTGGTTTCCTGGTCTTAAAGTTATCTCAAAACTATCTAACTTCACTAAACTCATTCCTGTTGAAGTTGTAACTGATGGGCCACCTAAAAAAAGACTGTCAGTATTATCGTTATTGTGGAGATGCAAATGAATAGGGTTAGAAGATGAAACTCCATCTATAAGTGTTGCAACTGTTCCAATTGTTACTGCTCCACTTGTTAAAGCCATTATTGAACCTCATAAACTGATTCTGGATTTACTGGATCAATCTGTGCCACCTGCTGTAACTGTGTTGATGGAACTCCTGTGTGGGCAATCTTAGGAAGTCCAAGTGCTGACAATACTTGTGCAGGGTCAAAACCTGTTTGAACTAATCTTGCTGCCATAGAAACACGTTTATCTTGCTCAACAACATCTGCTTCCACCAAGTTAATATTTGCAAGAGGAACACGATTACTGTCCCCATTTTCAACTGGTCTCAAGTCCTCAAATCTTCTAACATCATTCACGGAATAAAAACCTGCCTGTAAACCAATTGAGTATCCTTGGATTCGGGTTGTGAAGTCACCACGCAATAAACCATCAACATTAAATTTTAAAAATGCTTCGGTTGGTAAAAGTGTTGAATAAGCAAATTCAATTTTTTCTATATATGGTCTGAGTGTATGTGTAACAAAGTTGATGCTGTTTTGTTCAACTGAGGCATAGCTCATTGCACCAGGTGTTGAAACTTGAATCATATGAAGAGGGACACGGAACATTCTTGCAACTGATTCGACTTGGAATTTTTGTGAATCAAGCATTTGTGCTTCGTCAGGATTTACACCAGTTTTAACATATTTTGCACCAGCAGATAGAACACCTGTTTTATGTGCTTTCTTGTAACCTTTGTGTGCGTTATCAAATCCAGCTTGTAAATCTTTTGCTTGTTGTGAGGTCAAAGCACCAGGGAACTCAATGATGCCCTGTGAGGTTGCGCCTTGACCAAAGAATCTTGCAGCAAAACTTTGTAACGCTGAAGCCAATCCTAAGTTTTCTCTAAGTTCCGTTACTCTCGAAGTTCCACGCAAAGCACCAGGTTTACGAATTTCTGTAATGTGTAACATATCTCTTGCTTGAACAACTCCAGCATAAGAATTATCAACAACATATTCAACTTCTCTCGTTACAGGATTTCTTTGAACTTGGACTCTCAGAGGATCGAGGCAAACAAGGTTTGCAACATCTCCACGACCATCACGATAAATTCTTGTGAAAGAGTTACCATCTAAAAGAAGTGAGATGAGAACTTGTTGATAATGTTCACTTCGAAGTAAATCAATGTCTGGTCTTTGTACCCATTCAGGTTTTGGTCTGTAAGGCAAACGATTACCATCACGTCTGATAAAAGAATCAACTGGAAGTGTTGAAATGGTGTCAGATATTAAAAGCACACAAGCATAAAAAGCACCGATACTAAATGAAGTTTTTTCATCTATGTTTGCACCTGATTGTGTTTCAAAAGCAAAACTGTCACCTGCGCCCCAAATAGATTGAAACGAAATTGCTCTGTTCTCGCCAAGATTAAAAAGATTACCTAACATCATTTACCTTTCTCAAGCGCAAGACCAAATAAAACAAAAGAAACACCTAACGCAATTATGCCCGCTGGAATAAATATGAGGCCAAGACCTAAAGAAACTGTAAAAAGTCCGACTGCTTGAATGGTTGATGAAATCAAAAAATCTCCTAAAAGAAAAACTCTGGGACTATCGTTTGAGGATTGGTCCGAGAAACTGTAGCTCTATCGAAAGCAATTATGCTTGCAACAGCAGCGTCAATTTTTCTTGGACTCCCTCTGTGTTCTTTAACAATCCTAGGGCCAAGTCTATCAACTTTTACAACAGCATTGGAAATGTGTCTTGTTAAAAGTGCGTTGCCATCCTGCGTGAGTTTTTCTCCAACAACAGCGTCATAAAATTTTGCACAAGCAGGAATCATTCTTGAAGCTGAGGTTGATGGCCATTCCACAACAGGAAGACCTGCATCCTGTAAAACCTGCATACTTCTTTGCCAACGAAAAGGATCACAGGCAATCTCTAAAACATTAAATCTTTGACAGGCTTGAATAATTGAGTTCTCAACTTCTAAAGAATCCACTCGCCAAGTGTCGTCATCTTCAGGTTGTTTCTCCCAGGCTTCCACCATAAAAACGTGTGGGTTTTCTTCAACGGTCACACCAATTATTACTGAAGCATCACCAGAAAAAGAACCATCAAAACCAAGAATCACAGGAACATCTTTACCTATTTCTTTTGTGGTTTCTCTACTTTCCCAAACACCATTTGGAAGCCAAGCGGTTTGAGAAGATACCCAAGCGTTAGTTCTTTTAGTTCTAAATTCTGATTCAGGAGTTCTTTTAACCGCGGACTCAAAATCTTCTTCAGAGTTCAAATCACCAAACGCAGGATTAGCAAGTTTCCAAGTCTCAGGGTTTCTATGATCCGCTTCAATAGATGCTTCCCACCAAGCCATAAAAAAAGATGGGTCATCATATTCGCCACGAATAACTTTTTGTCCATACTGATACAAAGAATAAGCAATTGAATCTTGACCAGTTGAATCAGTTTTCACACCAGCAGTTGTAATAGACAACAACAGCGGCTCACGTCTAGCACCCATACCAAGTTGCATAACGTCAAACAGTTCACGATTAGGTAAAGCGTGCAACTCATCCATAATTACAAGAGTTGGTGATAAACCCTCTTTTGTGTAAGCCTCGGATGAAAGCACACGATAAATTGAACCTGTTGCAGGAATCTCAATCGCGTCACGATACAACTTAGCTTGAGACATTAACTCTGGCTCAGCTTCAATCATTCTTTTTGCGTCACCGAAAACAATTCTTGCTTGGTCTCTATCAGCGGCACAAGAATAAATTTCCCCACCTTGCTCACCCATAAATAAACCCCATAGAGCAATACCAGATGACAAAGCCGATTTTCCGTTTTTTCTAGCCATTCCTACTAGGGCTGTGCGGTGCTTAAACATTCCATCATCACGTACAGCAAAAACGTTATTTAACAATTGTGTTTGCCAATCCCTTAAAACTAAAGGTTCACCAGCGCGACCAGCAACAGTATCTTTAGTTTGAATACATAAGGCGTTAATAAAATTTGAAACCTGCCAACCTTTTGAATCAGATAACTCTTGTTCGGTAAGAGGTGTGACCCAACGGGGTGGCCAACCTTTAATCTCTAGGTTTGTTTTGCTGTTCACGCAGAGCCTCTAGTTTAGAAATCTTTTTAACCTCAGCTACACCAAGTCTTGAACGATCAGTTGGTGTGAAACCAAGAAGTGAAAGATTGCCAATAAGTTGTCTTTCTAAATCTCTTAATCCTTTTCGTTCTTCTGGTCTGTTATCTTGCAAAACTTTTATTCGTAGATTCCAACGTTCATCAACCATCTCACAAGTCATAAGCAATAGCTCAATATCTGTTTGTGGACTTAACCAAGTTTGACCCATACTCCAGGTTCTATTCCAAAGGGCTTTAGCGGCCTCTGTGACGATTGGTCTTGGTGGTTCAGGTATTTCGTACATTGATGGCAGCAAAACAAGTGAACCCTCAGTTGGCAGAGGTCTCTTGCCTGGGTTTCCGAGCGCACGTTTTTGTTCAATAGGTTTTGGCGGTCTGCCCATATGTGCCATATTAAATAAAATTTTGAGCGGTGGGCAGGGATTGCACCTGCACTTTATTGACGGAATCAATACGGCTTTCTTCTAAGCCCTCCACCGCAGATGGATAAGGTAATGCTATCTTAATAATTTTTTTTCTCATTGTTCTGTCTAATGGATATAAATACCTATGTTTTGGTGCTGTAATTATTATTTCTGCTTTTGGGTCTAAATTTTTTTGAATCCAATTCAACGATTGAATACCACCTACAGCACCTACTGATCGTGGATGAGTTTTTTTTCCTTTAATGTTAAAAAATTTTGCTGCATTGCTTGATCCAGTATAAATCCAATTTCCTGCTTGATAAATTCCGCCATAATGACCTTGATCAGGATCTGCAAAAGAAACTATTAACCGTAACCCCGTATTATGCAATTTAAGATTTTTAATTGCTTTTGAAACTATTTGACTTACTGGTGCTTCGTGTTTGTCTAATGCAACCCTGACTAACTCGCAAAGTTCATTTTGTTGCAAATCGTAAGGCTTTCCCAAATTTGGAGTAGCGCCTCGACCAAATAAAACTACACCGATAAATTTTTCATTTTCCCAAACTCCATATTTTATCAATTTACCTATTGGCATTTGTTTGGAATAATGCCAATTAAGAACTGCAAATTTTGCTGCTTCGTGTGTTACGCCAGCTACCTTAACGCTCACGCTTTTTCTATATTTCCCTTGGCATCAACCCGCCATTGAAAGTTGCAACTAGGGCAAATCACAGGGGAAAATTGATCTAATCTAGGTTGGTCATTTTCATCTGGTAAAAAATTTGGGTTTGTAGGTGGTTGCAATTCTGCAAATCCAAATTCAAAAACATCCCAACCCACAGCATCTAACTCAATTAACTGATCAGCCAAAACCTTGGCATCCCACTCAGCTAACTCAGCAGTCCTATTATCAGCAAGGGCATAAGCCTTAACCATCTCAGGAGTCCAATCAACAGGAATCCGAACAATAGAAACCTCAGCCCAACCCAAACTCTTAGCAGCCTCAACAGTTCCATTACCAGCAACAATCACATTCGCAGCAGTAACAACAATCGGCTTACGCTGACCAAACAACTTCAAACTTCCAGCAATCGCATCAATGTTTTTACTATCGTGCTTACGCGCATTCGTAGGATCAAAAGACAAAGCTGAAATGTTTACAGTTTCAATTCGCAGGTTAGTCATACGATTATGTTATCAGTTTTTTGAAATTGGACTTTCGCGACACCGCGTAAGCAGTTGGGCGCGGGC
>Ga0181358_1001435_pt1 | contig 10911 bp, 13 predicted proteins | sample Fa13VDMM110SD_FD_130096 | JGI IMG/M metagenome (GOLD analysis project Ga0181358, IMG submission 130096) | Freshwater viral communities from Lake Michigan, USA - Fa13.VD.MM110.S.D | ecosystem: Environmental > Aquatic > Freshwater > Lake | place: USA: Michigan | collected 2013-09-24
AGATATGGATTGTTTGCAAATACTTCTACTACATTAGTAAATGGATTTTTGTGTTTATTCATCCATGAATCTGGACTGAAGAATTTAGCAATACAATCAGGTGATGGTATAATTACTGTGCAATCCGGATATTTTTGTTTAATCAATCTAGGCATTGCTGACAATATAACCCAATCGCCATATGAATGGCAAGTTCTAAATATAATAAACGTGCCTTCATTTAAATAATTTTTAGGAATATGCTGTGGATTAGTTATTGCAAACCCGAGTCGAGATACATCTGCTATAGCCTGGAAATATTCATTATACTGTATCATACGTTTATTGTCAAGTTTTTAATGTTTACTGTTTTATAAATCCCAAAAACTATATACTCCTTTAGCTAACTCAAATTGAGGCCATACAAATTGATCACGTCTAGGTTGTCGTTGAGCCCAATTCCACATCTCCAAAAGGCCATGGCTTAATTTTGTATTGTAAGAATATCCTAGGATATCGACTGACTTCTGCCATGTAGGTATTGAATGTTTAACCTCGTGCCTACCTTCCAAATAAAGCTTATCACCTGCCCCTATAACTTTAATAAGTGTATCACAGGCCTCATTAATACTTACCTCTTCAATACCGCCAAGATTTATTATTTGTTTTGATGCGTTTGGTAATATAGCTGATTTCCAAAGCGGTTCTAAATTATCATCTATATAACTAAATGCTCTAGTTTGAGTTCCATCTCCAAATATTGTCATAGGATCACCATTCATATGTTGAAACATCCATATACCTAATACATTACGATATTTGTCCCAAATATTTTGTTTTATACCATATACGTTATGTGGTCGAATAATGCACCAATCTAAATTGTGTTGTTTGCCAGCTATTTGTATATCCATTTCACACGCATATTTTGCTACGCCATATGGATCTATTGGATTTGGAGTCTGCTTTTCATTAAACAGTCCACCCTCGCCATGGCCATACACAGCAAGTGTTGAAGTGAATACCAATCGTTTTACGCTATGCTTAATACATTCGTTTATTATTTGAGCAGTTGCTACTAAATTGTTTTTGTAGTTATATTGGCGAATGAATGGAGATAATCCTTCAGCAGCATATGCTGAAAAATGAAATACGTAGTCAGGTTTTTCCTTTTCAAAGATGTCCTTAATATCTAGATGATTGACGTCTAAGCAGTAGAATATAACTTTTGTATTTATATTTTCCTTATATCCACCACTGAGATCATCTATGCCTACTACCCTATACTCCGATTTATTCTCTATAATCCAATCTGCTAATCGGCTGCCTAACAGACCAGCAACTCCTGTAATTAATACTGTGTTCATGAAAATATTTGATTATAATTGTCCATATAATATTTTTCGTATGGTCTAAAATTTTCTCCTTTACTAATCAATCTTAAATTGTCAAATAATTGATGATTAAATGAAGAATATTGTTTAGGATAGTCAGCTGACAATGTTTCATTTCTAGGGAATGTTTGTTTAGATTGATCTGTTAAGCTGATCCAATCGGAAGTATCATAGCTTATATACTCTCCTAATCTATGAACAAACTCGGTATCTTCAAAACCAATTCCAATATAATACTCATTAAAGAATCCAGCCTCAGTTAAATATTCCTTGTTAACAAGAAATGATGACCAGCAACTATTAGTTTTAACTATAGTATCTGTTTTAGTTGATATTTTAAATTGGATTATATCGTTTATAAAATTGTTTAATATTCTACAGTCGTCGTTTAAAATAAGACAGTTGTCGTAGCTAGAATTAATAACAATATCATTCCAAATTTTTGCACAGCCTCGAAATTTTAAATAGAAGTTAGGGTATACGTTTTCATAGCGTAGACATAGTTGTAGTATGTAGTTTCTATAGTCATTATCAAAGTCTTGTCCGTAGTCGCAATTAACTGCTAAGTATATAGGAATTGTACTTTGTTTTCGAATATCATCAATTAGTGTAGTAACGTATTCTCTTCTCTTTGAATACGTCATTATTCCTATACAATAAGATTTGTTATTTATAATCATAATAATATTTTTTTAATTTATATAATTGATCAATAATAGGATCAGTTTGAATATCTCCAATAAGACATTTGTCATGTAACTCAGTATTTTTTTCTAATATAAGAATTTCTTTTTGAAAAACCAAATTAAATTTATTTAATAATTCAAATTTAGAAACACATTCGCCTTGTAATATAGTTTCTATTTTATAGGAATCCCATGAATTGATTAATGCATAACATTGTTCAGCCCATTCTAATGTAGTATTTCCGTTCCACATTGCTTTTGTATATCCATACACTTTAATTGTTTGAGACAAAAACCACTCTAACAAACTGTCTGCAGAATTTAATTCAGGTCCAATTATTGAAGTTTTTAAAATCTTAGTACGAACGCCTAACTCAACTATATAATCTCTCGCAGCTTTCTTTGATACTCCATAATCATCAAAATCCATTTCACAATCTGTACCTGGATGTATTACATTACAAGTAGTATATGTATCTAGCCAAATAGGCAATTCATAATTTATTGAAAAATCTTTTGTCTTTTGCGGAATAGCCCCGATACAATTAACAATATAATATCCTTTGTATTGACTAACAAATTCTTTAAATTCACTAGTAGGAAATTTATAGTCACAGGTAGTAATATTATATCTTTTATTAGATAAATACTTTACTACCATATGACCTAACATTCCATTATGGCCTAATACCATTACATCCATGCTAACTTATTATTTGGGTGAACTTTTTTGCAAATAGTTACTCCAGGGTTAAATGGCAAAGTAACTAATTCAAATTCATTGCTATGCAATTCTTTAATTTTGATTGGCGTTTTATAACAGTCGTTACAAAAATGTTCTTGAATTAGCTCTTCACTATATGGATATGTATCATGAAAAAATACAAACCCATCAGGAACTACTAAATCTTTTACATTCATAAAATCTAAATAAGATTGCTCGTGACTATGATCAGCATCAATAAAAACCATATCAAATTTAAGATTTAAATCTTTAATTGAATTAAAGTATTCATCTGTATACATTTGATGATATTGCATATTTGCAGCTAAATTAAATGCCCGGGGAGCTGCATCAACTGCTATAGCTTCATTGCAATATTTAGATACTGGTATAAAGCATTTGCCATCCCTCACTCCTAACTCTAAATATCTTTCAGGTCTAATCCATCCTGCGAACCATTCTAACAAATTTACATGATCAAAAGTTTCTAACGGCGGCGGAACATTTCTTAAATATATTGGTTTCATATTATATTACATTTGATTTAACTAAGAAGTTATATATTTCACTTTCTGGCATTAATGCGTCATATGAATTATAAGAAATACATTCATCACGTATAATATCATCACTAATCAAATAATGTTCATGTTCTTCCGTACGCATCCATTCTTCTGCTGAAATCATTTCTTCATGAAGTTTTTCGCCTTTTCTAATTCCAACTGTTTTCAATTCAATACTATTTTCATCGTCTGTATAATGTTTAATTAATGATCGAGCAATATCTGTAATTTTAAATGATTTTACTTTTGGAATTGCAATCTTTCCATGTGAATACGGACTATTATATGACCACTCAATTAATTTAGCTGCAGATTCCAATGTTAATAAGAATCGAGTCATTCGTTGGTCAGTGATTGGTAAGAATTTTGAATTTGATTGAATTAGTTGTTTAAAATATGGAATAACAGAGCCCGTTGATTCTAATACATTTCCATAACGAACTAAACAAACTTTGATATCAGTTTGTTTCTTTGCAAATTCAATATACATACGTTCTGAAATTGCTTTTGACATTCCATATACATTTACTGGTTTGCATGCTTTATCAGATGAAATATAGATCAATGTTTCAATTTTATGAATACTTCGTCTAACTGCTTCTAATAGATTTTGATGACCGATGATATTAACATTTACTGATTCGTATGGATTAACTTCACAAATTGGCACATGTTTTAATGCAGCTGTATTGATAATAATATTTGGTTTAAAATCTTCTATTGCATTTAGAATTGAATTCTTATCTTTAACATCTCCAATCATATATGATACATTGTTTGTGTATATTGGATTTGTTTCCATTGCAACTTGTTTATGTTCGTCGCGACTCAAAACTTTGATAATATTATTATTTTGGTACAAACCAATCAATGTTTTACCCAAAGCACCGGTGCCACCTATTAAAAGAATTTTTTTATTGTTCATTGTTCACTTTTTTTGATTGAATCATTTGTTTAACTTTTGGAGAATATGTCGGTCCTCTACCATCATGTAAATTTTCTAAATAATATGTTTCGTCTGCCGGCATATTATCAATATCATAATACCATGGTATATGTTTTGACATAAAATTGCCGGCCATACGAATAACTTCATTTTGCCATAATGGTTTAGTATTTGGTGCGTAAACTGCGAATGTTGTGTCTATTGAGGCATGATATAATTCATATGTTGAATGTGATATTTTATTTTGCCAAAATGGTGATTCTATAGAAATGACATGTTTACTAAAATCAGTATTTGGCAAATCATCTATCTTTAATCCTAAGCCAACTTTTCCTACATTAAATTGTTTACAAACTTCAATCATACTATTGATAAAATCATCTGGCGCTTCATCTATAGGCACTACATCTGAATCAGTAAAAACATAAAAATCTTTAACTATCTCAGAAAATATAGGATGAGTTAGTTCAAATGCTAGTCTATAAAACGTACCCGTATCATACAATGTTTGATCTATTGTATTTTTAAAAACAGTTACCCCACATTGCTCATACCAATCCAATGTTGGTTGATATGTTGTTTGATTATCAATAATAGTGATATTGTTATAGCCTCGTTGCGTTAGTGAATTTACTAACATTTTAAGTGGATTTAATCTATCTTTATTTAAAATTACTATAGGTATGTTTTTCATATGTTATTATATTATAATGATTTTTATTTAATTTTCCAAGCTATTTTATTTATTTTATATTATTTTTTATCCATTGGTCTACCGATATTGTCGGATGCCAATTTAATTTACTACATGTTTCGTTATATGTTTGTGGATTGCTGTCTGACCGGTCCCCTAGTCTAGGTTTTATAAATACAATGTTATCTGAAAATAATTTTGCTATTTCTAATATAGAAAATGATATAGGATTAACTAAATCAAATTCATCATTAGATTCATAATGCCAGGCTTTAATCAAACCATCAACAATATCATCTACATATGTAAACATTCTTCGTTGTTCACCGGTACCGACAACTGTTATTGGGTCATTGTTTTTGTGTTGTGTTTCAAATACACTTATCACAGATTCATATCCAGGTACTGAAGAACTATCATGGCCCGGGCCAAATACATTATAAAAATAACAAATTGCATACTTAGATCCATACCATTTTGCAAAAGATGTAATTAAATCAATACTCATTGATTTGCTTAATGAATAAGGAGATTGGTTTGTTCCTTCTGATGCAAATCTAGTACTAGAAGCTGCATAAATAATTTTTATATTTTGTTTCATACAAAAATTAACTACCTCAAATGTTCCGACTGTATTGTAATCCCAAACTCGTTCGTATTCTTCAAATGACGGATGTATTCTAGAATATTCACCTAAATGGAATACTACTTGAGGATGAAATGGTAAATCAATATCATTAATATTTTTTGTATGATCTTTGATATATGTTACCCCGTGTATTTCATTTTCATGTTTGCCTGCACTGTAATTATCAATTACAACAATATTATTTCCTCCGTCTTTGAGACGTTTAACTAAATTCGAACCGACAAAACCAGCTCCTCCTGTTACTAGTATATTCATTTTAATATTTTAATGGTGCTCCCCAATTGGATTGCATTACAATGCCTAAATAATTTTGTTTAAAATGCTCTTCTGTATATCCTTGTCGCTTAAAGTCGTGATATTGTAAATTGAAGTGAAAAAACTTGAACATTGGTTCTATAGCAAATATAAGAATTTCTTTTGATACTAACAAATATTCTCCATACCAAGTAAATTCGCTAGGCACAGATTCTATTAAATTTTCAAACTTTAATCCATTTGGTTTAAGATAATTTTCTTCTAATGACTTCCAAACTTTAGTTGACCAAATAATTGGTCCAGGGCCAAAATCATATATTCGACCTGGTCTTCCTAATAATTCCATAATTGGAGTTCGGGTTTCATTAAACGTTAAAAATGGATCAAATCCTAAATTTACGCTATGTCTAGAAGTCCATTCAAAAAGATCTTTTTGTTCATGCATTACAGTATATGGAGTATCTTCATCATACATAAAATCAGATACATAAAAGTCTTTAATAAAATATGAGTCTGAATCTAACATTACATAATTCTCACATACACCTAATTTCCAAAAATTACTTTTTACAATTTGTTGAGTATTCCAATTTTGACTAGAAATAACATAAATTTCTTCATCAGCAACTAAATTTACATAAGAGCAGTCAATGTTATTTTTAAATAACTCTATCTCGTATGAAGGAACTGATACGTAATATGGTATACTATCTTTGTTATACTTTTTAATTGATTCAATTGATACTTTAAGGCGTTCTAAATCGCCTGAAAAACTTTTTGTATATAGTACTATTTTATGCATATTATATTGAATATTGCTCTCCATGAGCTCTTAAGTTAAAAAATAATTGTTTATATTCAGAATTTATAAAATACTGAAACATTTTTTTGTCCGCGTTCCGACAAAATTCATCAATACCAATATCGATTTTATTTTGTTTAAATGTCTGAGAGTTTAAGTGACATATAGTATGAGTGTCATCTACTACAGTTTTCCATCTATTTTGTTCAGTAATACATCCAGTAAATAAGTCTAGACCCCATCCATAAATTAATTCATCAGGATATTGATTGATTTTTTCTAATACCCTTCTATGAATTAGTGGACATTGAAAGTCTACCCATTTAACAGCTCGCATACCTTTACCCCAATTCCACATTTGCTTCCAATGGCATTGTTCAATTGAAGCATTAATAACTGACGGAGAATATACATCTGCATTAGATGTCGTTGCATTTTCTATAGATGTACTAAGGAAACTAGGTCCATGAAATATTAAATCGTTATTTAAAAAATACAACCATTCATGTTCTGTATTATTAAGGAAGTAGTCTAATACTATATTAAATCCGCCCCCAAAAAATACATTTTGGTCTACTTGATGCGTTGTCGATTTTGCTAATAGCTCGTTTGAACCGTTATCTAAAACCATAAGCTCACACTCATTAAAGTATGAATCTCGTTTTAATTGAGTTACTAGATTATCTGTTAAATCTGGTAAATTATGATTGAGTGTCGCTATTAACATATTTATGAAATTCTTTTTAGGACTGTTAATCCATTGTTATGTGTGTATCTTGTGTGAATTTCCCATTCCGGGAAGTGTGCTAGAAAGTCTTCTATTGCTGTCCATAGACCAAGCTTAACATCCCCATGGAAATTAGGCTCGGGAGATACTGCCCAATTAGCTTCGTCATCAGATGCGTATGTCGTAGTATCATGCATTATGATATATTTTTTTACTCGACTTTCATGTGTAATTAATTCACTAATCAATTGACGATAGGTATGCCATGTGTCAATAAAAAGCAAATCACATTGATTAAATTCATATGATATAGAATCATTTAATATAAATGAAAAATCAACGCGTTCTTGTTTAGCACATTCATAAGCTAATTCTAATTCATGGCCTCCTCCAAAATGATCCGGGTGCAATATATCAACTGAAGTTAATGTTTTAGGTTTACCCATCATTAACGCAAATGTCGAAATTGGAATTCGGACTCCTAATTCTATAATCGTTTCGCAGTCAGATGCAAAATCTTTAATTGCTGCTAAATGTTCATTAATATCGCTAGGACTTGAACATAATAAATTGAATTTTTTGTTTAACATATTTTTTATTATTTTACTGTCGGTCATGTTATTTTAATTGTATTTTTAATTGTGTTATATACGGTATTTACTGAAATGCTTGTTGGGCAATTTTCATCAAATTCTCTTTGATAATAATATTTAGATAATTGATTGCTTACAATTTTAGTTATTAAATTATAATCGTAAATTTCAATTGGGCTAGTGCAAGTAAATAACGCAACACTAGGTATTTTAAGTGCAGTTGCAATATGCATTGGTAAGCTGTCACCGCATACTACTAATTTATGAGCTGATATATCAGATATATGTTGTTTAATAGATTCTCGTTGAGGTAACACATTAACTGAATAACCGTCTTTCTTAAGCAATTCAATTAATTCGTTATAATACAGCCAATTCTTATTTGGCCATTTATTTCCAGCTGTTGGCGCAATTGCAATATCAGCTTTATGAATAGAATCTGTAATATCATATTCTAATTCATTATATGGCTCTGAATTAAATGGAATGTTAAATATCCCAGAAACCATTTCTTGAAACGTTAATGTATTATTGTATTTTGCCTTATTAGCAGATTCAATTCCAAATTTACTAACTAAACTAATATCAAACCATAGTTCATTAGGAGCTAAATAAGTCACTATGTCTTCATTTATATAACACCCAATTAAGTTGGTATACGTTAATGTTTGTATTTGAGCCAGCAATGAAATATCTTCTTCCAATGAATATATAGTTTCAAACTCAATTCCTTTTAATTCATTAATATCTGTAACGACATTTGCTAATTTAGAATTAATTAATGGCACACATAATAAGTCTGTCAACCAATATACATTAAATATCTTTGATACAGTATCTAACACAAAAGTGGTTCTTAAGACATCGCCTGCTGCTCCTGTTTTTACTATTAAAATATTTTTCATTTGTAAATTGGTTTAACAAATCCAACTTCATCAAATTGAGGCATCTGTCCCCATTTTTCAAAAAATCTTTGTGATGATCTAGCTTCGTAATTAATTTGTTTATCTGCTCGTTTAATTTCGTCATTCATAAAATGACCATTATCGGATCTACTCCCAAAATGGTATACTACTGATGATCCAATTAATGGAAACTCAAATTCAGCTAACTGCATTCGAATAAATAAATCCATATCATCAAAAGCTAATGGAGTAAATATTGGATCATTACCTCCAATTTCGTCCCAATCTTTTTTTCTAATTAATCCTGACACTCCTTCTCCTTTTCTAATTACAATGTCATTATTTAATTGAGCAAACTCATCTGCAACTTCAATAAAATGATTTAAATCAAAGTTGTGGTAAAATTCTCCAAATTCATCTAAAGGTACAATAAATGTGCCTGGTCTAGATCCTTCATTAAAAATATTAGGTTGAATTCGGTAACTAGATACCCATAATTTTTTATTTGTAGAGTTATTAACTGTATCTAAACAGGCTTTGTCCCAATTTTTTGAAACTACGAAGTCTGCATGCAGAAACATGATATATTCTGTTTGTACTTTATCAGCACAAAAATTCATACCCATTCCAATTCCTTTACGAGAATTTTCATCATTATGTTCAATATAAACTTCTAAATTGTACTTTTCTTTATTTTCTGCTAGCCATTCATCTGTGCCATCTGTACAATTTTCAGCAAAAATAATAAATGGAGCTTCTTTATAAAAGCTATAAGTTCTTACAGATTCAACGGCTAATTTCAAATAATTTAAATTATTTGAAGTTCCTATACAAAATGTAATTGGGTTGTTTGTTGTCATATAAATTTAATTAAGATTTATTCACTTACAGCTCGACCTTTTGATTGATTCCAATCCATTTCTGGTCTAACTTCTAAATTAGTTTTCCATCCAGCCTTTAAAGTATTCATAGGGGTACCTAATTGGTCACCTAATGTTATTAAAGCATTAACATCTTTTGGAAAACACGTGCCACCATAACCTAACTTTTTGTCCGGGCCTGGTACGTGTAAATGGCTATCTCCAATTCTACCATCCGATGCAAACCCGTAAAGTGCATCATTCCAATTTGCTCCTAACGCATCAGAAATTCGTTTGAATTCATTCATGATAGATACCTTAGTAGCAAAAAATGTATTATTCATATATTTTATAAGTTCTGCTGTTGTTGGATCGGTATGAATAAAGTGTCTATTCATAAATCTTTGGGCAAATAAATCTTCAACTTGTTTAGTTAACAAATCTTCGCCGCCAAAAATAATTCTTGCTTGTGTTAACATATCTAACTTAGCAGTTCTTTCTGTTAAAAACTCCGGAGAAAATACAATTTTAAGTGATGGGTATTGGTCTTGCAATTTTTTAGTAGTGCCCGGTATGATTGTTGATTTAATAATATAAATAGGCCCTGGTTGTGCTTTTTCAAATACATTTTTAATATATGTAATATCTTGAGATCCATCTTTTTTCATGGGAGTTGGAACGCATACAAAAACAAAATTTGTATCAAATACTTCATTTAATGTATGCGTTGAACGCAATGGATCAATATCATAAATTTTAATTTCAGTTGTAGGCGAAAATGCAAATGCTTGACTTTCTCCAACAAATCCATTTCCTATAATACCTATTTTATAACGTGTCATATAAATTGTTTTGTTTTATTTGTTTTTCTATTGTTTTTGGGTGGTAGAGTGAATAATCTTCTTCCATTGGTAGATTTGCATATTGATTGAATCCTTCTAACACTTCATGGACTTTGTTCTTCCACTTAATACTAGGTATGTTCTTATATATACGCCATTGGTAGTCAGGCCAGTTTACCCAACCCTCGCTATTAATATTCCATCTCCACTTTTGAATATGTGAATCTGTCAATCCTTCAACCGTATTAACTCTAGGTACTAGATAAACTTCTACATCTGGGTTTTGTTCTAG
>Ga0181358_1001436_pt1 | contig 10909 bp, 11 predicted proteins | sample Fa13VDMM110SD_FD_130096 | JGI IMG/M metagenome (GOLD analysis project Ga0181358, IMG submission 130096) | Freshwater viral communities from Lake Michigan, USA - Fa13.VD.MM110.S.D | ecosystem: Environmental > Aquatic > Freshwater > Lake | place: USA: Michigan | collected 2013-09-24
TAGACCCTATGACCAAACTATTTCCTTCAATTCTAACGGGTGCTTCTGGAACATCTAAGAAATTAGGAGGTAAAGTATATCCTTGTTCTAAGAATGATTGTCTTGTTGGGTCTTTTCTGGTTGCCTTTGCTGGGTTTGTAAACTTCTTCTTAGATTCTTCTTGAGCTGGTTCGTCACTTTCGAATTGTTCCACAAGATCAGGACTTACATAAAATAAAACATCACCAGATTTTATATTCAATGGATTATCTATACTATTATAGTTTAATAAAAAATCAATATGTTCAGTTGTACTATAAATCTTCTGACATATTAAATCTATTCTCATAGTTTCTTCATCTTTAACTGTATAGCTACCAAATGGAACAGCAGGATTCTCTTGATATGTTTTTATAAACAAATCATAAAGATTATTTTGATTCAAATCTCTTGTTAATCTACTTATATCATTTATTTCCATGTTTTAATAATTATACTCTAGATTTTTGTTCTTTTTTTATATTATCCCTTTCTTTACCCAATTCAGACATTTTACCCCAAATTTCACTCTTTTTATTATTCCTCTCTATTCTTTGTTCATCAGTTCCTCCAAATGTTAAATCCAAATCTTGATAATCACTGACCAATTTTTTCCCTTCGGCATTTAAATTTTTTGATCTAGCCGATAATTCATCATTTGATGCATTTTTTAATGTATCTCCACTTAATGGAGTTTTTCCAAGATTATCAGTTGTGGATGGTGGTGCGGATGCTGCTGGTATTGATGTTGGTGTTGATGATTGTGGTGTTCCTGATTGAACAGATGGTTGATTTGTAGAAGTATTCAACTCTGATGGATTTTGAACTTTTCCATCATTTCTAGCTGCGGTAGACATATCGACAGGTCCTTGTTGTGTTGTTTTCATATCAGTACCTTGATTTACAGAGTTGTAAACTAACCAGTCTTGTTGACTACTTCCTTGTCCATCTATTGTAGCATAAATATGATCTGTAGATGGTGTTGGTCCTAATGATTCACCACCATAAGGATAATCATCAAATGATTTTGTTGATCTTATAGTTGTGCTAGGTCCATTTTTATTTGGATCCACCTCTTCAAGTGATGTTATTTCCGCATCTTCTCCCGCGTTGTTCTCTGTAGGTGATTTAAAGTCTTTTTGTAAACTAACTCTAATATAACTCCTACCTCTACCAGTATTTAATCTATTGAATATTTCTTGAGCACCAAGTGCTCTAGCATTTTCAAACTTTAAACTTATTTTAATAGTTGATGGTAAATCATTAAATGCTAATACTTTTCCTAGTTCCAAATCAACAGTTTTTAGTAACATATCACCAGAAGAAAAAACAGGCTTTTTTGGATTTCCAATTGTTATATGCCAAGGTGTTGATGGACTACCAGTTAAGGCATTTGTAATGCCCATTAATCTAACTTTATATTTACCAATGATTGCTGAAAAGGACTTTTTGGTAAGTGTAAAAGCTTGCTTTAGGGGATTTATGAGAAGATTCCTTGTAAGTTCGCCGGTGCCAGGTGGGGTAACTAACGCATCTACTATTTTTTCCGCAAATTCTTTAACGGCATCAAATATAGACATAACTATTTTTTTAAGTGCATTAAATATAGCACTAAAGTTACCACTTACAAGATTTTGTATTAATTTATTAGTACCAGTTGCAAAAGCTGATCCCATTTGGAAAGCTGCATCTGATGTACCAAAAGTTAAAGCATTTTGAATAATATCTAAATAAACCAAACTAGGATCTACACCATTAATAAACTTTTGTTCATATTCAACAACCATAGTAACCTCAATAGTAGCTGCAAGTCCAGTCTCTGCTTGATCCTTACCAACAGTTTTTCTTCTTTTAGCTTCTCTTATAAGATTTGGATTACCAAGTGGTAAAACATATGGATTACTAAGTAAACCAAGTTTAGCCATAATAACTCTTTGTAGAGGTTCGCTAAATCCTGGAAATGGCAATAAGTTTAAACCACCAGCAACCAAATCACCAAATTTATTAGCGCCTTTATTGTCTTGTGACAATTGTAAATCTTTACCCATTTCATTTAAAACTTCTGTATAAGAAGCATCAGCATCAACCCAAACTTCATTATATGAAACATTGAAAAAGTTTTCCTGTGAATCTGGTATCCAAGAAACTAAGGTAGCCATAGGTTCTACACTAACTGCGTGTAAATCATTACCAACCGGACCTGGAAATCTTCTAGCTACTACTAATCTATTATTAGGATATACACCTAGATTTTTTAAATAAGAAAAATCTGCATAACCCAACCTCATAGCATGATTTCCAGCTTGTTGAGTATAATCTATAATACTAGCAATAGATGTATCATAAATATTATCATTATGAATATCTTTTTGTTTAGCTACATCTAAAACATTCCCATTTTTATCAACACCTCCTTGTCTTGGATATGGTGAGAAAACACTATGATTAAATAAAGATTTTACTTTTTTACCAGATTTGAACTTACCCAAAACTTGACCACCATCATAAACTTTATAGTTAGGTCCTTTACCTGGTGAGGTTTGAGATGTATTATGTGAAAGACCTAGTGGAGATGCCATTAAAGGTGGATTATTTTTATTCTTTATATATTTAAGAATTAATAATCTCTTATAATTTGGCTATTGGTAAATTTTGATAAATTGGTAAATACATCATCTAATAACTCATTTTCCTTTCTAAAATCATTAAAAAAAATTAAAATATTAAAGTTATTTTCTTCCCCTAATAACCTTTTAATATTTAATAATTTTTCTATGGAAAAGTCATGTTCGAAATCTGGCACATAGTAAATGTCTTTATTCTTTTCTATGGCTATTTGTATTTTCTGATTAACCAATATCTTTAGGTAAGTTCTATCCTTATCAAAGTCTATTTCTTCTTCCTCAAGAATTTTCTTTATATCTACAATATACTTATTCTTAATGCGGTTGACTTTAACATACTTGTCAAGTTTCTTCCTAGTCTTCACATATACACAATAGAACTCCATGAGGTAATTATTTACATATTTATATTATTTTATAATGTTCCCCCCAAAAATAGACAAACTAGGTTATATTTTGAATATATAGTATATGAAGATCATAAAATTTGAAAACTGGAATAGGGTATTTGAAGAAGAAGAAGCTGCTCCAAGACTACCTAAAAACCTTGATTATTGGACAAAAAGAGGAAAAATTGGTAAGGATGTTGCTTTATACACCCACGATGATATGGATGGTATCTTTAGCGCGATAGAAGTAAAAAAATATTTACTAAATGCTGGGTTTAAAATAGTAAAATACGGTGTTTTAAATTATTCCGAGGGTTGGAAATATACTTCATTAGATCCAAAACTTATAAATGTTGTTGTTGATTTTGCTAATATGCCCGGTGATGAAAGAGATAATATGATTGATTTCTATCTTGATCACCATGGTTCTTTTACTGAAGAACAAATAAAAAAATACATGAACTCACCAGTTCAAAAGAAAAAAACTGCTTCTGCTTATGAAGCTATTTGTCAATCTTTAGGCGTTCCGCAAGATTCACTAACACTTTCTGTTATTGATATGATTGATGCTGCTAAATATCAAGATTATGGTGTGGATTGGAGTAGATTACTTGATTTTAATATCTCTGATATAAAGAAATCTGAGAATAAAAGATTAGAATTCGCAGCTGCTTTCAATCAATTCTTAAAAAGGTCTGATACTAAGACTTTAATTGGAGTTATTGATAATTGTAAAGACGCTTCTATTTACTCGATATTCAATGCTATGAAAATACTTTATCCAGAACACAATACTGATAGAGTGGGTAATCCAAAACAATTCATGGATGATTCAACTTGGAGACTTGGTGAAATGCAAAAAAGAACTAAAGGCAGAGGAGGTAAGAAAGTTTACAATTCTCAAGAAGAGTTCTTATCAGTTTTCCAAAAGGGTGGATTAATTCAATTAGATGGATATCAATTAATTGGTGATTTAGCTTTTATTCCCACTGGAACATGGGCAAATGCTTTAAGAGCTAGGACTATAATTCAAAATGAGTTCAAAGCAGGCAAGATTTCAAAAGAACCTAAGTTTATCCTTCTACAATATGGTGGAACCCTCCAGGTTTGTTCTTATAAGAAAATGGATGAATATGGAGATGAATTACCAAAATTGAAATCTGGTGAGGTTGTGAATGATTTAGGAGCTTATATGACTGGTCTATTGACCAACTTCAAACAACACTTGGGATATCATAATCCAGATACTTCGCTTGGTCAAGATGAGATCACTGTTTCTGGTGGTCATGGTGGAATTGGTTCAATCTCTAATATTTTTGATGAGTGTAAAATTTCCCCATATAGGGGACAAAGGTTTATTGATATGTTCAAAAACAAAATAATTTCTGACTTATCTGGTGTACCTTTTAACCTAAATTTAAAATGGTCTGAGCCAAAAGAGTTTAAGAGTAAGGATCCTGAGATGGATAATAAGGTTATTGATGCTGATGAGGTGTCAAAAATTGGTAGAAGCGGAAAGATATTAAGATTTGGTGGGTTAGAAGAAAAATAAAATTACTTTTTATAACCCTTCAAACTACCTTGATCTTTTTTCCTATTGTATTGATCATCATCAAACTTGGTGTTAAAGAAGTTATCTGTATCAGATACAATTTTAGTTTCTGAGCTTATATTAGCATAAGGTCCTAACTTACCACTTCTATAAACACCACCGGTCATATCACAGTTTAAGTATCCACCCATAAAGAAACAATCTTTTAAATCGGTAGATTCGACTTCACAGTTAAGTACTTTTGTGCCAGTAACATCACAACCATGTATACGAGATTTTATTAATTGACAATTACCTATCTCCGAATTAACAAAATGACAATTCTCAAATATCCCATCTGCTAAAATACAGTTAATAAAATCAAATCCACTAACATTTTGAGTAGTTTTTATATTAGCATCAATAATTTCAATTTTTTGTGTTGTCGTAACAAAGTTAATGATACAATCTTCTAAAGATTCAGTTGCATCAACTAACTTATGTAGTTTTGGATATATTCTATCATAATAGGCATTTATTATATCATAAGTATATTGCTGATCTACTTGTAAAGTTACGCTAGGGAAGTCAACTATAAAGTTATCATAATTAGAAAAATTCTTAAAATTGTTAATATTCTCTTCTAAATAGTTTTCCAACTCTTCAATATCTTGGTCATTAAATGTTGCGCCTATAGACTTATAAACATCTAAAATAAATCTATCCAAGAAATAAGTTATTTGTCCTATATTCTTTTCATAATCTTTACCACCAATATACCTAAACTCTAATCTTTGTGATTCTTTTGGACTATTTATGTGTAAAAAGTTAATTCCATAATATTTATCATCTGGTAGTCTCAAAGTATTTCTAACAACATCAATAGGTACACTATTATAATCATATTCTTTGAATGGAATTATTTTCTTTATGGTCTTAGCATAAACATTACCTTTTCTAGTAGGGAATACTTGATATATTTCATCCTCATCTACCATCAATATTAGCTTTAGTACGTTCAAGTCATTTAGATTTTTATCAGAATCCTCTGTGAATGAAAGGTTGAAGTGTATTGATGACTTTTCATTTGTATATCCATACATTTGGATAAACTTTAATATTTTAATCAAATGATACTTAGCTTCAAAATAAGGCATTGGACCTGTAATCATTTCAACCATGTTAGCGCCTCCCGATAAATCAGGTTCTATTTTAAAGTTTTGCGCATCTGGTGTGAAGTCGGTATGATATTTTCTAAATCCCCATACTTTAACAGGTGCTAAATATTGATTAAGCAATTCTAATGTCTTATAATAAGACAAATCTTTCATATAAAACTCAAACTCTAAACCACAAACAGCTTTCTTTAGAATATCTGAATCATTTAAAAACTTTTCTGAATATTTCTTCATTATTTAAATTGAGATGGGTCTTGTAAATTTTTCTTTAGAAAATTCTGCAACTTTGGACATTTATTATCAACATCTAATTTCATTTGGTTAAACCCACTTATAGTTGTTGGGTTATCAAAAATATTTTTGATAGCCATTATTTCTAAATCTGTAACTGTATTTACATTTTTATATCTATTTATACTTTTGTATAATTCCAAATATTCATCAATTAATTTCTCATCACACTTCAATTGACCATTTAAGTAAAGTGGAACTATAAAAGAAGCGTATTTCTTTAATATACTTGGATCTGGTATAAATCTTTTTGACTCAACTACTTTAGTAAATTTTTCCATACTATAAAATTTTATTTATAAAGGTATATATTATTTATTCATACTTGGAAATAAGTCTAAGAATACTTATATTTGTGATATGATTGTAAAGTCTGAAATAATTCAAGTTAATTTAGATAGGTTAGAAAAGGCAAAAAAGGATTTTTCTATATTAGAAGATTATGCCTCAACCAATAATGATGTTGTTTTGAAACATCTTTGGGATGAAGGTAGAGCTTATGGATTATTAAGTTATATGACATTTATTGATTTTATTAGATATTCAAATAAAATTGGGCAAGAGGTTTTTTATAGTAAAAAGATAAAGATAAAAGATTTTCAAGATGCCTTAGTTAAATGTGCTACAGACGATACAGTTAAAAAGATATTAAAATCTAAGAGTAAGATATCATTTACAAAGTTAATAAACTCATCAAGGTGGGATTTATACTCTGGTAATAGAATGAGGAGAGGTAGTGCTAGATATCATGATAATTTTGCACCGGCTACTGCTATAATAGCAAATTTTTGCATACAGAATGAGATTGAGGTTGTAGATCAATCTAGAATTTCTGAACACTATAGAAGATTATTACCTGAAATTGATTTAACCTTAAAAAAAGAGTTAGAATTAACAAAAGATTTATTGAATTATATGGTTAAGAGTTTTTCCGATTCAGACTCTGATTTCAGAAGGTTAAATGTTGACCATGTAACAAAGTTTATGGGTGAAGAATTAAAAAAGAAACTCTTAAACATAGAAAAGGGTGAATCTGTTAAACTCATGGAAGATGCTAGTTATTATGGTGGATTAACTTTGGGTAAAGTTTATGATGTAAAAGATAAAGAGATTCAATCCGGTAGGTTAAATGTTATTATTGAGAATGATAATGGATATAGAAGGACATATCCTTATAGATTGTTTGAAACAGTATCTAATTTAAGAAATTCTGCCTTAGATGATTTACTAAGTTAAATCAATGTTAGGCTAGATATAGGTAGATTTTCTATAAAAAGATATTCCACCGAGATTGACTTATTGAGTTGATAAGTATCATTAAAACATTTTAGATCATTTATTTTAAGATTCTTATTTATTATTAGTGTTAATGAATCATATTTACCAAAATAGATAGTTTGAGCTTTTTGATCTGGATTTACCCATACATTTAGATCTTTATATTTACCAAAATTGTGTATGATTTTCTTATCAGAATAATCTTGACTTGTAAAATCTTTATTATTGATAAAAAGAGATTTAAATATGTTTGGAATTATTATCCAACTATAGTTTGAACCTATTTGATCAATTTTATTAAAAACATCTTTTTCAGTGACTGGACTAAAAATCTTTTTCAAAAAAGGTTGTTTGAAAAAGGAAAGTTCATGTTTTTCTAATTTTTTAAGATTAAAAAACTCTTTGGCAAAAATATTATTTGTATTTTTAGCTATACATTCAAATATACAAGAATTATTTGAAATAGTTTCTTCATCTATATCAGATATAACTAAGGTATTATCCATCAATAAATTTGATTTAATTAATAATCTTGTAGTCTTTAACTTATAATTAATATCTTCTTTAATATGTCTTATTGAATCGACATCTTTTATGGTTTTAAAAGATTCGATAGATCCTGTTGAATCATCTACTAAAATAGTTTCAATTATTTGATTCAAACAATTGAGATTGGAAACCTGTTCAATTAAGGAATCAATTTTATCTGTTAAATCCATTTTCTTTAAAGCTCAATTCTTTTGATTTCTGATTATATTTTTCAGAGATCATAGTTAAATGTTTCTTTGAGTAGTTTAAATACTTAAAATTGGTTTTCATCTTATTAGCTGTTTCTGACATTAGTAATGCATCATTTGAGTTATTTGATTTCTGGACAAGATTCTCTAATATTTGTTGAAATCTATCGTCATCTCCATAAGTATCTAATAAAGTTTTGATTTTTGCTATTTGCTTTTTATTTTCATTAAACTTTTTATTATCATCGATAGAATTAAACAATTCATTAATCTTATTATCAATTACTTGCCAGTCTCTGGTATTAGCTTTCAAAGATTCTAAAGTTTTTATTTGGTCTTCAATTGATTTATCATTCATAAAATCAATAAGTGCTTCTATGAAAAGTTCTTTACCTCCTATTTTAACGGTGTTTTCCATGATATTTCTTCCGGCAGAACCATAATATCTCAATGTCAAAAAATTATCTATTAAACTGTTTATTCCGACTTTAAGTGCTTCAAGTTTAACTTTATTTTTATCAGTTACCATAGCTGGAAGTTCACTAACCTTAGTACTAGAAATTTTACTAAATTTATCCATTTTTTAATTTTATCGATTTGTATTATATATTAAAAAAAAACTTCACATTTTAGGTGTGAAGTTTTTTTTATTAATCAAAGACTTTGTTTATAGGCTTGAACATCATTTCTGACATCCTCTGATGATCTTCTAATCAGTTGCATTATTTTTCTTATTCTAACACCAGCGGTTTTATTTCCTTTAACAAAAAACTTTTCAAAGTCATCGCTGAGTTTTACTTTTTTTCCATCAACTTCGACTTCTTGAGTTAATATTTTCAATAAATTATCATATTTATCTAAATATTCAACATTATCTTTACCCATAATTTTAAAAATATTTTTAATTATATATTGAAATTTTGAATTTTCCCCTATTCTATATTAAAATGATTCTTTAGTAATTCAATAGAAGTTTCTTTACTTTTAGCAATATACTTTGAATTACCAGCTGACTTTATAACTCCAAGTGAATTAAACATCTTAAAAGCAGAAACCATATCTTTGTTTAAAAATACTAAACCATTTACTTTACAAAGTTCCTGAATGGTTTTCATACTAGGAAGCTTGTCATTTATTTTAGTATCTTTATTGAATATAATATTTAATATCTGATTATAATTGTACCACTTTTGATAATTTTCATCCCCTTCTATTTTTTCTTTAAAGTCTTTATAAGAACGGAACTTATAATATTCATTGAAATAAACACCAAATAAAATAACAAGTTCTATTAAAGTAGAAATCATTACAAAAAAGAAAGAGTTATCTGCATTTTCATCCTTTTTCTCTAACCCTTTAGACTCTTCTTGTTTCTTATAACCAAGAATTTTTCGTTCTGTTCTCTTTTGGATAGTATCAATTTCTGATTTTACAGAAGATTTTTCAATATTCAAATCTTTTATTTGATTTTTTAAATCCTTAATCCTTGTCTTACTTTGACGATTGAGTTCAGTTTGATTTTGTAGTTCAGTTTGTTCTCGATCCTTTTCATCAATCTTCTTATCGAGAGATTCTAATTTTGTCTTTAGAAGTATTACATCATTTTTTTCCAATAGTCTAAGACTATCTTCATATACTTTAACATTTGTTTCGACTTTAGTGTCAATTTCTTTAGACTTTGATGAAAATTCTTGTGCACCTTTTATAGAAGCATAGAAAGATATAGAAACAATAACTATACTAACTATCATTAGAGGCAAGACATCGCTCTTGAAAACACTTTTATATTTGATTTGTTGTAATGAGAACTTATCAAATATTTCTCTTTTCAACAATTCAAGCCCACTTAAAAGTATTATTGATGATATAGCAACTAAAATTGGATTATCTACAATTGCACCTTTTAATATTTCAGAAACAAGAAAATACGCAAGGAATATTGAGGATATATGCCCAAATATTGATAAAAAGAACATAACTTTATTTATGTTCTTAAAACTTTTACTAAAGTCTTGTTCTTTTATAGACTCTTCTAACTTTTTAAACTCACTTAATTTCATTTTCAATAATAATTTTTCCGTACATCCTTTCTTTCCAAGTCAATTTTTTATTTAACAAATCATTAAAATTTTTTTCGATCTGATCTTTTTCGTTAGATATTATAAGTACTTTTTGATCACATTCATTTTTTGTGTTTCTAGATTCCTCTAAAGCACTTTCCATTCTATCTTTACAATTATTTATATTACATGTGGAAATTCTATAAAAGTTTCTGAATTTCTTCAATAAAAATTTCAATTCATCAAGATTTAAACCTTCATTGAAATCTGAAGTCATTAAGAAATCCAATATTTCATTTTCAGATAATTCATTAATCATTCCTATTATATATTATTTTAGATGAAACCAATATCAGATTTGGATTCGATAAAACTTCTCTTCTTTAAGATATCTATCAATTTGGATTCTTTTTTAATTTTAACTTTCTTACCCAAATGTTTTAATAACTCTTTTATTTTTCCGGTATTTAATTTATCTACTTCCACAACATCAATTAAATTATTGCACTCAAAAAGTATATGATCTATTTCATTGATATCATTAACATTTAGAATGACAACTATATGTACTGATAAAGAATCCGAATCTAATCCATCAACTATTTGTAAAAGATTATTAGTAAAAATATTTGACTTTGAATAAATCTCACTAAAGAAAATCTCGGAATCATCAAGTATCAATATTGAGTCAGGATTCTTTCCCAAGAAGTTCCTGAAGTCTGGATTGTTTATAGTGGATTCAAACATTGCGCAAGGTACAAAGATTGATTTTTTTGGTATTTGGCTAGCCATATAATTTATCA
>Ga0181358_1001438_pt1 | contig 10900 bp, 18 predicted proteins | sample Fa13VDMM110SD_FD_130096 | JGI IMG/M metagenome (GOLD analysis project Ga0181358, IMG submission 130096) | Freshwater viral communities from Lake Michigan, USA - Fa13.VD.MM110.S.D | ecosystem: Environmental > Aquatic > Freshwater > Lake | place: USA: Michigan | collected 2013-09-24
AACGTCGCAGTGAGTTACCTTGAGTCTGAAGGAAAGTTTCTATTCACTGGGAACCTCGCATCAGTAACAACCCTGACGCAGGAAATTGCAGAAATTCTCGGCCTTCCAATTGGCACAACACTCTCAAGTCCAATTGCCACGAACGTCGTGTATCAGGGAATCTATCCAACTGCAAATGCGTACGTCCTATCAAGTAACATCGTGAGTCTCGAGATGAACGATTATATCTGGCTGGATATTGAAGAGTTTCGGACACCGTTCACAACCGATGCACGGAAATTGATTCTCAATCCACAGGGTGTGTACACGACGACGAGTAATACATCAGCACGTTCCTTCGCCATTATACCGATGGATGTTCCGTCTGGTGGTATCAAATCGTTCAAAGAGGCGTTTGATTACCCAGTACATGTCACGTTCCCATCACGACTCGACTCACTCGACAGACTCACAATCAAGTGGCTTGACCGAAACGGAAAACCCTTGGATTTCCATGGGCTCGACGTCAATTCATTCACGCTTCGACTTCATACGGTACACGTACCGGATGAAGTCGAACGTCCTGTCAGTTTACCACCACCCGTCCCCTACGAAAAGGAGAATCAAAAGATTATATGGGGGGCGATGCTTGCGCTCGTTATTGGTCTGATGTTGATTATTTTGGCTGGCAAGAAGAAATAACTCCTTCAGTACTTATCCTCCGACATGACGGACATACCCTTGATGCTACGCTGCTCAGCCTGAGTCGTCTGACCAGGGACGCGCCGAGCACCGGTGCGGTTGAACGCGAGGATGGCGAGGACAAGAAGCAGAACAAGAATGATCGTGGTACGCTTCATTTGTTAAAGGGTGAGAAAATTACTGACCGGCGGTCATCTGCGATGAACTTAAAACTTTGTACGGACCCATGCTGCATTCTTGAGCACCGTGTTGTGTGCCATTGGTGATGTACGCTTGAGGTAACGCGCCATAATCTGGAGGCGACGGAACACTGCCAGTGGCGAGTTGCTCTTCATGGCAAAGGTCAGAGACTTGTAACGGTTCGGCACGTTGGCAGACACGGTGTACCCATATAGCTTGCCTGGTGAGAGGGGTGGGAGTGTATACGGACCCTTGCCTGGAAGACCGCGATTTCTGATGCGCACGGAATTGACGCGGACGGTGCCACCTGAAATGTGACGCGTGTAAGCGCGGTGATTCGCACTGGCTGGGACGCGGATCGTCCGTGGCTTGCGGTGGAACGTGTACGCGCGACGAAGAATGGTTGGCATTGTTACTATTAGCCAGATAAAAATTCCTTTCCACATGTCCGTCGAACAAGGTGCACGCACCTTGTCTTAAAAAAACAGCCGCACGGTACTGTAAATGAAGTATGTCGTCGGTGATTTCGAGTCTACGGCTCAAAAGATTATACACTCAATCAGCTTCGCCCCTGTGAACGTCACTGAGAAGAAGACGTGGGTATCACACGGACGCAGTAAAAGTCCAGAGTACCGCAAGAACCGGTCTGTGACGCACGGTGAGCTGCGAACCATATTCATCAAAGAGGCGCTCGACGAACCGCTCATCGCTGAAAACGAACGCGTTCAAGCAAAGCTCGGTCGGACAATCATTCACGGACAAGAGGCGGTTGTGCTTCCTTTTCGTGACGCCATCTGTGAGTTTCTGCACTGTGTGTGGGAGCAAGGGGATGGCAACTGGCTCGCACACGCGATGGATAATGAACTGGAAATTCTGCAAGTGACGGACAAACACTTCAAGACGGGTCTGTTTCCGAAACCACTCCGGGCGTTCCCTGATTGCTGTACGATTCCCGGGTGGTCGAAGATCGCCAAGGTGTGCACGCAGCACGTGCTCACGACACGGTGTCCCGACTTTTTCAAAAAGTACGAGGCGTGGATGACGATGAATGGCTGGACACCGGCAAAGTTTTCGTCTCGTCTTGAGGATTTTGTTCGGTTTGTTCGGGATGACCGGGACTACTCTCAGAAGCACATTGCTCCATGTGACGTGATTGATCTGTGTGAGGTACTTGCGGCGGCGAATCCTCCCCTGGATGGCAAATCGTACATGATTTCGACACCTGTGTACGTGTGGAGTGGTATCCAAACGAAAACATCTTCAGTTTCGCCTCTGTAGAAACCCCAAAATCAAACATTTCAATCTTAGACATGTCGATATTGATGAATGGATAATTGTACCTTGAACGCAGACGCATCATCGTATACAAAATGCTGGCAATGTATGATTTCAGACTACCTGTGTCGTACTCGGGGGTTTCAGACCACATAGTCCGCATCCCCCTGACATCAGTAGAGCCTACGAAAACTCCACAGGGTGTATCCTCCATTGTACCACCGTCAATATATTTCCTTCCCTGGTGCTCGACGGTCGCAAACAGAAAAGGTACTGCGATGGTCATGCACAAAGCATCCACCACAGACATGTTCGGCGTTGACTCGACAGAAAAGTATTCGGTACGTCCCAGATTGACACAATAAGCGCTAATATGGATCTTAGGCATTGTCGGGCGAAGGTCTTGGAGTTCACGGAACGTCAGATCTTCTCTACTGAAAAAGACGCGGATAATATCGACCATGACGTTTCGAATCTTTCTTTGACTGACGAGTCCAAAGTTTTTCATAAACTGACGGATGTTGGGTTTCATGATATCCTTTATCGGGATGTTCAACGAGTAGTCGATGATGGTTTTGATGTTGCCTTCGGCGACGACATAGAAAAAGGCGAGGAGCCCACCGGCACTCGCTCCTGAAATTGCTTCGAGATTGTCTAGTTCGTGACAATCTCGAAGGGCGCCCATCGCGCCAAGAAATGCAAAGTAGGCCATCGCACCAGGACCAATTGCAAGATGTTTCATTAATGTGTCAGTGACTGTTTACTTTAGGCTCAGCATATAAAGTGTCGAACGTACCAGAGCTGTAATTTCATCCTGAATGTTCTTCAAGTACGAGTCTCGTGGAAGGCGCATGCGACGAATCTGTGTCAGAAGCGAGCGGAAATACAGTTTCGGGTTGCGGGCAATTGTGCGGCGGCCGATAATGATGCGGCGAAAGCGACCATACTTACCCATGTACGCCTCGGCGTAACTGTCAAACAAAGGCACTATACCTTCATAGTACGCCTGGAGCGCCTTGTGCTGTGCAAACGAATTCGTCGTCAAGTGGAAAGCGTGCGCCTGAGTACGGGAATTCATAAGAAGACCGACGTACTTCTGACCGTTCATTTAATAGTAGGCGGCGAAATTCTTACGCAGGAAGGAGAAGACAAGTGCAAACACCAGCGTGTGCACGCCCACCGCCAGAAGGGAGGACTGACCAGACATAAAGACACCCTTGTTGGAAGGTGGGATGGTCAGCAGCACGCCTGGGGTCAGCAGCACGAAGAGGATGGCGGGCACGATCATGTCAGCTGGGCGCAGAGACACCTTGAGCACAAACTTAGCAATCAGGTAGTAGACCAGGGACAGAACCAGGGCGTGCACCAGCACTGGGCTGGGACCCACGCGCAGGAGCAGACCCGGGCTGAGCAGGGCGAACAGGATGGCGGGGGTCAGAATCTTAGGTCCGGTAATATCCATGATAGCAGATACTATCTAGCGAGAAAATTGTCGGACAAACTCGGCAAAATTATGGAATGAAGCATTGTTCAATAACGTGCTGTTGAGGTTGTTGTCTTCGATGTACTGGCGAAGGGACATCCACATGTTGAGGACATCCTCTGAGTGCCAATCATGCCAGTCCTGAGGACCAAGCACGAGATCGCGGTCCTCCTGCTCGTCATATGTCTCATCCATGTCGTTGCCACCAAAGAGAGCGTCATCGCGGTACTCGTTGTTGATACCCATTGTTTCTACTTGTTCTTCTTGAGGCTCGTCTCCTTAGGTAGGAAGCACGCCTCTTGTCCGTGTCCGCTGCGCGGCGGTGTCATGTGTGACACCTGTTTAGGTTGTTTTCTTGACGGTGATTGTGTTGCGCTCCTTGATTGGTGCATGATCCACGATAATCTGATAGACACGCTCGACCGTCGTCTCATCGCCACCAAAGTAGGTCCGCAGACCTGCCAGAATGACCAGCTTCGTGATGCTGCCACGGGACTCCTTGGTGTGCAGCGAAACCTTCTCCTGGTTCACCTTGACCGTGTCGACGTCCTGTGTCTCCTTAATCTCCTTCATGTGGTCCTGGACCTGCGCCCGGAGCTCCTTCTCACGCTTGTTCAGCACAGACATGTCTTTCCTCGCAGCAGCAAGCTGGTGCTTCAAGGAGAGCCATTCGGTCATAATGGATTTAAACTCGTCCATTTGGTAGTTAAAGGTGTTTATTTTTTAAGTTCTCTTCGTCGCAAGTCGCTTTGCGACGTCTACTTCTCGTAGCTGTTCTCAATCTCAAACTTGGGGCGCATTGTGTCGGGAGGAATGGTGGACAGGTTAAAGATGCTCACTGCATCACGGGGGTTGGCTGGCTCGGAGCGGAAGTCGCGGTTGGCGTTACGCAGGTTGCCGCCGATCGTCTCGGGGAAACCAATCTGGGCACGTGGGTCCAGGAAGTTCTGACCAGACAGGATGGCGTCTGGAGAAAACTGACCGAAATCCTCGGTCGTCACCACCTCCTTGGGAATCAGACCTACATTGGTGTTGTCGTACACTGGCATGTCAACGGTCCGCATCATGGAACCGCTGCCAACCTCGAAGGGGGCTGGGTCATCCACTGACATGAATGTGCCACCTGGAGCAGAGATGTGTGCACCACCCTGCGTGATACGAGCACCATCACCGGCTGGACCAGCATCTTGGGCGGAAGCGCCGACTGGGTCGCTTCCGGTTGGGATATAGCCGCTACGCTGAGGATAAAATACCATCATGGCAATCAGGAACAGAAGAATCAAAATCGCCAGACCTTTGCCGTCCATGTTATAGTAGTATACGACTTTTTTTTTCAGTCCAGGTAATCCGTCGGGTCATCCTCCTCCGCCTCTGGCTCTGGCTCGTCTGCAAATTGGAACTCGACTGGGTACCCCTTCGTCTTTGGCTTTTGTGCCACCCGCTGACGAACCTGGACGACGCGCCAAATGGGACCGAAGGATCGCTTGAGGAACCAGAGACCAGCCAGCTCAAACAGGAAATCACACGCTCCTGAAATCTCCTCAACGGGGTTCTTCTGAGCATCAAAGAATGTCGTCACCACCTTGCCCTTGATGGAAGCCAGTGTGGCTGAGAGCTCACCGTCAGCAGACAGGCTGGCCTGGTACGCAGAACGAATTGTCTCGGTCGAGACATCCTTGCCAAACCACTCGAGCTTGCTCACCTCCGCCTGACTCAGAAGCTCGTTATCAATATTCTCAAACAAAGTTTTCGAGGGAACCTTGAGGTTCACCTGACGCGTCTCCTTGGTCAGAGTTCCATCAACCTGTACATTGTTCACCTGGTGGAACACACGGGAATCACCCTTTGCTGACACCTTGAGAAAGTAACGACCGTCGGGAATCTTTACGGGAGTTCCGTACTCCATGTGTTCAAAAAACAAACCTAAGCTCTAAGTAGAAATGAGCGTGGGAGTTTGTCCCTCTGGGTACTTTCCCATTCCAGGGGATTCGTCCAATTGTGCCACGTCGACGAGTTCAACAATCCTCAAGAAAATATGTCCGACTGGGTACACTATTCAGTCCAATGGACTCTGCGGAACAGGCAACACGTACGTGACGACGGGACCGACATACTGTGGACCACAATACACTGGGAAGAACTGTACGTATCAGAGACAATTGACACCGGGAATCACTGTCGCAACAGGAACGGAATCGGGTCCGAACATGATTTGTGCATTCCAGGAGGGTGGTGTACAGTTTCCATGTGATCCAGGGTGTTGTGAAGCGCCTTTAACAAAAAAGGACGGGGCAACGACGAGCGGCGGTGATGGGGCAACGACGAGCGGTGACGTGTTTCCGTTATGGGCAATCATCCTTCTGATTGTTCTGGGGACTCTCATGATGGCTCTGTTTCTCGTATTGGCTGCCAAAAAAATGTCACGAAACAGTAGATATGGAGGAGTCCCTACCAAAGGTTGATTACCTCACGTCATACAATTTCGTAAAAGACACGCCCGTGTACGGTGGTTTCATGGTGTGGCACCTCATCATGTTCATGGTCCTCGGACCCATGTTGACATGGCCAATGCTGACCCTTCTTCTTCTCGTGTTTGGTACCCAAACTGCCAAGCTAGTTAAAGATGTGAGGGGCTCAACAAGTATCAATGGCTGACACCATCACTCTCCAGACTATCTTCGATGAGATCAAGCTCCTTCGCAAGGACCTCCGCAAGGTGAAGAACCTGATTGAGGACCCACAGGGCGAGAAGGCCAAGGCTCGTTCGACGACCAACGGTTTCAACAAGCCGCTGGACATCTGCGAGGAGCTGCGTAAGTTTCTGAAGATGGATGTCGGTGAGCAGATTTCCCGCTCTCAGGTGACCAAGAAGATGAACGAGTACGTGACGGAGAAGGGTCTGAAGCAGGGTCAGAACATCAACATGGATGCCTCTCTGAAGGCTATCCTCGACCCCCCAGCTGACGTACAGGTGACGTTCCTGAACATCCAGAAGTACATCAACAAGCACTACATCAAGGCGGAGAAGCCCGTGAAGGAGAAGGCTCCCGTGGCAGCTGTCGAGGCTGAGACGCCAAAGCCAGCCGTGGCAAAGCGCCCGACGGTGAAGAAGGCGTGAAACAATCGGTGTTGCATGCTGAATTTTTTCCACAGTCTAATGTAATATGCATAAACTACTGATTCTGTTTCTGATTCTCGTCGCTCTCTTCTTCATGTTTATGAAGAAATCAGACGCAGCTAAAATGATTGATGTGGCGGGAACAACTGGTCCCGGGTACATCCCGGCTTTCCAGGGGCATCCCCAGATTGGTGTCAAGTCCTGAGCCCCGGGGACAACAGGATTCCTGTTGGACTTAAAAACAAAATGTGTGTACTATAAAATGGAAACCGTTGAATCGCCAGAGCTCATCGATGCCCCAAACATCGACCGCGTGGCGCTTGAACGCCTTGTAGGAACTAAAATTAATGACATCAAGTTGTACTGCAGATCTTTCACGCATAAATCAGCACTCAAAAAGTACAAGGGTCTTGAAGGCTCGTATGAGACGCTGGAATTTATGGGTGATTCCGTTCTTGGATTTATCATTACGCGATTTCTTTTTGAAAAGTTCCCAGAGGAGCAGGAGGGTTTTTTAACCAAGGCGCGTACCAAACTCGTGAGAGGCAAGACGCTCTGCGAAATTTCAAAACGACTCGGACTTGATAAATGGGTCCTCATGGATGACAAGGGGATGCGTAACGGCTGGAACACGAATGAGAATATCCTCGAGGATGTTTTCGAGGCGCTTGTCGGTGCCATCTATCTCGACATGGGGATGATTCACGCCAAGTCGTTTGTGTTTGCGGCGTTTGACCACATCGATATGAACCTCACTGATGACAACTACAAGGACCAGTTGATGCGGTGGTGTCAAGCGAACAAAGTACCCTTACCAGAGTACCATGTTCGTGGTCAATACAACGGCACGTTTCATATCGAGGTTGTTGTGGATGGTGTTCCACATGGTTCAGGTTTTGGAAGTACGAAGAAACAGGCGGAACAATTTGCAGCCCAGATTGCACTTAAGACGACAGACCGTTTCAAAAAGTAGAAATGGGGTGGGGCATTTGCTTCGCACTTGATGCCAACGGTTATGTGTACTGTGCAGACGGATGCAAATGGCGTTCAACTGCGTCGGACTATGCGAACTACCCTGTGTGGCCTTCGGCGCGTCACGCTATCCTCGAGTACTTTCAGATGGAGGCGCACAGCGAGCTCGATATGGTCCGAGACGAGTGTCCTGGAACTGCTGCGGCGCTTCGGGATGCGTGCGACGAGCACATCGGCTATGCTGTGCGTCAATACGGACGTCTGAGTGACGAGAGAAAGATCCGTCTGCATGAACAGAAGATGACTGAGCTCGAGGGATATCTCGATCACAACAAGGTGGCACTTGAGCGGAGCCTTGAAGAGTACAAAAAGGCAAAGGTGGCTTGGCAGAATTTCAGAAGAACCCACCCAAGGTGAAGCCAGCCAAGACGCGCGCCGACGAGCTTCGCCAGATTACGGCTCCGTACCGGCTCGAGCTCGAGATGGAGGAGGCGGCGGAGGAGTGCGATCGACTCAAGATTGCCAAGGCGCGCGCGATGCGCATGCTCAACCGCGAGAAGAAGTTTACGTTGAGTTAAAGGTGTCACATGTGACACCGCCGCGCAGCGGCAAAATGGCGGCGGACTCGGGTTTCCTCGTCGGACTTAAACAGTCTGTGCCTTCTATTTGAAAGATGCACCCACGTGCAAAAGAACTTATCGAACAAACATATGCCGATCAGCGCAGTCAGGAGTGGCTCAACCTCCGTGGAAATCTGCTGACTGCGAGCGATGCGGCGACAGCAATTGGACTCAATCCATATGAAAAACCTGAAGGACTTTTGGCAAAAAAGTGCGGCGCTGCGCGTCCGTGGGCGGGAAACGAAGCGACGGCACACGGAACTCGTCTCGAACCCATGGTTCGTGATTTGTACGACATGCGTCATGGTCAAATTTCACACGAGATTGGTCTTGTGCAACACCCGGTACACAAATTTCTCGGCGGAAGTCCTGATGGAATCACGGAATCGGGTCGACTCCTCGAGATTAAGTGCCCTCTGAGTCGAAAGATTAAACCTGAAGTTCCGGGATATTACCTGCCACAGATTCAACTTTTGCTTGAAATTATGGACCTGGAGGTGTGTGATTTCCTTCAGTACAAACAGGGACCACCCGAGGAGTTTGTCATCGTCGAGGTTCCACGTGACCGTGAATGGTTTGCACGTTATCTACCAGTCATGAAGGCGTTCTGGGACAGTGTAATTGCCATGCGTCAGAAAGGCATCTGCGACGTTGAAATTGACGAAATACAGATCGAGTCTGTCCCGGTGGAAGAATGTCAAGTTGATTTAATTTAACTGACTGCAGCACACACGAATACAATCAACGTAAGCATCTTTGATTCTTTTCACCCCCTGGTATCCATGAAGGGTTGCAAGCAGCCCATCACGAATGTCAATCGCCTGTTGTCTCTCTTTATTGGCGATAGCCAAGAGTAAACCCTTTGTCTCAGGGCTGAGTGCATCCCATGCCTTTTCAGCCTCGATCCACGTCGTGCCAGGATCATCCATAGGAGACTTGTTGTCCTGCATCCAGTGAATCATGTAGTTGTATACAGCCTTGCTGAGAGAATTGCGTTCAAAGACGTAATCGACTTCACCGTCACGGAGGATTACAAGTTCATCATCGATCAGACTAAACTCCATGGTATAAAAAACCCCGAGATTTTTGAAAAACCAAGGGGTCGCACAGAGGCGCACTTGAAACATCAACGCCGACTTGGAACAAAACCATAAATATTTTCAACCTTGAACCGTCCTCTGTTGTATGGCTGACTCTTAAAGTAAACACCTGGGGATAATGGTTTCACAGTCACTCTTCTTGGGCTCTTTGAAGGTGACGAATTGCTCACATTGAAGCGACCGCGCGTCGCAACCCCTTTCGTACGGATTTCACGGTTGATTTGCATTCTGGTCTTTATGTGACGAACCGCTCTTCTCCAACGATTCAATGCGTTTTCATATGACTCGTTGATGCGCGCTAAACCTGACGGACGCCGGGTGGTGCTGGGGCGATATTTACCTGGTGGCAGTCCCTTTAGCTTATGACCCATATGATTAAATGAAATATTTTAAAAGTCCGGGTGTTCATCTATCGTTATTTCACAACGAATATGTCCATAGACTATGTTATTGAACACTTCCATGACATTATCGACGACCCGCTGGATATGGTCATCTGGATGAACGGGCCACGGCACGTTCATTCCGACCCACGTACACTGCTGCAAAAGTGTGAGGTTTTCATCGAATACATGTTCGAGTGACGGGTAAATCTCACGCATCTTGTCAAAAACCTCTTTGAGCACTTGATTCACCCCCCGTGTGTTTCTGTATCGAAACTTGTTATTCTGTTCCCAGTACACACGGTCTGTGTGATCGACGAGATATGATTGGAGTCGATTGCAAATTTGCTGTTCAAAAAGAGTCAGGATGGTTTCGTCAACCTCGGTCATTTTGTCTTGTGCTTTCGGAGCTCCGCGGTTTTAGACCATTTAAAGTTTAGACCGCTCTTTATCAGTATGGGTCACTACGAAACACTCAATGTCAATAAAGACGCATCAGTGGATGAGATTCGAAAGGCGTACAGAAATCTTGCACGAGTCAATCACCCAGACAAGGGAGGCGACGCTGAAAAGTTCAAGGAGATTGGACAGGCATACGAAGTCCTGAACGACCCGGAACGACGTGCACACTATGACCAGTTTGGAACCGATGACCCTCAGCAGCAGCCACAGGCTCACGGTCCGGACATTTCGGAAATTTTCCAGCACATGTTTGGGGGTATGGGTGGTCCACCACAACAGCAACAGAATCGTGATCGGCAACATACGATTGATCTGACACTCGAGCAGGTGTACACCGGTGCAGACAAGACGATCAAGGTACCTGTGACGAAGCACTGTCAGTCGTGTGCCACACAATGTCCTCGCTGTCATGGACGGGGAATGATAGTTCAGGAAATGATGGGTGTGATGGGTCAGATGTTTGCTCGTCCGTGCGACCAGTGCCAAACTGCAGGTGTCCTACGAAGGGGGTGTCCGGGGTGTAACCACAAAAAGGTTCATGTAGATACAATCATGATCAATTTACACATTGAAAAAGGGATACATTCAGGGACGCAACACAGACTTCAGGGACTCGGGGAGCAATC
>Ga0181358_1001444_pt1 | contig 10885 bp, 18 predicted proteins | sample Fa13VDMM110SD_FD_130096 | JGI IMG/M metagenome (GOLD analysis project Ga0181358, IMG submission 130096) | Freshwater viral communities from Lake Michigan, USA - Fa13.VD.MM110.S.D | ecosystem: Environmental > Aquatic > Freshwater > Lake | place: USA: Michigan | collected 2013-09-24
ACGATCCCACGACCAAGAGATTAAAAGTCTCCTGCTCTACCAACTGAGCTATTGTCCCTTAAAACGACGGAGAATACAGGACTTGAACCTGTAAAAGTTTTACCTCGACGGATTAGTAATCCGTTGCCTTACCATTAGCCTAATTCTCCGTAATGTGGTGGGAAGAAAGGGACTTGAACCCTTACGCTTATTAAGCAAAGCATTTTGAGTGCTTCGTGGCTACCATTACACCATCTTCCCAAAGTGGTGGCTTCTGCCGGACTTGAACCGGCACGCTCTTACGAGCAGAAGATTTTAAGTCTCCGTTGTCTACCGTTCCAACAAGAAGCCAAAAATCTCTGTCTTTCCAGAGTGTCAAATTGATTATCTCACAATCATTGAAACCGTTGGCCCGGTGGGAGTTGCACCCACGACATCGGCTTTATAAGAACCGCACTCTGACTAACTGAGTTACGGGCCAAAAACGGTTCCCGTTAGTCATTATTTGAGTGTCTTATGTTCGTAAGCTTACGTCACTAAACTTTTATAAAATGGCAGGAGATTCAAGATTCGAACTTGAAATAAGAAGGTAGAAACTTCTTGTGATATCCCTTTCACCAATCTCCCACATTCTCACAAGGGCTTGAACCTTGCTGCTTCTTATCCAATATAACCTATCCCATCCAGGCTGTCAAGAAGTTTTTTTGTTTTCTTTTCTGGTTCAGAAGGTGTTGGACCTTCTGCTCACTCTTCTAACTTAACCTATCTTATTGAGAGAGTCAAGAAACCTTTTCAAGTTCATCTGAATAAAAGTAAGCAATAATACTTGGTTTATTTTTACATTGTTCTTCGGTTAAAAACCAATCAACATAATGCTTATTATTTGGTGCTATAGGAGTTATTCTTACAACTAAGCCATATAAACATCCTTCTTTAATATTATGGATATTCTTAAAGTCCTTAACGATGTCTCCGGCTTTAAACATTTTAGTTTTCAGTTTAATCCTTCTTCTCTTCTAACTTATCCTGTCTCGTTTAGGTTGTCAAGAAACTTTCCTTAACCAATCAGCAGTATATTCTCCGGTCATATTGTTTTCAATAAGTAAAACATTATACCATATATCACCAAACTGACTGATAGAAAGAACAATTCCAATCTTATTAGAACCTGTGAAAGATACAAGATCGCCTATTAAAAATTGGTTCATTACGACACCTTTATCAGTTGGCTTTTAAAGTGATATGATTTTTGATCTATTGTGAACCACTGAACTACACACATGGAATTTGACTTCTTTTCACAAACATATCCATATGTATCCTTACAATGCTTGTATACTACAATATCACCAATTTTTATTTTGTTCTTTACGGACATTATTTAATAATTGACCAGTTTCCTGAACATTGTCCTGTAAAATTATATTGATTGCATTTTTCTGCGTTTTCAAAGTCCAAATGGTCATGGTTGAACCATCGAACCCAAAAATGTCCACTAATCACCGACTTATCAATTACAATTCCATAATATTCTGCAATAAATCCTGGTTCTTCGTTCTTGAAACGAACAAGATTGCCAATTTCAAGATCATTAAGTTTCATTATCTACCCTTATGGAAATGGTGCCACTCGTCCATTACTTATAATCTCTTTCCATTTCTTCTCGGCGCTCTCACGATTATCGCACGTTCCTGTTCCTATACACATTTGAGTTGAACTGCATTCTGCATACCATCCGGGATGATCGGGATGTTCTTGGTAAATGCGAACGGGCCATTGGCAGTAAGGACAAGCCGGAAGCGGTTCGGTCACGGCTTCACCTCGGCGGGCTTCGGGAATCGAAGACGGTACGCACGGGAGGAGGCGCGCACCCAACGGCGCGTGAGCCGCGTCAACTCCGTGGGGGAGTAGCCCAACTGCGCGGCGGCATCCTCAAAGCAGAGGTCGGGGCGGCTGCACCACAGGCGAAAAACGCGGTCGCGCACCTTCTTGCTGATGCGGAGGCAAGGCTTCACTTTTCCTCCTCGCGGCGGTGCTCGCCGCGCTCGATGGTGTCAACAACGGCGTCGAAAACTTGAGATACCCCCAACGGCAGACTTGCTTCGGCCAGCACTTCGCGCAGCCACGCCACCACGGCGGCGCGTTCTGTATCAACCTCGGCGCGCAAACGCTTAATCTCTTCAATTGCATTGTGTAGATCAACAGTAATATGACCTTCATGGAAGGTCTTGCCTTCCATCTTACTATCTGTTAGATGCCTGTTGATAATTGCTTCAATATCCAGCATTTTGCCTCTCCTGTATAATGTAACCTGTCTCCATCAACCCGTCAAGAACTTTTTTACTTCAAGGAACAAGGCTCCAAATAATTATAAAATTCATATACCAAGTAATAATCATGAAAGCGCAGAAAAAAGATTCTGCAATGTAAGACCAGTTAAAAGTCTTATAAAGCCACTTGTAAACCATGAGTGCTTTCTCCTTACTGTTTATACAGTTTATCATGTGTATATCCGTGAGTCAAGTAAGCAGGGATACAGAATTAAGAGACAGGGAAACAACGATCATTTACATAATTGACAAGGATCTTAAAGCAATTATCAAAACCACCATGAGGAAAGTAGGTTCTACTTGGAAAAGTAATAAAATCTCCCAGAGGGCATACAATAAAATGACGTTTTCCATCGTGGCCCACAATAAGTAAGGTTTCTTCTTTTTTTATGATCTCCCGACCTTTAAAGTGACCTTCTCCAGATTTATCGTATTCAAACAAATCTTTATGGTGCTCGTAACGATGCTTGATAATATTACCAGCTTTGAACTTGTTTTTATTCTTCTTCACGGGTTTCCCTACATTTATACTTATTATTTTGCTTCTTTTTGTCTGTGTGCTTATTGGAAGCACCACGCCACATAGCTGGTGTTCCGCCAGATTCATAGTGGTCTTTCCGTATACTTCCTTTTATACGCTTGTAAACGTTCTCGTTCATAATAACCATCCTATCATATTCTATGTAGTTTGTAAAGTATGCTTCAATACTGATCTGTGCGTAGGACTTTTTTGGTGAATTTACAGACTTGTTCCATAGCAATCCAATAAACACACATAAAACCTTCATTTTTCATAAGTTCAGCGATTTTCGGATGAACATCAAATTCAAAGGTTTTACCACTAAAAAACGAAACTTTAACAATAGGGTGCTTCAACTTTAGCAATTTGGAGATCATCATCATACTCCCATTTAGTTTTACTTATCTTAAACCAGTATACCTTACATATCTTCGTTTTAACAGAGGTCTTTACCTCATTTGACAAGTTTTTGTCTTTATAAATAAGAGGATTTATATCAGAGTCAAACTCAAATATCTTTTTATCATTATGAGGGAATATTAAAAGTTCAGTTAATTTGTTTAATATTATACCTAAACCCATAGATTCTGGTGTTTCAAGAGGATGAGAAAGTCTTGCTGTAAGGTTTCTTTTTAACCTTACGAGATCACCTATGTTAATATCTTTATTTTCCACTTTCCTTCTTTAATTAGTTTTGAAGAAGTGGCTTTTTTCTTTTCTTTTAAAGATTGTGCAAATGTTTTATTAAAAGCTTCAAGTGCAATATCATCAAGTATTTCAATATTATCATTCATGTATTTGACAAATGCTAATGAAAGCATTATTTCTTCATCTGTCAAAAGACTATCGATAGTGACAATAAATTCGTAAGAGTATTGGAATTGTTGTCTCATAGCCTCACCGTCACTTCTATATGTTCCAATGTTGTTTATTGTTGCACTTGGAATTACCAGACTTCTTGGCAGTTTCAAACGATTTATTCGTTGTGGAGGTATATCCTGAAATAATGGAATTTGTTTTTTTAATTCATCATCTATACGATCAGCACGATTAAAGAAAATATCATAAAACTTACTTTTAAAAATTGAGGAGTAAGTATTATAATATGATTCTTGTGCTCTAGGATTTTTCATATCTGATATTTCTTTATATATGATTGGTCTTGCGGAAGTCGTAAATTTATGATTTCTTCCTTGTCTTTCGTGTTGAAACACGGATTCATCTTCATCAATAGAATCAACTAAATCAACGATTTGTTGTTGGATTCCACTTGAAACAGGCTTTATGATTCCTGCTTTTTCGAGGATCGCTTCTATTTCGTTAGTATAATCTTCTAAACTTACTTGTTCTTCAAACCGAATAAGATCACGACCATAACGCATTATTTGTTCTGGATTCAAATCTATTTGATCATTGGCAGTATATGTATATTCTATTTCAACGTCTTCCCCTGGGAATTCAACTGAAACATAGCCATTCAGCTTCATATCGGGCCATGTAATACTTGTATTGTTGATAGAATCTTCGTTTTCGTAGTCATAATTGTTAAGAGTTTCTTCAATTTCCCGTCGGGATAAGGAGATGAACTTATTTTTTGGTATTGTAATCGTCACGAATGCTGCAAACCCTTGAACATAAGCTATTCTTTCTATTGGATCTTCACATTCAATGCTCGCATTAGACATACGCATATAATTAAGTTGATTATTTATTCGCACTATGTTTCCTTCTACTTCTTCTTCAAAATCCTCGCAGAAAGTATTATTTTCTTCATCTCCCTCTTCTATATCTCCCACCCATGCAATGCTATTACGATCTAACGAATTTACTAAATATTCATAATTTTTATCTTGTTTTACTTTATCAAGAATTTCAGCTTGTTGGAAAGCTTTATTCATTAATCTAGCAAAAGTATTACCTACTTTGGATTCTCCCGCATCTTCATATTCTCCTCCATAACGGATCAATCGTGTAGGTATAAATGGTTTGTTAGTTTCTGGATCTATAAACTTTTGTTTTTGAGAACTAGCAAAATAATCAAGTGTTTCTTTTGCGAAAACATCCGTGTAATTACCATATATTTTCTTGTCTGGAACTGCATATTCTATATCGGCGTCGGCGTCAATTACTCTTCTGACTCTCAAACGAGCCGTTGGTTCTGCATTTAATTTGTCGGTTATTCCGCGTTGTGAATCATTAAATATATCACCTGTTTGTGGTATTATTCCATCAGGAAATGCTTTATCAAATTTTTCCTTACTGACAAGGAACAAAACACCACCACCACTGGCAGAACGTCTTGCTTCTTGAATCGCACAATTAAAATATAAGCCTTCCTGTGCGTGGCATGAATAATCCAACAAACTAAAATCGGACATTCTTACTACATCGATTGGATGTCTTGAAAAAAGGACAACTGAATTCTTTGTTTCTGAATTTCTTATGGTTTCCTCATCACCATACTTTACTTCATCAACAATTAGGTCCATTGTTTGGGGATTGCTGGTAAAAAAGGTTTGTTTTCCACTTATGTTTTTAGTTTTATCGCCTTGCCACCAAGTCATTTCTTGTGGAAAATGCTTTTGTAGTAATTTGCCAAAACTAAATTGAACTGTTCTTTCTTTTTTGTCACCAAGTTTGCTAGTATAAGTAACGTCAACTACGGGAGAACCTACTTCTTTGTCTATCGTAGGAATTGGGTCGCCTTCAACCCATCTTTGTGGTTTTCTTTGTTGTTTTACTATCTCTTTTTTATTCTGCCAAACAATTGCTTTTAATTGAATATAAGCATTATTATTATATTCTTCGTATAATTTATCAAAAATATCAAGCATCAATATCTTCATTTTGGAAATATCTTCATTACCATAAGGAATGAGCATTCTATTTTTAACATTATCTGGCTTTGATACTCCGAATATATCATTAAATGGTGAATTGGAATCTCGTCCTGATTCTGCTTGCTTAATTTCGTCCTTCAATCTATCAATAATAGATTGTTTCATTTCAAGTAGCAGCGTATCATCGCTTTCTTTTACTTCATGAATACCATCAAAAAATCTCTGCCACTTGTATGAAATCTCGCTACTCATTTACGCATCTCCTATTGGTTTCATATTCTTTGTTATGTAGTCGTCAAGGACATAACTCATTTCTGTCATTAACTGTTTTTCTTGTTCCCGTATCTCATCCAAATAGCCCCATAATAACAGGTTCTCATCTTGGATTTCCTTAATGATTTTTTTATATTCTTTGATTCTTTCCTTTAATTTTTTGATTTGTTCTTCTTCGCTCATTTCTTTAGTCCACGATAAGTGTTTAAAACTCTTACTTTTCTTGAAGATGCTGGCTGTTCGTCAACAAATAAGTTTATATTTGGATATTCTTCTTTAAGTTCTTCTACTGCTTTTCTATTTTTTCCAGAATCATCATAAAATGCTATATCATTATAGCCTTGTTGTATCTGACTTTCAATCCATTCTTTTTTCTTTATTGGATCACTATCAGCAAGGGTTATGATTTCAATATTTTTGGGATCTAATCCCATTTCTTGAAGGAACAACTTTATTTCTGGTTTTGCTGGTTGTCCTCTTGCTGTTAAAATTGCAAGTTTTCTGTGTTCTCCAAGACCTTTATTATAAATGCGTTTAAACGACTCCATAGCGTTTTCTATGGGAGTTGGATCTTTTAGAGTGCTAAACTCTGAATAGTCCATTGTTTCGCCTTCTATGGGTGTATAGACAGCATATTCAGCAGGAGTAATCTTCTTTATCTCTTTGCCACTTTGATCTTTTACAATAACCATTGAAGAGGTTGTAAGAAGAGTATCGTCCATATCAAATACACGAAGCTTTTTAAGCTTTGCTTCGTTGATAAAACGCTTCCAGCTTTCTAATAATAAATTCATAGAATAAATAGCCTTTCAATAAACAAAAACGCCAGAGTTTTTATTCTCTGGCGCAAAAACTATAACTGATTGTGTGGAAGGTTTTTAATTTACGGGGATTGTATGGGTTTTATCAGTTAGTTTTTAAGAACGACTTAAATGTATCAAGTAACTCTATTGTAATCGTCACTAATTCTTACAACATCATCAAGTTGCGTAGTTGAAACCTCTACAAGCTCAACTGCTTCTTCTTTAGCTTCGAAACGATGAATATGTCCTACTGGAATGTGATAGACATCACCTTCAACCATAGGAACAACCGTAATATGTTCGGACCCTTTTACTTGATGATGAAGATAAAGTGTGCCTTTCAACACTCTGATAGTTTCTTCCTTCTCTTTATGATATTGAAGCGATAGACGAGAATGTGGATTGATATAGAGAATCTTACCTACATACTTATCAGTGTGAGCCCATATCTCTTCTGCTCCCCAAGCTTTTTGGATGTGTTTAACTAGCATTTTTAAGTCGTTCCTTTACATAAGAATTTAGACAACGATTAGCATATGTCCAATATTTTTGTTTGTCAAGTTTGATTTTAAGTTTTTTGGCAAGTTCTTCACCTTTTTCCCAAGCTACTTGTTCTTCAAGTAACATATCAAAATTATTATTTTCAATAAAACTCAAATAATGCCCTGCCTCATGTAAAAAAACAAAAAGTCGATTATCATTTTTAATATTAGTATTCATTGTTATAAGTGGATTTTCTTTCGACTTCCAGAATCCGCAGATTGAACCTCTCTCAAATTGAACAACAACTTCTCTTGATTCCAGATATTCTCTGATAATTTCAATTGATTCATTCATTTTGTGCCTTCTCCCCAAAACATTTTAGATTTTTGTTCAGTTGTCAAGAACATAGTAGAGATTTTATCGTTTACAATTTTAAATGAATAAGGATAAAGTTCACCTAAACGTTTAAGCTTGTTTTTACTTTGATTCTTTGTGAGATAGTTAATACAACCGAGATAGATCTGCTTATCAGTATAACCCGATGAACGATGTTTGGCAAGATCAGTTGTAATGTAAGCAACAACTGGATAAACTTTTTTAGTATTTTTGATTGGAAGCCTACAAGATGAGTAAGTTCCTAACTTTTGTTTATTATCCTCTTTTGCTTCTAACAGATGAGCCCATTCAAAAATGGGTTGCAAGTCACATTGAAACGATTCAAGAGTAATTTCAAATGGATTGATTGCGGTAAGATTTATTTCTGTTTCTTCTTCCACAATATTTGTGTCAAGAATCTCTACATCACTAATAATTTTTGGCTTGCGTCCACGCTTTTTTGGCGCTTCGCTTTTATTGGTAAGTGTAGATTTATTTTTAGAACCCTTTGGTCGTCCTCTTGGCACTTTCTTTATCCTCTCAAAAGTTGTTTGCTTCTAACTTTAGCACCTTCAATCTTTTCATAAATTGATGAAACAGAACCAACAACAACGATTTCGTGTCCTGTGGTTCCACGATTGATAGTTACTTTTGAAAAACCAACTGAACGTTGGAGATCAGGAAGAACATCGATTTTTTCCGTGAGAGTACGATAAGTAGATGGATCATCTCTTACCATAATGATATGTTCTGGACTAATGTAAATTTCTCGCAAAGAGAATTTATCAGTGGCACGAGTTGCTACGTTATTTTCAACAATTTCTACTAATTGAATCATTATTTTTGCTCCTGTGAATATGGAAAAATGTTGTTCTTTGAAATAGACCAATATGTATTTTCATACAATACTTTGGCCCATACTTCGTCTATATTTTCTACAAACCAAGCACAAATAGGTGCTTTAAACACTTGGAATTTTTGAGGATATTTAATGTCTGGATAGTATAGCGTACTATCCGCCGGAATCCAAATAGGATCTCCTGTTTGAATCAGACAATTCATTGCTCTGCTTCTCTTACTGGTACAGATACTATATCATCATCTGGTTTGTTTTGCAACTTATGTTGCGCCCATCCAACCAAAATAGATTGAACATCGTTTAAAGCTTGATCATAATCAGATAAAATTGAACGTAGTTTATCAATTTGTTGAATAGCAACAAATGGTTGAAAAGGTTGAGTATTTAAGATTTTATAAATTGGAGATAGTTCTTCTCGAAATGCAAAGACATCATCAATCTTATCTTTAAGTAAACGGCGACAATCGGCAGGAACTTGTTCAAAGTCCGTTGTATAAGTAATTTTTACTTTCATTAAACACCAGAGGTTAGTGTAAAGTTATTATATCCCAAAGCTGCTTTGCTGCCAAGGCAATAAGTGCAGAAAGTGCTGCCCAAGTTATTCTGGAATGCGTTGTACGCCATTCTTCCAAGCTTTTTACTCTTGGAAATAAACCACTATCTGGATCTTTTATCTTCAAAAGATCTCTATTTAAGTCGTCTTGCTTGTCTTTTATAATTTCAATACTGGATACAACCCTATCAACTTTTTTATCTAATTCAATTATTAAATCTCTTAAATCTTCGGTTGAATAGGCCATCGTATATGCACTCCAGTTATTATTAATAAATAGTATTATCTTTGAACAATAGCATAGTTCGTGGTGATCAAAGTACCAGCAGCAGAAGCCGCATTTTCAACGGCACATCGAGTTACTTTCGCTGGATCTATGATACCTGCTTCAAGCATATTAATAAACTTTCTATTAAGGAAGTCATAACCAAAATTAAACTCTTGTGCTTTAATTTCGCTTACAATTAAATCAGGTGATTCGCCGGCATTAATCGCCATTTGTCTAACTGGTTCTTCTAATGCTTTAAGTACAATCTTGATCCCAAGGTTTTGTTCTTCATTGTCCCCCTCTAATCCTTCTACATCGTCAAGGCAACGCAATAGAGCAACTCCACCACCGGGGATTATCCCTTCTTGTTGTGCAGATCTAACTGCTTCTAATGCATCTTCTATACGATGTTTTTTTTCAATCATTTCAACTTCGGTAGAAGCACCAACACGAATAATTGCAATACCAGAAGCTAATCTAGTAATTCTTTCTTGTAATCTTTCACATTCGTAAATTGATTCTGTTTGTGCAAGTTCAGCTTTAATAGTTTCAATTCTTGCATCAGTTTCTGCTAAATTACCTTTTCCACCTACAATAGTCGTAAGAGATTTAGCAATTTCAATTTTCTTTGCTCTACCGAAATCTTTAAGCTTTACTTCGGAGATTTTCATTCCACTTTCCATTGATACAAAGGTTGCTCCAATAGAAATGGCAAGATCTTTCATAATATTTCTTCTTTCTTCTCCGTATCGTGGAGCTTTAATAGCTGCAACCTTCATGGTCCCACGCATAGCATTCATGATTAGTGCAGCAAGGGCTTGTCCTTCTATCTCCTCGGCAACTATAACAAAGGGTTTGCCTTCTCTTGCGATAAGTTCTAGAACAGGCAACATATCTTGAACAGAATCAAACTTATGATCAGTGACGAGAATAAATGGATCTTCGTACTTAACTACTCCTCGTTTTTCATCGTTAATAAATGCTGTTGCTAAATACCCTGAATCAAATCGAAAACCTTCAACAATATCAAGTGATGTATCTAATGAGCGTGCTTCTTCAATAGTAATAGCTCCATCTTTACCAGCTTTATCTACAGCAGTAGCAATAAGCTTACCAATAGATTTATCATTATTGGCAGAAATAGATGCAATATGTTCTATTTCCTGTTCAGAAGAGATAGAATTGGAAATATTGATTATTTTTTTAGAAATGTATTGTGAAGCTTTATCAATACCACGTTTCAACTCCGTTGGAGAAACGCCAGAACTAATATATTTTTGTGCTTCTCTTAAAATAGCTCTCGCCAAAACAATTGACGTAGTTGTGCCGTCACCAGCTTGTGTTGCAGTTTGTTGAGAGGCTTGTTTAAGAATTTGAACGCCAAGATTCTCAAAAGGATCATCTAAATCAACAAAGTTACAAATAGTGACACCATCTTTGGTCACAATAGGTGTTTTACCTTTTTCTTGAAGAATAACGTTTCTTCCTCTTGGACCCAATGTTGATACAACATTATCTGCCAGTATATTTGCGCCTTTAAGAATTGATTCATTTAAAGAACGACCATTGGAATAATCTTTGCTCATATAAACTCCGTTGTTG
>Ga0181358_1001446_pt1 | contig 10877 bp, 7 predicted proteins | sample Fa13VDMM110SD_FD_130096 | JGI IMG/M metagenome (GOLD analysis project Ga0181358, IMG submission 130096) | Freshwater viral communities from Lake Michigan, USA - Fa13.VD.MM110.S.D | ecosystem: Environmental > Aquatic > Freshwater > Lake | place: USA: Michigan | collected 2013-09-24
ATACCAAATATACCCGTTCCTATAACAACAATTTCACCCGACGGTACAACGACTATACCAAATAGAAAACCCACAATAGATGTGATGAAGAGAATCATCATGAAAACATTATCGGAATGTTATTACTTTAAAAAGTTAGAAGAAGATTCTCCAGTTGCGTTTACCTCATTAAAAGAAAAATTAAAATATTTTCATCCGGGTTTTCACTCAACAACACCGGAAGGTTTAAATAGTAGATTAACATTCTTATTACAATGTGTAAGACCTGGAGATACAATTCCTATTAAAGGAGTCTCAGACCCATTAGATGTGGGTGCGAGAAATACTTCATTTGGTCCACCACCTGTTTGTGTTTTAAGAATCGGTGATTTTTACCATTCTAAAGTTATTATTAGAGATGTTGGAATTACATATGATGATAGTACATGGGATTTAAATCCAGAAGGAATTGGTGTACAACCAATGATTGCTAATGTAAGTTTACAAGTTTCATTTATAGGAGGTCAAGGTTTAGAGAAGCCAGTTGATAGATTACAAAACGCACTATCATCAAACTTTTTTGCAAACACGGAGATGTATGATGAAAGATCAATTTCTACAACAACTAAAATAGACGGAGAAGACGCTGAAAAATTCACAAAGGATTTTTTAGAGAAATTACAACAAAAAGATGGTTTTGCGTTAGAAAGTAAAAATGATTCGGCTAATGCAAATAAAACAGTTGAAGGAACATATATTGGAACTCCAAATGGAGACAAGATGAAATACACTAGTACTATTGATATGGTTTATAGTAGTGTCGGAAATTACTTTAATACATACCAAACCGCATATAATGAAGTTTTAAAGAACTTTGGCCCAAAAATAGGTCAAATGTTTTTATCACCAAACTTTAGAACAATAACTGGATATACTGTTAACACCAATACAACATCAACAGAAGATATAAAATTATTAGGTGAATACAAACCTTCTCTCGATTTTAATAAATTAAAAATAAGATTAGAGGGGTCTTTGGTTAATTATGTTTCTAATACTGCGGATTTAAGTAGTGTTTTAGGGTTTTCAGATGTGTTACCATCATTAATAGTATCTAATTCAAACGACTTATTAAAACCATATATTAAAAAATTAATTTTAGATAAGATGCAAAAGATTAGTGATTTTAAGGAAATGAAAAAAGTAGAAGATGTTAGAAAAGAGGTGATTGAGTCATTAGATAAAGTTAATTTTATTACAAAATATGAAAGAGATGGTAAAATAGAAAAGGAAAACTATAGTGGAGTTACCTTTAGTGTTGGGTTTACAAACGAAGGGTTTTATTCAAATTATTTAAGTGTCATAACATATGTTAAAAATAACTTTCAATATTTTACAGAAGATTTTACAACTACATTAGATTATTCAGCATTATCATCACAAGATATGAATGATATGTTATCCGTATTACTTAAAGATGAAAAGAAAAGTATTTTAGATTTATATAATGTTGATACGGTAAACTTTACAGATAAGATAAAAACAAAATTAGAAAAGAAATTTGATAATTTTATTATAAAACCAACGGAGAAGAAGTTTAAATTAGATAAATTTCCTGTTAAGAAAAATGATAAGGAAATTGAATTTGAGGTAGTAACGGGAGATTTAACTACAGGAGCAACGACAGATTTAAAGAAAATATTTAATACAAAGAATAAAATAGGTGAGAAACTAAATTATTATAAACCATGAGTAGGGACTATTTTGACAGGTACCAATATTTTTTAGCGGACGGTAAATTTAGAATTGTCCCTGGCATTGAAATTCCTATAAAAGGAAGTGATAAGTACATGCAATATAAAAGGGGTAAAGATAGATTAGATAAAATATCACAAGAGTATTATAATTCACCATTATTTGGTTGGATTATATTACAAGCAAATCCATTACTTGGTAGCGTGGAATTTGAAATACCTGATAATTCTTTTATTAGAATACCATTTCCTCTGATTAGCACTTTACAAGATTACAAAAGTGCTGTAGAATTGTATAAGTTATATTATGGCGAACAATAAATTAAACAGTAGTGAAAATATTTTAGTTAAAGTTGACCAAAACAATTTAATATATATTGACCCAAACAGCGTTGTGAATAATGGCGTTGTTGAAGAAAGAGGGGTTAAACAAGAAAACTTGGTAATGTATGTTAATTTAGAGGCAGATTTAATTCCAAGAACTACATTAGTTGATTCGGGTAATAAAAGCACGTTAGTCTCTGTCGCAGAAGGAACTCTTAACATTCTAAAACCAAAAACGGGAGATTATGATACATCATGGACTGAGGCTTATAACGGTAGTAATAATGTTATAACCGAAACAGATTCTAATGGTAACCAAATTTATAAAGGAGTAGAAAGTAAGGGTTATGATGGAACAGCACAATCTTTTGGTATTGACAGTATTAACATCAACATCAAAGGTGCAAATTTCATACCACAAATTAATATAAACTTCATTGATGTTAGAGGTAAGACTTTATTTGAGTCTCCTGAGAATTCACCATATAATGCGTTTTTTCACATGCCGTGGCCGATATTTTATTTAACGGTAAAAGGGTATTACGGTAAAGCAATTAGATATCGTTTACATTTAGTTAAATTTAATACAAAATACAACGAATCAAATGGTAACTTTGAAGTTGCAACCACATTTGTTGGTTCAACATATGCATATCTAAACGACATACCATTAACAGGTATATTGAATGCACCGTATATGTATGCAATTGAAAAAGAAACAAATGCATCATTTAACGAAAAAACAGGTAGGTATGAGAAGAAGGTTTCAAAATCATCAAGAGGTTATACGATGCTTAGGTCGGTATATGATGAATATATTGCAAAGGGATTATTACCTAAAAACTTCCCAACAAAAACATTAAAAGAAGTTATTACTGTTGCAAGAAGTTTAGATAAGATATTAGAAAAAGAAATATTTAACCAAGTCGTTGATTATAAAATATTTGCGGGTTTAAAAGAATTTGAAAAAACAGTACAGGATTTTGAAACTGCGGTTAGATCTTGGGGTGCTGTTAACTTAGAAAAGAACATATTTGAAATAAATGGTGTTACAGGTATAACTTATAGTTATCTTTCAGGACAAGAAAAAACGAGCACGGTTAAACTGATTAGTCCTGATAAGGCAGGAACGTTAGAAAAAATATTAATAGAATACCCAAAAGAACTATTAAAAACACAATTATTTGCTCAAAAATATATTAACGATACTGGTGCTGACTTCAAAAAAGAAACATTCTCTTTTATTAATCAAATTAAAAAAGTTGGTGAATATTGTAATGGATTTGCTCCACATGAAGGTAAAATAATTGTAAACTTAAACGCAATTTTAACAGATATATTCAATATACAAAAATCATTTGTAGCACAAAGAGACAAGTTAGAAACTAAGGTTGAACAAAAAATGAACGAAGCCATTAAAGACCCTACAAAAGGTGGTATTGGTTTTGAACCCACAATAAGAAATATTATGGGGGTTATTCTTGCAAATGCTGATGTTTATATTAGATTAATGAAAGATGTTCATAATAGGGCATTTGAAGTTGCGGAAAGAAGAAAAAAGGTAATTGGTAATTTAGAAGATGAATCAAAAGACGGACAAATTTACCCTTGGCCAGAAATAAAAAAACAAACAGCCAACAAACAAAAAGTTTTAGCATATCCTGGTGATCCAGAGTTACAACAAAAATTACAAAGTTTTAACAGATCACTTTGGCCTGAAATAGATTTTCTTGAAAACTACCACGGAGTAGCCACTAAAAGAGTAGACTCACTGGCACAAAAAGAAGGTACTGTTGGTAATATTAGTTATATTTTTGAAGAAAATTCACAAGAACAAAATTTTAATAACATATCAACATTATTAAGTTTAACACCAAATATTCCATATTCAAATAAATCAATATCTTCTCTAATATATGAAATATATGAAAGGTCAAGATATACAATGGCTATTGATACTTTTAATCCTATATCGATAAAAGAATTAGCATTAATAGATTTTTCTAATTTAGAGAAACTATTAAAAGAAGATTATGATATTATAGATATTTTAAATACGATAGATAGTAAAGAGAAAATGGAACAATACCTTTTATCTTTTTCACCATTTGAAAGATATCCATATGTACAAGACCAATTACCAACGGTTGAATATATTAATCAATTATTAGCTACTCCTTTCAAAATAGAAGAATATACAACATCTAAAAAAAGTGGGGAATCGGGAAATCTTTATAAAAATTTAAATAGTAATTTATTTTCATATTCAGCAGAACCATATAGAACAAAAATTTACCCATTCAGTTCTGAACAATACTTGACTTATATTAAAAAAACAAAATTTGAACCACAAGAATTTAAATTTGAAGGTATTTTACAGGTAAACACTAAAGAAGGATTAGTTAGTTCACCAATCAATCCATTGTTTTGGGTTAAAGATGGTTATACAACAGATATTTTTGCAAGAAAATTAGACTTAGATACTTCTGATGGTTTATTTAGTTCTGTTAACATTTTAAATACACCATATTTTCATAAACAATTATATAACGATTTACATAAAACATCATCATATGGAAAATATGCGGGCTCCGCATATCTTTTATTAAATTCATTACCATTTGTTGATTTAGACGAAATGGTTAATTTTGGATTATCAAGTACAAGACCTTCTTCTTTATTTAAAGAAATAAGTTCTTCACATTATATACCATATCATTTAATGTTAAAGTGGGGATCAATATACCATAGATATAAAAAGTATCTAACAGAAAATGTTGACATTATAAGTGGAATAACATCAGCAATTTCAGGACAGACATTTTTTTCGGGAACTACCTCATCATTAACAAACGTTAAAATAGGTAGTGAAACCATAACCACCGACCTTGATACAGGGGTTCATCCATTTTACGACGCTCTTTACCACCAATTTATAAATGACTATAGTCATTTTGATATTAATGCAACAACCGGCGTTAATTCTTTTACTGGTAGAACAACAAGTAATACAATTAATTTTGATAGAGTATCAAATGGAGATGAATTTAGATATTGGACATCGTTTGTTGATAATTCTAAATTAAAATCAACAGACACACATTATACATTATTACCGTCAGTCGGCGCAAATTCAATTTCAAATTTAGATTTAACATCAGTTTCAGATTCAGAAAAAAACTTTAATAAAGGACAAAACGCATTTAGAGTTTTATGGACAGACGAAACTGTTTATACAACTTATACGGGTAAAACATTCCCGTCATATGATGAACATCATATTGATACTAATTTTGATGATTACTTAGTGATGGATAGTTCCATTAAATTTAAAAAGGTTAACGATTTAATTGCAACTTTTAGTCCTGACATATTAGATAAATTTGAGGAATACTTTTTAAACTTTGCAACTGAAAGAGTTAATGAGGAGACGACATACAAAAATTTTATATCCGTAAAACATGACAACTTTCAAAATTTATTAAAATCTATCGTAACGGTTAAAAAGAAAGATACCGACCCAACAAACACAAATTTGTTAATAAAAACTTTAAGGGAACAACAATTAGAAAATCTAAAAACATTAACAAAAGATATTTTATCCGATTCTAATTTAATAAAAATTACTATTGGTAATCCTAAAGAAATAGATTTATATACTTGGAATGGATTTGCTGAAAGTGGAAGTGTAAAAAGTTTCTCATATAATAATTTTGATATAGTTCAAACTGGTGACACAACAAACCAAAAAGATTTAAAACTAATAATTGGAGCAGAACCTTATACAGGAACTACCCAAACAACAAATTATTATGTAGAGTTTTTCAGTACCAATAATGTAGAATTTACTGAAGAATATTTTAGAATTTTCAGACCGATAGTTTACATCTATGCAGGATATAGAAAAAATGGAGGTACAAATACAAAAAGTGCATTCCAACAATATCTAATTACTAATATACTTTCATATAATAGTGTATTCCATAACGGCATTCAAAATAGACAAAATTTATATTTGAATACTATTATTTCTAAAATTGTTAATCTTAAGAGTGAAACAAAAACATTACAACAAACAGTTTTAAGTGGATATAATGACAGTCCAATGAAACTTGAACAATATAATTATTTTAAATCATTTAACGATAAATGGATTGCAGGTAATTCCATAGGTCAGAGATTGTTATTGGAAGAATTTTTATTTTTAGACAAGGCGAATAGAGATATTGGAGATAAAGCATATTTTAGTTTAGAAAAACTAATACCATTAGAAGGACCCGAAAACGACAAACAAAACTTATATGGTCTTATTGGTATGTTGATAAGTGGTACTGGATTTGATATGAGAGGATTACCCGCTTATGTTAATTTTTACGGAACAAACTTCTCAACCAAATCTAAATTAACACCATCTAAAAAGGTCGCTGAAAATTTATTCGGTACATTTTTAGAGGTTGATTATCAAGAGTCATCACCAAAGATGATTTTACAATATACAGGACCAACATCCAAACATTTGGAAATGGCCGATGTTAGTAAAAAATATAATTTTAATGATGATAGTTTTAACATTGGAAATGCAAATAAAAATCCATTGGTTATAACCATACCTGATATATTCAGTAATGCTGATTTATCAAAATCAAATAAAGTGGTTGCGTTCGAAGTTAATTTTGGGGATCAAAACCAAAGCATCTTCAAGGGAGTTAGTTTAGACCAAAGTTCAATAAGAAATACCACAGAATCATTCATCGCTCAAGAAAATTTAGGTAGGTCTGAATCAGGTTCGGGAGCACACCAAGTAGATATTGGTTTATTTGAAATTTATAGACAAGCATCATATACTTGCGATGTTACATGTTTAGGTAATGTTATGATACAACCAACAATGTATTTTTATTTAAAAAATATACCAATGTTTAAGGGTTCATATTGGATTACAGAGGTGTCACATAAAATTAGTAACAACAACATATCAACTTCATTTAAAGGGACTAGAATACCTTATGCGTCATTACCCGACCCTAAAGATTCGTTTATGGCAAGTTATAGGGCGTTATTTGATAGAATTACTAAAAGTGCAATTGCTCGAGTTAAACAAGATAGTTTAAACATATCGGGATCAACTAAAAATGAAAAATCAATTAGTAATGACCAAGGTACATTTACAATTGATATGGGAGGTAAAGAACAAGAAATTAAGGGAGAAGAATTAACAAAAGAAACTGGAGTTAATGTATTTGGTGTTAGATATAATGGATATAATGGTGAGAAATACATTCAAAAAGTAACATATGACAAGAAGGAATACTTTAGAGCAATTGCTGTTGGTATGGGAGGTAAAACATATAAACCTGAAGATGCAATTCAAATGAATTTATTATCTCGATTAATATCAAAAAAAATACAAGGTACAACAACAAATAATAATGGAGAATATGTTAGTTATTTAACTTGGGGGGATATTAATAAAGAAAAAGATTTTTATTCATTAAGATTTGATTTAGGCGTTACTTCTGCCGATGTTATTATTGGAACGGCTAATAAAACCGCCGGAGTTAATATTAATCATGCGGGAGCCACTACATACTTCTTCAATCCAAAAACAAAGAAAGAGATAACAATAACACCAAATGGTAGTAATCCAATCACGAAAGATAATATAACGGGACCAATAAATGTTGGACCAAATGTTGATGGATATGGTATAGCATTATCACAATCATTAATGACCAAATTGGGATTATATGATGGGGAGGTTGTTTATTTCACAATGACATAAGAATATTAACAAATTTGGGATATTTATACAATATAAAAGAATATTATGGAAAATAATAAAATTAATGCGGTAGACCAATTCCTAAGTCCTAAACAGACTAAAAAAATATCAAATGATGGTATGGAAAGAGAAGAATGTGATTTAGTAACAGGAGAATGTTACACAATCAGAGAAAAAGACGGAATAGTAGAAAGAATAAATAAAAAATACGTCACAAACGACGGTAGACAATTATTACAAGATTAAGCCATGTTAGAACAAAAACTACAAGAAGAATTAAATCGTTACAAATCCATTAACAAATATGGTAAAACGATGATAATGGAACAAGATGCACCACCTGTGGACCCTGCGGCTTTACCTGTGGACCCAGCTGCGTTACCACCGGTAGACCCAGCATTACCTGTTGACCCAGCGGCAGCACCAGCAGACGTACCATCTGAAACAGATACAACAGAAGAAATTGATATCACCGATTTAGTTAATATGACTAAAAGTCTTAAAAAAGACGTAGAAGATAACAAAAACGAACATGGAGATGTTATCGGTAAGATGGACGATGTGTTTACCAAATTAAATGATTTAGAATCTAAATTATCTCAAATGGACCAAGTTATGGCAAAAATTGATGAATTAGGTGCTAAAGTTGATGCGTCAAAACCAAAAACAGGAGTTGAAAAACTTGAAATGCGTTCATTGGATTCATATCCATTTAATGAAAAACCACAAGAATTTTTTGCACATAAACAAGGTGAAATGCAAGCAAGTGGTAAAAATGAATATGTGTTAACCAAAAATGAAGTCGATAATTATCCAACAGATACAATAAAAACCTCATTTAATGCAGATCAACAAGAAGATGAATATAAATTCTAATGTAAATTTTTTTCTAGGTTTAAGTGCTCAGTTAAAAGTGATGCATTGGCAAACCAAAGGATTCTCAAGACATAAGGCATTTGGTGAAACATATGACGAATTGGGTGAGTTAATGGACACTTTCGTTGAAGAGGCAATGGGGAAATATGGTCGTTTTAAATTGGATAATGAAACAAATACAATTACGTTGGCTAACCTATCTGACTTAAAACCAGAGGAAATGGTTAATACAGTAAAGGAGGCTCTTATTCAATATACAGAACAATTTGAACCAACAGATACAAATCTTTTAAATATAAGAGATGAAATGTTAGGATTATTTAACAAATTATCATACCTTCTAACCTTAGAATAGAACCAAAAAAAGTTTTTTAAAAATAATTGAACCAGATTTCCGAATCTGGTTTTTTTTATGTATATTTTACTATAACATTTTAAAAACTTAAATTTTAACAATTATGTCTACATTTGACGCAGTACTGGCACAGTACGAGAAAAACAAAAACAACGCCACAAGTGGCAATGCAAACAAGGTATCCCAAGAGGATAGAATGAAGAAGTATTTCACAACCGTATTACCTAAGGGTTCTAAAGGTGAAGAAAGACGTATTCGTATTTTACCTACAAAAGATGGTAGTTCACCATTTGTAGAGGCTTATTTCCACGAAGTCCAAGTGGATGGGAAATGGGTTAAATTATTCGACCCTAAACAAGAAGGTAAGCGTTCACCATTAAACGAGGTTTATGAAGGTTTAATGATGACTGGTGTTGATTCTGATAAAGAATTGGCCCGTACATATCGTTCTCGTAAATTTTACATTGTAAAGGTTATCGACCGTGACCATGAAAACGACGGAGTTAAATTTTGGAGATTTAAACATAACCACAAAGGTGATGGTATTATGGATAAAGTATTCCCAATTTTCCGTAACAAAGGAGATATCACTAATGCAGAAACAGGACGTGATTTGATTCTTTCTTTAGCATTAACTAAAGCAGGGACGGGTAAAGAATATACTGTTATCAATTCAGTATTAAACGACGATCCAAGTGCATTACATACTGACGCAGATGTTGCAAAAACATGGTTGGATGATGAATTAGCTTGGTCTGATGTTTATGCTAGAAAGGGTGAAGACTACTTAGAGTTAGTTGCAAGAGGTGAAGCCCCACGTTGGGATTCAGACCAAAAGAGATATGTATCATCATCTACAAGCGATGAGGTAATTGCATCACCAAAATCATCTACACCTGTGGTTGACCCACAAGAAGAAGATGACACGGATTCAGATCTTCCGTTCTAATTATTTAACGGGGGTGGTGAAATACCCACCCCATTTTTAAAAACAAAAACATGGCAGGTATTAAAAAAACAGATTTCTCGGCAATTAAGAAGAAATTCTCAAAAGAGGCCGAATATAAACCAGACCGCTTCTTTGATTTGGGCGATGCTTTCTTGGATGCTTGTGGTATTCCAGGTCCCGCAATGGGACATATCAATATGTTATTAGGACATAGTGATACAGGTAAAACCACAGCACTTGTAAAAGCAGCGGTTGATGCACAAAAGAAAGGAGTAGTTCCTGTATTTGTTATCACGGAACAAAAATGGAGTTGGGACCACGCGGAGTTAATGGGATTTAATAAAGACGGAGATTATCTTTTCAATAGTGATTTTGAATATATCGAACAAATTACAGAATATATTAATGAACTATTGGACGCACAAGAGAAAGGAGATTTACCTCACGATTTATTAATCCTTTGGGATTCGGTAGGTTCAGTTCCATGTAAGATGACTTACGATGGTAAAGGTGGTAAACAACACAATGCGTCGGTATTAGCTGATAAGATTGGAATGGGTATCAACCAACGTATCTCAGGTTCAAGAAGAACAGATAAGACCTATACGAATACATTAATCATCGTTAATCAACCTTGGGTAGAATTACCTGACAATCCTTTTGGACAACCAAAGATTAAAGCAAAAGGTGGTGAAGCAATTTGGTTAAACTCAAGTATTGTATTTTTATTTGGTAATCAAAAAGGAGCAGGAACAACAAAAATCTCAATCACAAAAGATAAGAGAAAAGTAAAAATTGCAACAAGAAACAAAATCTAAATTATGAAAAAAAAAGAAAAAAGAAAAGGATAAGAGGATG
>Ga0181358_1001448_pt1 | contig 10867 bp, 9 predicted proteins | sample Fa13VDMM110SD_FD_130096 | JGI IMG/M metagenome (GOLD analysis project Ga0181358, IMG submission 130096) | Freshwater viral communities from Lake Michigan, USA - Fa13.VD.MM110.S.D | ecosystem: Environmental > Aquatic > Freshwater > Lake | place: USA: Michigan | collected 2013-09-24
ATCTATTACACTAATAGCAAATTTAACTAAATCATTTGTGTTAGGTTCTTCATCAAAATTAGCTTTTCCATTTAATCCGCTACTAGTATAAATTTTTTTATGATTAATTTTATCATATGAATTGTATGATGCTGCACCAAATAAGGAACCTTCATTGAATGCTCCTTCAACATAACTAGTTAGATTTTTTCCATTTCTATTACCTGGATCTCCTAATTTTACTCTATTTTCTATATTTTTTTTAGTATAATCAGGAGCATTAGCTAAATTACCTATTTCCTTAGTCTTATTTTGAGTAGGTATATTTCTTAATTTAGTTCTAAAATCACCAGGTGTAGTAGTACCAGTTCGACCAATAGGTTCGATACTATTTAAATCTTTTTGAGTATATGTAAAAACTCCTTGGCTTGTAGTTAAATCAGGATTAGTAAATGATGAGAGAGTACTATCTGGGAGTTGTAATTGTCCTACATCTCTAATATCTCCATCTATGCCTCCATTTATTGTAAATCCTGTATTTATGGGAGAATTAAGATTTAAATATTGATTACTTAATCCTAATAATTTATTACCATTTATTACAATTTGAGAATTTTGGGGATGGTTTTTAAAGACTGAGTAATTAAATGGTACATCTTCAAAAGTATTGGGGAGAAAATTTACTTCATCTTCTAAAGAAGGATTTGATAATGGTTTTCCACTTGGATCTGTAAGTAATAAATTATTAGATATAGCAGGTGTAGATTTTCTTTCCCTTACAAAAAAATCAGAATTTCTTAATTTTATATTATTAATTCCTGTTCTGTAATCTGGAATTAGATATATGTTTGTTTTCCCAATTCCTAAATCTGAACCTGGTCCACCTGAGTATGAATCTAAGATAACAAAATCTTGAGATGATAATGAAGCTCCAGGTGCAGATGTTTTAATTGGAACTATAAATTTATCATAATATCCAACTAAACGATTATTTTCACTATTTACTCCAGATGTTTGACTTACTTTTACAGCATATAAATTTTCATTATTAGTAGCGTATGCTCCTGTTTCCTCAAATGGATTTAAACCTTGTTTATTTACATGTAAACCAAAAGCACTTACACCAACTTGAGCTAAAGTACTTAATGGGGTGTAAATTCCTTCATTTAATAAACCACTAGTTTGTGTTTTAACGGCTATTCTAGAAAGTAAATTTTGTTTAGCAGCAAATAAAAGACCACTTGGATTTTTAAAATCAGTAAAATATTTAGTTAACCTAGCAACATCATTGACCGTTGCTAAAGGAGCACCAACCGGTCCTCCTCGCAGTAAGAAATCATTGCCTAAAAAATCAAAAGCTGGTGGTAAATCTATATTAAGAGGTTTCTTAATATAAGGTTGGTTTGAGGAACCACCACCTGGTCTATCTTTTCCAAACTTAAGAGATGTAAGATCTGTCTTAAGATTAACTAAACTCATTAACCAGGAAGGTTGTTAAGATATTGTCCGTTAGAGAAAGAGTTATTAATAGAAGGAGTATTGGGATCACTTAAAGGCCCTAATGGTGTAGCACCATTAATATCTAATAGTGATGGTTGAGGTAAAAAATTCACCATACCATCGTTATATGCTTGATAAGCATCGTTTACATCACCAAATTCAGACCCATTTAATGAGTATCCAGGTAGATTACCATTAACATGAAGTTTTGATTGTTGAGTTGCACCTGCATTTGTTGGTGGAGTTTGTCCATCTCCGTATGAATAAACTGATCCTCCTTGAATTGTTAATTTGTCTAAAAGTCCCATAATGTTATATTTTTATTATAAATATTGTATTTATTGAGTTTTGTAAGTATTCATAGCAACAGCAGTTCCAAATCTAGTACCATTTACTGTATTTTCTACTATAACAGGTTTATTATTTGATTTAGCTGTTTCTTGTCTCATTGCTCGCATTTCTTCTAGAAGTGGAGATAGATCTTGTTGTAAAGAAGTATTAGTAGATGATGTTTTATTAATATCATTTACAGGAAATGAAATATTAGATGGTGTTGGAGGATTGATAGCATTAATAGAAAATGAAGTATTAGATGGTGTTGGAGGATTGATAGTATTTGTAGTAAATACAACATTATCTTCTTTTATACCTTGAGCTACTATTCCTCCTTTAGGTTTTGATACAATCAATCCTCCGTTTGGATCTATACCGCCATCAAATAAACTGGCTAAACCTTTTCCTAGAATTGGTCCTAGTAAACCCGATCCTAATGATGAACCAAAATTTATATCTCCTATAGATTTAAATGAATCCAATGATCCTGAAAAATCTCCTGTTAATCCTTTAACAATACCTGCAACTACTTCAGATATTGCTCTAAATATTGCAAGTACCGGTTGTAAAGATGACATTATTAATGGTAATACAATATTTACTAAATCCATTAATGGAGATAAAATTTGTAATACAGGTTCAGCTATTGAAATAAATATTTCTTGTAATTTTTCAACTGATTTATTAAAACGTTCCTGAATGGATTGTTGTTTTAGTTGGGTGGCATATTCTTCATCTCCTAATTCAGCTACAGCAGCTGCATATCCTTTTTCTTTTACTAATAAATCAAATTTTGCTTTAGCGGCAGCTGCATCCTTTACTCCTATTTTTTGAAGAGCTTCTCTTTCAATTAATGAAGCCGCTAAATCTTCTCTACTCATACCAACTGCTTTAGCTAATGCTTCTTGTTGGATACGATTCATTTTAGTAAATTCAGCACTTCCTTTTACTTGTTTTAAAATTTCTGCTGATGCACCTGCTATATCTCCATTTAAAGCTAATAATCTAGCTCTTTCTAAGTTTAGATCCTTACCAGTAATTAATTCAGCTGATAATTCATTAGTGATTGATGATTCAAAATCTAATAAACTTTCTGCTATTTTATCTGCTTGTTCTAAATTAATACCAAATTGTTTAGCTTGAAATGCGGCTGCGGCTAATTCTTTAGTTGTTCCTCCAATAGATAATTTAATAGCTGCAGAGGTATTAGATACTTCTTTTAATAGTTGTTTTTCGTTTACTGTTAATTTATTCTGCGCATTTAAAGCCGCTACTGTACCTAAAAATTGTTTAGTATTATCTTTTAAATTACCACCTGTTGCTAAAGTTAATTTTTGGATACCAATTAATTCTTCATTGGTATAACCAGCCATTTCCCTTAATTCGGTAAATGTTTCTAGGTCAGCTTGGTTTAACATTGCATTAGAACCTAATGATTTACCAACGGCAATCATTGATTCTTGTAATGATCGAGCGTTTAATGCTATGTTTCCTGAGAGATTGCCTATCTCGATTAATTCATTTCTTACACCGGCGGCTGCATCATATGTTAGATTAAATTCTTTAGCTAAATCACCTGTAGCTTTATCAGCACTTATGAGAGCTTTAACAAATTCAAAAATAATAAACATTGGACTGAATGCCTTAGTTAAAGCAGGTCCTAATGACTTAAGACCGGCCATTAAAGGACTCATAGATGCTTCAGCGGCTGCTGTTATACCTAAAGTTCGAGCTCTTAAAGCGGCACTAGCTCCAGAAAGAGTACCTAATCTCCCTTGTCTATCAGTTATGCCTAATTGTTTAGCAAATTCTGCAGTAAGTCCTCTTCCTGTTTTTAAACTTTCTAATTGAGCTTTAGATATACCATTAGCACTGCCGTACATAAGTTGATTTTGAATAGCCATTTTTTCAGCTGCTTCTGATGCTTCTTTAAATGGTCCAGCAAATCTACTTAATCCTGGTATTTTGGATGCTAGATCTGAAAATGTTCCTAATAATTTAGTGCCTATATTATCATTAATAGGTTGTAGTTCTTCTTTAAGTCTTTTAGTATTATCTACTAATTCTTGAGAACTATATATTAGATCATTGTAATTATCTATTAATGCTAATAGTTGAACTCTTTCTTCTCTAGTAGCTATTGATAATCTGGATGTTAGTATATCTCTTTGGCGAGCTAATCCGATTAATTCTTTTTGAGCTTGTTGAAGCTTTGATTCAAATTGTAATCTTTCTTTATAATTAGATAATGATTGTTTATTAACTGTTGCTAATTGATTTGTTAAAAGTTTTGTTTTAGAAATAGAAGCTTCAAATCCTCTAGCCGCATCTCCTGTTAGTTGAGATAATAACTGAGCATTATTTCTGATTTGTTCTTTTAAAGTTTCAAATGCTATATTTAATTCAGCAGCAGATTGACCTAAATTTTCTAAATCCATTTTTATAAATATTATATATTATAAATATTATTTATTTATATTTTGTTGATGGTTTACCAGATGGAGTAATAGGTTTAGGAACACCTCCCCAATTTTCACGATTTACGTTTCCTGATGAATCAATTAATGTTGATTTGTTTCCACCACTTTTAGAAGAAGCATTTTCATGAGCCTCATTTTCTTTTTGATAAAACTCATTTATTTTATTAAAAGTAAATTGGCGCAACCATCTAGGCATAGCGTAGATAGTTGGCCAATCATATCCTCCTTTTCCATGAAAACAAATTTCATGAATTTGGGTAAATAAATTTGCTCTCGCTATAGGTGCCGACTCAGAAGTCAGGCCAAAAAAACCTAATCCCAACTGGAATATCGACTCTATTTTCGGAACCGTCGGGAAAAAAAGTTAGATCAACATCGGGTTGAGTTTCTTTAATATGTTTTCTAAGTTCCCTCGAGTCTCGAGCTAATAGATGATTATCAACAAATTCTCGAATTGTTTTAGTTTCTCGATCTTCATCCACTGATGTAATCATATATTTCAAACGTGTTGAAAGTTCAGGAGATATATTTTTATTTAATTTTTTTAATCCTTCTAATTCAGTTTGAATTTTTTGTTCATCATTATGAGTTAAAATTTTATAAGTAATTTTAACATTAGTTGATGGTAATGTGTAACTGAATTCGTTTATTCCTTTATTTGAATGTTCAAATGGTTTATTATCAATTTGAGATAGATCAATATTATATTCTTGACCATCATATTCAAATGAATAATCTTTACCGTATCCTAAAATACGAGCTGCAACCATAATTGCATTTTTATCTCCTACAACTAAATCGTTATAATTGATTTTAGAAACAATAAGTGCTTGGAGTAATTTATCCAATACAGTACCTTTTTGAATATATGATTGATTAGTAAGAATATCTTCTTCCTTAGCTGTCATATATTTCATTTCAATTTTTCCACTTGATAGAGGATTGTCTTCAGGGTAAATTAAGCCTTTTGAAGGTAATTCAATAACTTCTGTTGGGATGTTGTTTTCCATAAATTTTATTTAATGTAACTTGTTTTGTTATAAATATAATGAAAATAAAGGAGCTCGCCAAGTTTAGGCGAGCTTTCTTTAATTTATTTTTAAATTAGAAATTCAAGATACAGTAATCCATTCCTAAGTTAACAGTCAATTCTTGAGCTGCTGCTTCATCATCCCAACTGTAATCACCAAATTTAGCAGATTTAATAAATGCTCCTTTGATAATCCATTCTGAAATAATATCACCTACAGGTCCTAGAATGTTAATGGTTACATCTTTTTTATAAAAATCTGAGTAACCATCACGACCAGTAACAGATTCGTGATGTAAACGTACCCATTCCATTACTGATTGAGCGCCTGATGGTGTGATAGGATCAAATAATGTCATTTCAATATCATCCCATAATGCTTTACCTTTAATTTTACGGTAAACATTAATGTGGTTTAATTTGATTTCATCCATTGTTACTCCTACAGCACCGATTTTCTTAATTGTGTATGATGGAATACCATCAACATACATAATGAATCTATTTTTTACTTTAGGTTCAAATGGGGTGAAAAATATTTCGTTTGGTGATAAAATTGCCATTTTCTATTGATTTAATTTTATTATAAATATGTAGTGTTTAAAAATCTTCCCCCATTTTTCAGAGGGAAGATATTTTTATTTTAGGCTGGGAATGTTGCTCCGGTTGGTGTAACATTGAAGTCTAGATAAATGAATTCAGCGGTTTTAGTTGGTTGTAAGTATATTTGACCAATTAATTCATTTCTATCGATTACATCAGGTGTATTGTTTGTATCGTTCATTATCACCTTAAATGCGTACAATCCTTGACGTTGTTGAATACTAGATAAATATGGATTAACTTGACTTAAAAATGCATTTCTTGTAGCTGCTGTATTTTGTTCAAATACTAAATTAAGGGCAATTTGAGAAATGTATGATTTAAGAGAAATTAATAAACGACGAACATTTACTCTATCGAGAGCGGATGCTTTCAATTGTAATGTTTTCTGACCATATACTACAATTCCTGTTCCTGGGAAGGTGGCAATTGGGTTGATTTTAGCGGCATATAAATCATTACGATTTCCTTGTGATAATTTCTTTTCTGCTCTAACTACACCTGATAATCCACCTCTGTTAATACCTGCAGGTGCAAACCAAGGTTCAGCTACTGTATCGTTATAAGCATAAACTCCACCTATCATTGTTGAAGCTGGAACCCAAACATATTCGCCAGTTGATGGTTCAACTACTTGTAACCAAGGCCAATACATAGCAGCATATGAAGTATCTTTAGTACCTGCTTCTGTATTTACTTGAGAAATATTTGAATTGTATGCTACTGGATCAGGAACGTATAAGAAATCTCCTCTATCCTGAGCAACAGTAATAATACTATTAATAGGTCCAGCATAACTAGTATTATATAGACCAGGTGTTAACATAATATTATATCTATAATCATCGGCATTAGATAGCAAATTGATCATATTAGTATAATCAGATCCTACTAATCCTTGAGTATTTGTAGAATTAATAGCATTATAGAAATTTACACCTCCTGGGATATTACCAATTGCTCCACCAAATGGGCCGGTAGAATTTAATGGGATTGATGATGTGAATTGTGGTTTAAAATTACCAGCATTATCAAAGAAATTAGGAGTAGTATAATTTACAGCTTTTACTCTAATATAATTTGATCTATTAGGGAATGAACCTGAGTATACAATTTGAGTATTTGTTGAATCATATAATTCTTGAAAATCACCAATTACACGAGAAATATAGTTTGGTGTATTTGGATCTAATGTTAAATTAGTCCAAGTTTCTAATACTATTGGATTATTTGTACTATCATTACCTCTTCTAACTAATAAATCAAATGTTCCAGAAGCTGATCTAGCATTTACAATTTGCCATCTAACGTTATCTGCTGAACCACTAGGTAAATTACCTCCTGCTGTTTCAGTACTAACACTATTCATGATCACACCTTCAGAAAATGTTTCTAATGTGAATGGAGCGCCTGATGTTCCTCCTGAAAGTGTTACTGTAGTACTTCCTGAAATGAATGTATAGCTATTTGCTGGTTGTCCATTTGTTGAAGCAAAAGTAATACCACCGGCAGCACCAGATACTGATGCAGTTATAAATTGTAAACTAGAATTATAAGGTGATATAGATGCACTAGCATTAAATGCATTCACAACATTTGTTGCTGTAGTTGAGGTACTTGAACCAGAAGATACATAAATTATTGTACTAGTATTTGCTGGAACTGTACTACCTGTTACTTGGATTGTAATTCCTCTTACACTTAATGATGAAGATCCAACTACTGATGCTTGATTATATAAGTAACTAAAATCAGCATTTGCTGATGCTGTAGTAAGAGTAATATTATTAAATATTCCAGAAGATGTTGCAGATGAATATGATGTTCCTGATCCTGAAACAACTCTAGTTACTAATAATGATTAGCCTCCATTTACAAAATAATTGTAAGCAGCGATTGATGTAAAATAAGTATAATTTTTCTTATTATCAGTGCTACCACTTTCTAATACTGTACCAAAAACATTTTGGTATTGATTCCATGTAGTTACTATTGTTGGAACTTCAACTGGGCCCTTAACTGTTGGTCCTATGATTGCTGCTCCTACAGTAATTGGTCTTTTTTGAACAAAAGAAGAATCATTTTCTCTTGCTAAGACTCCGGGTGAAATAAGTACTTCTGCCATTTGTTATTTTTCTTAAATTAATTTTAATTTTGTTATAAATATGGTAAAAGTGATTGAAAATGTTAACTACTAATAAATTCTCCTTTTTCAAGATTAATAGTACCATCACCATATTTTTGTTGAAGTAATTCGCCTGTTTTAAATTCTTCTTGGTGGAATTTCTTCAATTCATCTTTTAAATATTCTTTTTGTAATTCTAATTCTTGAATTCTTAATTCAACAATACCAAACTGTTCAGTTAATTGTAATCGTTTTTCTTGAATTAATTTTAGGGATTGAATTTCTTCTGGTGTTAAAACTTTTGTTGTCATAAATTTTATTTTTGATTAACTAAATGAGCTTGATCTCCAAGCTGTACCATTATAAATATATAAAAGATTTGTTGAAGAATTAAAATACATTGAACCTGTTTTAGGAGAAGATGGATTGGCAGTGTTAGTTGGAATCATAATAGAACCAGATAAGTTAGTGTCTACATCTACTGTAAATCCATCTTTTCTGGTTGATACATTGCCTATACCAACTATAAATGAAGAACTAACATTATTTTGAACATTATAAGAACCATAAACAGTTTGATATGAACCTGATGCTATAGTATTTGTACCTCCTGCATGTGAAGCATTTCCTATTGCTATAGTATTTTCTCCTTCAGTATGTGAAGCATATCCTATTGCAAAAGTTTGGGATCCTTCAGCATGAGAATAACTCCCTAATGATGTTGAACTTACTCCTTCAGCATGTGAACCAGTTCCTGTTGCGAATGTACCATTTCCTTCAGAATGTGAAGAATCTCCTACTGCTTGGGAAGCTTCACCCTCAGCATGAGAGTATAATCCTGATGCTTTACTTCCATTTCCTTCAGCATGTGAATAATTTGAATCTGTTCGAGTTTGAAATCCTTCAGCATGTGAAAAATCTGCGTTTGCTGAGGTCCCAGAGCCTTCAGCATGTGAACTATTACCTGAGGTTGATGTATTATATCCTTCAGCGTGTGAATATGAACCTGAGGCTATAGTGCCACTTCCTTCAGCATGGGACGATATTCCTACCGCTTGAGTACTAGCTCCTTCAGCATGTGAAAATAAACCAGATGCTGTAACTGAATTACCTTGTTGTAATGATTGGCTTCGGTAAATAAAAGCAAAACTTGCTGTACCGGCAAATGTACTACCTGAATTATATTGAATTTGTGTGTTTGAACCACCAGGAGTTCCACTCCCACCACCTCCAACAGCTGAGGATGCCGTGTATGATATAACTCCTGAAGCCGAATTATAAACTAATATATTAGTTAATGATGAGGCTGTTGATAAGTTGGTTAGTGATAATGAAGCTGTAGAACTTCCACTAATTATTATGTCTGATGTTATTAATCCCATTTCTTATTTTTATTAAGGTGTTATGGTTGTTCCTCCTGAATATGCGGTTCCATTCCATTTTTGAATAACTAAATTAGCACCAGATGGAGCTATTCTCCAACTACCTACTGATCCACTTGTTCCAAAATACATTGCACAATCATTTGATGTATTAGTAGAACCACTGGCTATTGTTAAACTACCTGATGTTACTATACTACCTGAGTTAGATAATATTCCTGAAGGTACATCTAATGTCATTTTTTTAGTTGCACTATCTATAAAAACTGTACTTCTATAGTGCCATTCAAAAGAACTAGCATCAGGAGTTCCTAATATTGAGTTAATAAATTTTATAGATCTACCCGAAGTAGTACCTGCAGGTTGTGGATAGGCAGAAATATTTACACCTCCATTAAAATAATTATTAACAGTTGTTCCTTTTGATAAGGATTGTAATTCTAATACTGAACCACTAACTCCTAATCCATCAATTAAACTTAATGACATATATGGATTAGTAGCGCCAACTTGAGTTAATCTATCATGTACAAATGAAGAAGTAAAGAAAGTACTATTATTATATGCACTAAATGAACCTGTTACTAATACTGAACCTGTTACTCTTGCTGAACCAGTCACTTGGAATTGTGAATCAGCCGCAAATACTAGATTGCTTCGTTGACTATTTGCTATACCGTTACCTATAATAAATGCTGATGATGTAGAACTTGGTATGTTATATTGACCCTGTACGTGTTGATAGGTTCCTGATGTTATAGTACCAAGACCCTCGGCATGTGACCAGTCTCCAGATGCTGTTGTAAATCTTCCTTCAGTGTGTGAATATGCACCCGATGCTATAGTAGCACTTCCTTCAGCATGTGAAGCATTTCCTATTGCTATAGTATCTTCTCCTTCAGCATGTGAACGATTTCCTAACGCTTTAGTAATGTATCCTTCAGCGTGTGAAAATTGACCTGATGCTGTTACAAAAAATCCCTCAGTGTGGGAGTAATCTCCTTGTGCAAGTGTAAAATTTCCTTCGGCATGTGAATAATTTCCTATTGCTGTTACACTACTACCAAATTGTAATGATTTTGGTGAATTATTAAATGTAAAGCCTGAATCTCCATTAAATGTATTATTATCATTAAATTGAATTTGTGTATCTGAACCACCTATTGAACCAGTAATGGTGATTTCACTTCCATTATAGTTTATAGCTTGAATTCTAGGACCTGCTTTTAAATTCACATAAGATGCAGTAGTGGCAATGCCTGTAAGAGATCCAGTAAATGATCCAGTAGCTATTAAATTTCCTAATGTTAATTGTCCATTACCATTATTATATGAACTATTATTTACTGCACCAAATACAGCTGGACTACCTCCAGCATTGATTTGAAGCTGACCAACTGAACCTACTGGTGTTCCTGAACCTGTTTTAGCTAAT
>Ga0181358_1001453_pt1 | contig 10863 bp, 11 predicted proteins | sample Fa13VDMM110SD_FD_130096 | JGI IMG/M metagenome (GOLD analysis project Ga0181358, IMG submission 130096) | Freshwater viral communities from Lake Michigan, USA - Fa13.VD.MM110.S.D | ecosystem: Environmental > Aquatic > Freshwater > Lake | place: USA: Michigan | collected 2013-09-24
AAAGAAGAAGGCGTGAAAGCGCCGCCCTTGTAAGTCAGCCCGCGGACTATATTCCCGCCGGCGGGAGCACGCCCAGCGGCTGCTGCTCCTGGTACGGGTGCCCCGCCACCACCACCGTCTGCGGCGGAGCCGGCTTGATCCGGGACTCCCCGACGCTCTTCGAAGTCGGCAACGATCCGCCGATAATGCTCGCGCGCATCTGCGTCGGAGTCTGCGCTGGGGCTGTTGGTTGGACGACCAATGAATTCCGCGTGTCCGATGGACTCAAGAACGTCGCCATCATGTGCCTCCGCTAGCTGCGCGACTGCTGCGCGCATGATCTTTTTGGGGTCGTAAACGATCACGTGAGTTTTAGTGCCGCCGGGAATAATCGTGCGGTGTTTGACGCCGCGGCGGTCGAGTGCGGCGCGCACGTCCTGCATGTTAGTCAGCGGCAGCCTGATGCTGTAGAGGCTATCCTGCCCGCTTGGGTCGGGGTGGAACATCATCACGCTCTTGCGGCCGCCTAGCAGGCCCGCCCACGCCGCCAGGTAGCGAGTGGTGTCGTGATCCAGCGCTTGCGGTGATATGTGCGCCGTGGCTGGCACGCTCTCGCTAATACCGTCGCCGACGCCGTTGTACGAATTAACCTTGACGCCGATCTGCTCGGCGATGCCGTCAAGCTGCTTGCGGAAAGCTTGCGCCGTGGAGCTAGTCCCCAGTAGCATGCTGCGCATGAACTGGCCGGAAAACTTCAATCGTTCGGGATGCCCAGCTCCGGGTGCGCCGGGTGCATCAGGTGCGGCTCCGGCCGCGGCATGTCGTCCAGTTGCTGCTGGAATTCCTCGCTCAGCTCGGCGCGGTGCGCGTCCATCCAGTGCAGGAACTGGTGGTGCATCTCCTCGTTGAGCGCTACGGCTGAGAGAAAGCTTCCGTCGGATAGCGGCGCCAATTTTTCGCGCAGCTTCTCGGCTATCGGCTCGAACTGCCGCAGTATTTCCGCGTCCCGATCCGTCATGTGCAGGCTCCTTAGCAAAAAACCGGCGATCCTTGCCGATGCGTCGGATGTCTTTGTCCAGTCTAGCACCCTCCACGCCGACGTTCTCCAGGGTCTGCCTGCGCTCGGCGCTCTCACGCTTGCCGGCGCTTTTCTTAGCCGTTGCGACGTAAGGCGTGTCCTGGAGGTTGGCGTAGGCGACGCCGTTTGCCATCGTCTTAGTGCGCAGCGTGGTGCTGTTGTCGAGGAAGTGCTGGTACTCGTGCAGCATCGACTGCACGCCTGGCGTCATCAGCTCGGGGCGGCTTTCGTAGTAATTAATCACGCGCTGGGCGTGGATGCGGTGCAGCCTGTACGCCCGCTCGGCGCCAGTGTAGAGCTGTTCTGTCGGATTATCGCCGCCCAGGGAGCTGACGGCGGCCTGCGTGGCGCCCCAGGCAATCGCCTGCAGCTCGCCGATCGTCAGGGCTCTGCCGCCAAACTGCTTGCCCAGGAACGCGCCCAGGTTCTTCATGGCGTGGTTGAAGGCGGCGCGCTGGATCTCGCTCTCGGGGGTGCCACCGAACAGGCGCCCCAGGGCGTCGCTGTGCAGCTCCATCATCACGCGGTCTGCCACGTAACGCTCGATGGGGGGCTGGAAGCCGTTCATCATCAGCGATAGCGATGCCAGGGCAGGGGAGCTGACGCCCAGGGCGTACGGGCCGAACTTTGGCCCCTGTAGCGTCATACCAGGCAACTGCTCAGTGGAGCCAACAGCGCCGTGATAGGTCCAGGGCTCGTGATCGCCACCCGTGAACCAGGTGTTGCGACTGACCGGGATCATGCTGTTGAGCATCGGGTGCCCGTGCATGCCCGCCAGGAACATCGACGCCAGTTGATCCTTGTCGCTAACGTCCTGGCTAGCAACGTACTGCGCCAGGTTCTCCGCATGCATGCGCTTGGCGTCGTCCAGGGTAAGCTTTTTGCCGCGCTCCGGCGTGAACATCGATTTCAACGATTCCTGGCTCAGCCCCAGCGCCTCGAATGCGTTCTGCCCGGCGGCGTTGTTCAATGTCATCAGGGAGTCGGCGATCGCCCTGGCGCGCTCGTCCTCCGGCTTGTCCGCGTGTATCCTGGCGATGTCAGCGGCGTGGTTGAACATGCTGATGATGTTTAGATATTTCTTAGTGTCGCGCGGGCGCCCGCTGAAGCCCTTCGGTATCACGTTGCCATCCGCGTCGTGCACGACGCCTAGGCCGTACGTGGCGTCAGATTCGTCGCCGACAAAAACGTCGTCATTCTTGTGCTGGTGCGCCAGATCCAGCAGGTCGTGGATGTCGCTCGCGCGCGCTTTGCCTAGGTTGTTGGCGGACAGGATGAAATCAACCATCGGCTTGCGCCCACGGCCGTCGTTTTTCCTGGTGGACTTCATTGGCACGAGAAAGTTGTTGCCGTCGTCGTCGCGGTGGTACGCGGCGATGTTTTTCTTCAACATCTCGCGCATTTTCTCGGCGGGCGGCAAATCGTCCTGCGAGCGATTAAGCAGCACGAGGCCGAACTTGTTGGCGAGCTTGAGCTGGTCGCGTTTCGACAAGCTGTGGTACAGCCCCGAGAAATACTTCTTCGGGTGCTGGTTGCCGAACTCGCTGCCGATGCCCAGGTGCCCGCGGTCGTGCTTGGCGGCAGCCATAATCTCGATAATGCTAGGCTGGCTAGCGAGCACGTCTGGCTTATCGCGGTTGTTCTTGTGCCATTGATGCAGCCCGTCTTCCAGGATCGACAACGCCACGCGGGCGTTGCTGCTGGGTTTCTCGTTAGAGCTAGTCGGGCCGATTAGCGACATAACCATCGCGGCGGCATAGGCCTGTTTCTCGTTATCGAACTGCACGCGGTAATGTTTTTCGCCGGCGTAGTCGTCGGGAACCTCGCGGCCAGTCTTCGGGTGGAACGCCACGACCCTGCCCAGCTTGCCGCGGATCAGCTTGTACACGGGCGAGTTGTTCACCAGGTCCATGATGCTCGCCAGGGTACGCGTGGCGCCCACGGAGTACCAGGAGGCGAAGTTTCTCATGCTGTCGCTGCTCGAAGCGGCGATCGCGTGCGAGGCGACCTCGTTGGACGAGACGACAGCCTCGAGTTTTGAGTAGGTGCGCAGCATCTTCTGCAGGCGCTCAATTTTAGCCGTCTTTTCAGCCTCGAATTGCCCCATCGTCTCAGCCTTGGCGCGCTCCTTAGACATGCGCTCCCCGGCTGCGCTGGCTTTGGCGATATGCGCCTGGATCATCTCGTCCTGGACCTCGGACCACTTCTTAGGCAGCGCGGCGTCCAGCAGATCCATGCGCAAGCCGCCCAGGATCTTCAGTAGGTGCGGATTAAGCGCGGCTGCGGCGCCAAACTTCGCTTTCTTAGCGGCATCGGTTTTCTTGGCGTCGCCGGTTTTCTCGGCGGCCGGCTTGTCGTCATTACCGTCGCCCTCAGCACTAGAACCGCCGCTCTCGTCGGCGAGTAGCCCCCGCTCATCGGGGTAGCCTGGCGTCTTCTTGTCCGACCCCAGAACCGAAACAGCGTGCTTCTCGAGCTCATAGATACCGTCGCGGTAGAATTTGTACTCTTTTTCCAAGTCCTGACGCCGTGCGCTGCTCACCCCGCCGGCGTCTATGATCTCGCGAATGCGCAGCATCCTGGCGTGAGCGGGCGCGGCGGTCACCAAGTGTAGCTTGTCGAGCATGCTGCCAGACTGGATGCTCTTAGCGATCTTTTTCAGGGATGGGAACAGCTCAATCGCCTCGGCGAGCGCGCTGTTAATCAGGTTGGCGTGGTGGCTGGCGACGGCGTGGTAGTGCGTCTTATCCTTTGCCCCCACTAAAGTGAGCAGCGTGCGCAGGTTTCCGCCAGCGCCCTTGATGGGCGGCAGCACAACGCCGTCCTCGTCCTCGAGTTTCGGGCGACCGGCTGTCGGGCCGATCGGCGTCATCGTGTCGCTCAGCTTGTCGGGCTGAGCCGCTTTCGCCTCGTCCGGCGTTAGGTCGGTATTAGACGGATGCACCTGCAGCGGCGACGGAGACGTGTGCACGTCTCCGTCCACGATGGGCGGCAGTTTGAGCTTCTTCTCACTTGCGGGCTTCGCCAGGCGAACCAGCATCTGTTGGCGCAATTGCTCGGCAAAATCGCGTAGCATTATGCCATCCCTGGCGGCGCGGCCGCGGCTTGCATCTCAGGCGAGACTAGTCCCTGTTGGCTTGGATCTGGCCCAGGCGGCCCCTGCATCGGCACGCCGGCCGGGATGGTTCCCGCAGCCTGCGGCGACATCATTTGCTGCTGCGACAGGATTGGCTTGCCTGGTTCAGGCGACGGCAAGCCAAGCGCCTCGCGCAGTGACTCCTCGTCGATCGACCCGCCTAGCTGGTAGAAGGCCTGGGCGGCCGCCAGGATCGTGCTCGTGTTGGGAGCGTCAACCTCGAAGACGAACTTGCAGGGCGCCAGATGCCCCTTGCCCATGAACGTCTGCATGGGGCGCACGAGATCTTGCGTGAGACTTTCCGCCAGGGCGATCGCGTCGTAGCTGATAATTCGGCTGAAAGTCTGCCCGTGCAGCGCCGCGACGCCGCTGCCGAGCCCCGTCGGCTCAGCGGTGGCGGTCAGATCCTGCCCCAGAATGAACTTCCGCATCACGTCGTCAAAATAGCTGGTAACTAGCTGCTGAATGAGCTGAACGCCCGACTGGGACGGCTCGAAACGGTCAATGCCTGGCGCGCCGCCGCTGCCAGCAGCGTCGCGGGGCCGCGGGAACAGCAGGGCGTTGGATTTGAACTGGTTTTCAGCCGCCTGGCGCACCTCTTCGAGCGACTGCTTGTTGCCAGCCTCGTAGTAGTACACCGTGAGCCCGCCCGCGCCCACGCGCTCGATGTAGTCCATCAGATATTGCATGGTCTGGCTCTTCACGTACCAGTACCAGTAGATGCGGCTGCGGATGCCGACGCCGAACAGGCCGGCAGCCATCTCCCCCTCGTAGAAATCGCTATCTTCAGGCTCAAAATGGTGCAGGATTAGCGCCGGGCGCTCTTGGGGCGTGAAAAAGTGCGCTCTGCCGCGCTCAGTAGGCGTCCAGTCACCCTTGAAGTTGTAGTGACACAGCACCCCTGGCGTACCGTCAAATTTGAAGACAAGCTTGTCACCGTTTAGCGGCCACCACTGGCGCGGCCGGCAGACTTTAATGCCATCGATCCAGTCCCACTGGTAGGCAACTTGCACGCCAGCGCGGCCGTACCACACAGCCTCCAGGAGCGACATCAGCAGTGCCTGTAGACGCGGCACGCGTTTAATGGCGCGCTGGATAATGTCAGCGGTACGCGCCTGCTGCACGTCGTTGGGGTCGTCGGCGGCGACATGCCACTCGAGCTGGGCGACAGGCATCTGGCGCGCCCGCAGCGCCTGGATCAGCACGGGGTCGCGCCGGATAGCTAGCGCCTGCTGGCGCCCGTTGCGCAGCGCCTCATCGTAATTCAGGAAGCTTCGACTGTAACTGTTGACTAGTTGCGCGAAACTGAGGTAGGGTGGAACCCCCGGTAGTCCCAGGTTCGGCGGAGTAGACTCAGGCACCTCGATCGGGGGCGCCGGGTAACCCAGCTCCTGCGGCGTATTCGGATCAAGGTTGGCCATATCAGCTCCGTATGCGCATCAAGATGCTAGGAACTAATATAATGTTTGATATCTACCTGCGCAAGATTCTGGGCCTGCTCGGTATCAGCGATAAGGGTTTAGACGCAGATGTTTTGCAGTTGGCGGTGCAAGCTTACCGCGTGCGACTAGATGCCGCCGCGGCTGCCAGGCATATCAAGACCGAACAAGCTGCCGCTAAAGCTGGCGCCCCCGTTGTACCTGGGGCTAAGCCGCTCGCGGGCGATCTTTAGGGGCTCAGGCACCAGGTGCGGGCGCGGGATCAGGTTCTCATGCAGCGCCAGGAGCGCCATGCCCACGGCGCAAGCGCGGTCATCGTGGCAGCCAGCTTCGTGATCGAAGCGGTACTTGCCGCTCGGTAGCTGTTTGATGATCAGATTGCTCAGCTCAGACGTGAAATCGTCGTCAGCCAGCCCAGGGTGCTGCCCGGTGCCTGGCGCCCACAGCAGGCGCTGTGACAGCACGGCGGTGCGTAATAACTCAGCCATGTGATAGTTGCCGACCGGCCCGCGAGCCTGGTAGCGCGCCACGCTGTAACGGCCGGAGAATCGCTGAATCGTACCCTCGAGCTGGTACGGGTCCACGATGACGCCGGCGTTAGGAAAAGTGTGCAGTTTTTCTGACAGCCAGGCTTCCACGTCGGCGATCGCGACGGTGCGCTCGTGGCTTCCCTGGAGCACGCGGCACTCATCCACGTAGACGACGCCGTCGGCGTCCTGGTGCAGCAGTGACAACACTGTCCGGTCGCGGCGGGGGCCGTAATCGATGCCGATCGCGTAGTTTGACATAGGCTGCGGGGCAGTGTGCGGCTCCAGCCCCTGGCGCAGGCAGGCCTCGATTTCAGCGCGCAACAGGTACCCAGACTCTTCGGACGGATCGACCCACTGGTTGGCGTACAGGCGTTTCGCGACAGCGCGTGGCAGCAGGCGGCAGTCGCGGTCGATCTGTGCTTGGTCCATCCAGGTAGGGTTGGCGCGCGGATCGGTGCTCCAGACGGACCACGTCGGGTCAGCCTGCGTGTGCAGGAACAGGTCGTGCTGCCAGGTGCGTAGCACGCCAGCGTTGGAGATAATCACCAGCGAGCTTTTCGGCCGTTTGTTGCGCGCGGTGAACAGCGCGTCCCAAAGCTCGCGCGTCGGCCAGGTCGTCAACTCGTCACAGACGATTAAATCGGGGCGCAAACCGTAGGAGCTAGGGGCGTCCGCGGTTAGAATTTTGACGACGCTGCCGCTGATGGTCCCCTCGATGCGCTTGGTTTTGAACTTAACGCGGTGCTGCGCCCAGGGATTCAGCTCCAGCTCGCGCTTGGCGGCGTCGTAGAGGATAGATGCTTGATCCTGGTCACCGGCCGCGACAACTATCTCGACTGGGTTCTTTGAGTAGGCTACGAGCCATAGGACGGTGCGCGAAATTGAGCCGGTTTTGTCATATCCGCGAGCGCAGATGTTCCAGCACGCCCTGGGCCCATCGAACGCCCTGATACCAGCAACTTGCTCAATCGGCCCAGCGATCCGGCGCATTCGCTCCAGCTGGAACGGGCGCATTTTGCTGATGAAACGGTCGGGCGGCACCGAGTCTATCGTCCACCAGCGCAGGAAGCCATCGAGCCCCTCCTGAGCCATCTGGTCGGAGAGCGCGTACGTCATCCGTAACAATTCTCGCGCATCCACTCTTTCCGCTCCTGCATTTAGGTGCTAAACATACCCTATCGCCATAACAAATTTGCATTTAGGTGCTCGATGCCAGATTCGTTAAAAGCGGCAAAATCGAAAGAACTAGAGTTGCCTACCAGTACTGTACAGGCGTACACTACTGTAGAAGCGGCTGGGGGATTATTAGCCCCATCTGCACTAACTTGGCGGCAACCTCGCCCTGGGGTACCGCTATGGATTCTTGCTGCACAGAAGGGGGGATGATAACTTTCGCTAGGTTTGCGGTAGCGTTGACAAGATTAGCCAGCGAGTTCGCAGCGCGAAGGTCACCAGCTTCAACCATCCGACTTACAACGTGCGTACTGCGGTCCAAACGCATCAGCACGTTGAGCAGATAGACAGCCGTCTCGTCACTGATGTGGCGGGCGGCGCGCTTTGCAGCAGTGCGAAGCCGCCTCTGATATTCCTCTCGCGTCAGCCCAAGTCGCGAGACTGTGTCGCGCACCGACTCCCCGGCAGCGCGCGCCGCGATGATCTCCCGTTCCAATTCATACTTATCGAGCCGCTCCTCGATAGTTGTCTCAGTCAAGGGTTGCGTCATATGTCTAAGCCTTTTCGCGGGTGGAGGAAATTCGCCAATATGCAGATGCTAGCATCTAAACTTGTGTTGCGTGGCCTGCTAGTATACAGGCTAACCGAGGATGGAGTCGTTTATGGGACGCCCGAGCAACCGGGACGCGGGCAAGGAGTCATTCCGAGTCCCCGCCCACGTCGCTGAGTATTTACGCCGCGTAAGCAAGACACAGCGGGTTCCGCTACCGCGCCTGGTCGCCGAGGCTTTGACAGCCTGGTGCCAGGCGCGTGGCATTAGGGGGGTCACGCATGACAAGCCGCCAACGGAGAATCCCACTGATTTGCGCTGGTGACTACGTTGTCCGAAAAAAACGGCAATACCAGGTGCTGGGCGTCGTACGATATTGGGACACGAATGGACGCGAACAATTCGGATACTACTGTGGGGACGCGCGCGGGTCGCGGCACTATTTTCGCGGGGCGAATAGCTTCGCAATTGTGGTCCGACGTCCTCATTCGGACGCGCAGCGAGGTGGTAGAAGTCAGCCCGGGTCGGTGGTTAGCCCTGCCGATAAGACTGTCCGCTGACGACCTCGCGTTCTACCAGGGCACGGGGCAGGGCTGGGCGACGCCCCTGGAAGCCGCACTGAGCGCCCTGGCGTTTGCCCCAGGCGGCGAGACGGCACCCCGGGAAACCACCACCTGGCGCCCGCCGGAGCCCAAGCGCAAGCTAATCCGAGCCGACGAGCCATCACTGTTCTAGCCCAAGGAGGGGCGCCATGATGCGACGTGAGACGCTGGACCAATACTGCGACGACAACGACCTCGAAATGCGCGTCATGGACGGGCTCGACGAGGCGATCGTCGGCTTTGCGCAGCAGGCCTCAAAAGACGCTGTCGCCGTCTACAGCTACGGCAAAATCCTCAGCATCCTGCAGCGCGACATGTCGTACGAGGACGCCGTCGAGCATTTCGAGTTCAATATCGCCGGCGCCTGGGTTGGCGAGAGCACCCCGATGGTGCTGTACACCGAGGACGATCTCCCTGGCGGCGACAACCTTGTCTCCGACGGCGCCACTGTTTAAAAATTGCGATTGCCTGCAACTAGTTTCTCGCATAGTATCTGTTAGTGGCAACTAGCCACCTAGCAGGAGGTAGCGCGATGAGTACTGGCATCAGTCTGGCTGAAACTAAAATGGACGCGACGTTCGAGTTCGCTGACGAAGTCGTCGGCCGAATCGAATCCGCTTACGGGGAGGCGAACGTCAAGCCTAGCGACGGCGCCCTAGCCCGCGCCTGGGCCGAGGCGTTCCTCGACTACTACCAGGACGTCATGGACGGCGATTTCCGCCCCCTGGACAACGCTGAGGCGGACCTTTACCACGGCGCGGTTCAGCGCTGCCTGGTGGAGCGTTACCGCGCCAACCCGAGGTCTAAAACTAGCGGCCCCTGCAGGGTGCTAGACAGACTGTGCAGCCACTGGCGCACCCGCGAAGGAGTCGCCTAATGCAGACATGCACAGAGCAGACCGACATGACGACGCCGTCGCTAACAGCGATCCTGGTGGCGCTGCATGAGAACCTAGGCTGGAGCGAGTATCCGCCCAGCCTTTTCATGCGCGCCTCATCAGGCTGGATCGTCTGGCCCGGAGCGCCCAGCGACTGGCCGGAGCGCGTCCTGAAGCTGGCTGCGTTTGGGCAGCCCCTGGCGCCGTTGTTTATCGACGCGGTGCGCAACGGGGCCGATTTCATCGAGCGCGGTGACAAGTTGCGCATAACCAAGGGGCGCTGATGCCAACGCTGAACGACTACGACGATCACGACGACGCCTGCTGTAGCGATGACCTAGGCAGCATTCTGGGCAGTATCTCTGCCGAGGTCGCGGCGGTTAACCTGGAGCGCATCTGCGATGCCCGCGGCGCGCTCTCCAGGCTTCGCCAGGAGTGGGTCGTGCGTGGCACGTGGACGGTCAGCGACGCAAACGGCTACGAAACTCTTCACGTCGCAGCGCAGCACAAAACGCATGCTGCGCTGCGACATTTTCGTTACAACAACAATGGCGGCTACTGGCAACAAGCGTCCGACGCGACGCGAACTAACACCTGGGTGCGACTTGACCGATAATAGCTGGCGAAACATCTACAACCCCATCTGGCTCGGCTACAACCGCAGGGCTTCGTGGGAAGACCGCGCTGTGCGCAACACGCTGGTGGGCGGGCTAGTCCTGCTCATTGCCTGGGCGTTTACCAGGGCGCGCCCAGCGGCTCCGCCTCCGCCTGCGCCTCTAGACAACAACAACCAGGAAGACCTATTTAAGAACTGGTGACGCGTGATATCCCTTGCTGATATTAGACAGCAAGCTAATCACGATTGCGGCGACGCCGCGGTTCGCGTAGTGCTACGCGCGCTGCGGCGTCGCCCGTTTGAGCCCGCCATTGCGCATCTAGCAACGGACCCCATCGACGGTACCGATCCCAGAGCCATAGAAACGTGCCTGCGGGCGCACGGGCTGCTCGTGCTGAGCGGCAGCGCCACCTGGGGAGATCTGCGCCACTGGACGCAAAATCGCCCCGTCATTTGCCTAGTGCAGCGCGGCGGCGTCGGGCACTGGGTCGTCGCAGGGCACGTCACACAGCGCCGCGCACACTACCAGTGCCCATCTATCGGCCCCGACAGCCAGGGGCGCACCACGTTCATGAACGCCTGGCGCGACGTCGATCGCTTGGGCGCTGTCTACCGCCAGTGGGCCATCGTCGCCTGGCGCTAACTCCGCCACAGAACTTGCACTTGTCTGCAACTAGTTGCGAACGTACATTAGTACTGGAAACTAGTAAAAGGAGGTGCGCTGTGGGCGAAAAGATTCAGGGATACGACTGGGAAGCAGGCTACTGGGCCAGCATTTGGCCTAGCTGCGAGGCGGATTGCGTGGAAGAGCGCGCCAGGCTGATGCGCTGGGGCGGCTACGCAAACTGAACCCACTGACGATGGCTGGAGGCGTCCAGCCGAA
>Ga0181358_1001454_pt1 | contig 10857 bp, 6 predicted proteins | sample Fa13VDMM110SD_FD_130096 | JGI IMG/M metagenome (GOLD analysis project Ga0181358, IMG submission 130096) | Freshwater viral communities from Lake Michigan, USA - Fa13.VD.MM110.S.D | ecosystem: Environmental > Aquatic > Freshwater > Lake | place: USA: Michigan | collected 2013-09-24
AGTGTAAGCACAACTGGTGTTGGTAACTCCGGTCAATATAACGATAACATGAATACTATTCTTATTCCAGACTATATTAAAAATATGGATATAGATTATATTTCTTTTAGTTCTAATCCAACAAATGATACAAGTGCTGGTGGACAAAGAATATCAAGTATTGTCATAAATATTAAGTATAATATTGATAATGGCCTTAATCCGTTTATTACTGGAAATGGGTCTTCTGTAAACTTTGTAGAAGAAACAAAGTATATTTGTCAGATTAAAATTGAAAACGGTGCTTTACTTAGAATAGATTTAAAAAATATATATTCTATAAATGATATTATAATTACAGTGCTAGATGCTATTCCAGCACCAACAGAAAGCCCAGATAAAAATAACAAATGCCATCCATATAGTATTACATTATGGAAAAAATTTTTAACTAGCTCTCCCACTAATAAAGATACATTCATAAAAAATAACTCATTGCCTGCAAGTTGCAATGAATATTATAACCCATATTATGAACCATAAGGATAAAATATGTCTAATTATTTATCAGCAACAGTAAAAAACGAATACTTTCACATACTACCAATATGTAATCTATTGCCATATAACTCATCAACTACAGGCGTTGGTAGTATTACTGGTAATAACACAACACTATATTCATCTATTCCTTTAAGTATAACTATTCCAGATTATATTAAAGCTTTAGATGTTGATTATATTTCATTTGGAGCTAATCCCGGAGTATCTACACAACTACCATCTAATGTTGTTGTATGTCAGATTGTATATGATACTGGTTTTGTATCTGGTTTTAGTGTAATAAACTCTGCTGGAACATCAGTAGATTTAACTACACAATCAGAATACATTGTAGAAATTAGAATTAGAAATGGAGAGTTACTTCCAATTGATATAAAAAATATTAAAAGAATCCAAACAAGCGCAGCCGGAGCGTCTACAACTTGGATTGCAGCACCTACTAATATTACTTTATGGAAAAGGTTTTTAAAATCAGGTAGTGATAATATTGCAACATTTATGGTTGACAATAAACTACCATCTGGACCTAATCCCACAACACCCTAATTAAGGAGATACTATGATTGATGAAACTAATGAGACTCAGGCTTTTGAATATCAACAACCAGAACAACCAACAGAGGCTGATATTCAAATCAAACAAGCTGAACAATCTCGCACAGTTACTACTGCTGAAGAAATGAATGCAGTAAGAGAAAGAAAAGCATTTGAAATTTATGTAAAAAATCAAGGTCTTGAAGTTCCTAAAAATTTTAAAGATGCTAGTTCTTGGTTTGATTCTTTAAAAAATGCTCAAAAAGAATACACTAAAGCTAGACAAGAAATTTCTAATTTAAAGAAAACTTATGAATCAACTGGAATTCCTGTTAATGAAACAATAGAAGAACAAGTTGAAATACAAGAAACAAAAGAAGAAATTAAAGTACCAGAAGAACTAAGAATTCCTGAACTTCAAACAAAACAAGAACAACCTAAGACAGAAAATAAACCAGTAATCTCAGAACAAGATTGGTCTAAGTGGTCTATGGAAGTTGCTGTTAGTGGTGATCTTTCATCAGAAACAATTGAAGAAGTAAAATTAAAAACTGGTTTTACTCAAAATATGATTGTTGATTATGTACAAGCACAAAAGGCAAAGTCTAGAGAAGCTTATAGACAGGCTGCTGATTTAATTGGTGGTAATGAAAAGTTATCTTCTGTATTTGCGTGGGCTGCAAAAACAATGACCCCACAACAACAAGCAGAAATTAACGCTACATTAGCTAGTCCAAGTTGGGAAGTTGCCCTACTAGGTCTTGAAGCTAAGTATAACAAAAGCACTGGTAATTCAGCCAAAGGTAAAGAAATGCAGAAAGTAAGTAAGCCTGTTAATACTACAGCTTCTATGAATGCATTACAACCTTATAGGACAAAGAGAGAGTTTTATGCTGATCGTTCTAACCCTAGGTATAACTCAGATACTAAGTTTAGACAAGCAGTAGAAAGACGTTTATCTATGTCAGACATTTCTAGAATTCCAAACTAAGTTTATCAAAAAAATCCCCCTATATAGGCAATGGATATATGATAAATAAAGTAACACAAGTATGACTCCTATAGGAAAAATCAAAATTGTGTAAGTTACTATTTATTATTTTTATTTATATTACTAATTTAAATTTTATTATAGGAGAAATTTAACATGGCAGTTTCAGGAACAGACATTAACGCTGGAAATTTACCTTACAGAGACAATGTTGGTTATGGTCTATCTGGACCAATCGCCGGAGCAAATAAACTTTGGCTACCAGTTTGGTCAGGCGAAGTAATTCATGCTTATGATGAATACAATGTATTTGAAAATTTAGTAGACTCACGCACTATTTCTAATGGTGTTGCTGCTGAATTCCCAATTACAGGAACTGTAGGAATTAATACAGCTTGGCAAGCTGGTGTAGAACTTCTTGGTTCTACTTCAGACTCTGCTAGTACAACTATTGCAATTAAACTAGATAAGCGTCCAATGGCCGCTCACTTTGAACTTGACAATATTGATTTAATGCTTACTCAATGGGAATATCGTTCAGAACTAGCTCGTCAAGCTGGTCTTGCTTTAGCTAATGCAAGAGATAAGCAAATTGCTGCTTATGTTGCAAGAGCTGCTTGCGAAGATTTAGTTTGGAACGGCACTAATGCAGCTGGTAGTGTTAGCAGTAGTCTAGATCCAAGAGCACTAAGTACTGGTCCAGTATTCTTAAACAAAAACTTCAAACATCTTGGTAGTTCAACAGCTACTTCTACACAAAGAACAGATGCAGCTCTTGCTGCTCTTAAAGCTATTGAAGATTTCTTTATTTATCTACAAGAAATTAACGCACCAACTGACGGTGTAGTTTTAGCAGTTACCCCAAGAGCATTCCAAGATATTCGTGCTCTAGGTGTAGCTCGTTCTTACAATGAACTATACGGTACTATGGTTTCTGGTACTGGTAATGGCCCAGCTAGACCATTCTTTGGTGGTGTAGCAGAAGCTGGTGGTCTTGGTGCTCAACTACCAGTTGGCATGAACGGTATGACTGATAGTCTAGAATACATGGGTGCTAGAATTATTAAGTCAAGCCATCTTCCAACAGCTGATTATAGTTCATCAAATATTGGAGAAGCTAGATATAATCTAAACTTTGCTGGTGCTGGTATTAAAGCAGTAATTTTCCAAAAGTCTTGTGTAGGTTCACTAAGTCTTATGGGAATGAAAGTAGATACTGTTGATGATGTTCGTAGAAACACTACCTTTACTGTAGCTAGCATGATGAAGGGTTGTGGCGTTCTTCGTCCAGAATGTTCAGCAGTATTAGTTGGTCCTACAGCTGCTAATACAGACGCAGATAACACTTGGGCACAAGCTGGTGGTTTCTTATTCAGAAGCGATGAAGATGTATATGCTGAAGTAGATGCTGCCGCTGGCGGTGGTGCTGAAGCAGCTATGGCAAGAGCCATGCTTAGAATCAGAACCGGCTTGACTCGCGAGTATGTAGCTACATCATCATCTTCATTCAGCTACGATAGTTCATATTGATCTGATTGAAGTTGGTATGTGTATATAATTTGATAACTTAATATTGTCCCCTAGTATCCGAAAGGGTACTAGGGGATTTTTTCTTTAAAGGAGGCTATATGGGTTTTATAACCAAGCTACAAGCAATCAATCAAATGTTACTGGCTGCTGGTGAATCTCCAGTAGCCGACTTAGTTAATAGTTCTGGTATTGATACAGGAATTGCTGATATTATTTTAGAACAAGCAAGTCTTGATATTCAACTTAGAGGACTAGCAAATAATAAAATAGTTAGAAAAATAACACCAAACTCATCTGGTAAAATTATTTTTGATACAGAAGATTCTGATGAAGAAGGTATTATATCAGCAGAGCTATTATCAAAACATTTAAATGAAGATGGTACATCTTATGTAGTTGCTAAAGTTTTGAATACAACTCCACCTGTATTATATAACTATACAGATGAAACAGATATTTGGAAAATAGAGGATACTTATTATATTGAAATAATTAAAAAACTTAAATGGGAATATTTAGATACAGCAATACAAAGATCTATTCTTGCTACATCAGCTAGACAATATCAAATAGTTACTCAAGGGGATGGAGAAGCTGATAAATATTTACAGTATAACGAACAAATGCATTTCTTTAAAGGTAGAGCATCTGATATTAATTCTAAAAAAAGAAATATTTTTAAAACAGGTGATTTAAATGTTCGTGGTGCTATACTAAGAAACCCATATATAATGGGTTATAACGCAGCAAGATATTGGAAAGGATTAATTTAATGTTTCCTATTAAAAGATTACCAAGTAGTGGTTCTAATAGTACAAGACTTCCTATCTTTAGTTTATCTGGTGGTGTATCTACACAACCCCCCAGTAAAAGAACTCCAACAGAAGCAGAAAATTTAGATAATGTTTTAGTTACCCTAGAAAGATCTGCTGAAAAAAGACCGGGGTTTGAGATTATACCACAACAATCTTTTATTGGTAACAATCAAACAACAAATTTAAACAGACTAGATTTTTATAGGTTAGATGAAGAAGTTTTAGGTACAACAGATCTTTTTTGGACTTGGTTTAATATCAACGAAAACAATAGATTTTTACTAGCTATTAACTATAAAGCTTATGAAGAAAATTCTATTTTGTTTTATGTATATAAAATAAATCCAGATAGTTCTTGGACTGATATTACTCCTACTAGTAATGTAGAAAAAACAGAACAAAATAGTACAATAGTTAGTCCAATAACTAGAGCATATATTACTCATGGATATACTGGTAATGTAGCAAAAAATGTTTTAAAAGTAACAACTATAGGTTCTAGTCTTATTTTTTTAAATACCTTAGTCAAAGCTGGTTTTACTAGTGGATCTACTGGTTATAAATTTAATTTAGATGGAAGTGAAAATAAAAACGAATTAGATTTAGAAGGATTAAAAGTTACATATTATACATCAACTAGAGTATCTGGTTCTTCTGGAAGTTTAGAAACAAACACACAAGAAACTAATATTACAAGTAGATCTTTAACAGGAAGTTCATTGCCAGCAAGTATAACTATTGCTCTACCAACACCAAATGATTTAGCTGAAAAAAGTAATATTATCTTTGCCAACAACACAACACCGGGATCTGTTTTAACATCAGACCCAACACTTACTACACATTCTCAATATTTTACTGGTGTTGTAAAAGAAACATATAATAATAACAACGATAATTTAACTTTTGAAAATACACCAGCAAGTTATAAAACAACTTCTAGTTCAACTGTTTCTATAAAAGGAAATACTTTAGAAGGAACAACTATATTAAACCTACCTATTAGTAGTGCACCAGCTGGTGAAATAAGAGTTCCCACTATTGGTTCTAATCCTATAGATTATACAACAACAGCACAACAAAATTTAAATTATCTTAGAGTTTTATGTTGGGTTGATAGTGATAAATACTTTACTGGTGTTATTACTAAAATACAAACAGGTCCAAATAGATTAGATATTAAAGTTGATTTTGTTAGTTCAACTTTAAAAACAGAAACAACAGCTACGCCATATACTTTAAACATTGCTTATGAATGTATTGATTTAGATATTAACGCAGTAAGTTCTGAGTTACTTTCTAACTCAAGTGCTAATACAAACTGGAAAATATTTTGGGGTTCTTATGTTCCAGTAGAAGATTTTAAATATAAAGATTCTGCACAACCTTGGTTAGGTCAGTCGTATTCTGATTTTAGTGAGGTTAGATTCCCACCAGATGGTATAGAAATATACGCAAACAATAGTAACATTATTGGAAAATACTTAGCTGATAGTTCAGCGGCTACAATGTTAAATGCATTATATGATTCTTCTCATCCTTTAAACGGTAAGTCACCTCTTAATGGTAGAGGAAAAATATTTTATACACAAGGTCCATATTTAAATAGCTCATCTGGTTATTATAGATTAATTAATTTTCCAGAAACAAAACCACATAAAGATGGTAATACTGTTGTAGTTGGTACTGGAAGGCCATATTCAAAAAAAATAAGAACACCTGATATTTGTTCTATTATTGATAAAGCAAGAATGCCACAAAGATTAACTTTTAATGAAGGTAACTTTGGTATTAATAATGATTGGGTATTTTCTCCTATTTCATGGACAGAAAAAACTTCTGGTGATTTAGTAACAAACCCCGGTCCAAGTATTTTTTTAAATAAAGATAAAACCGATGTTTTAAATAAAGCAATTTCAGCTATAGTTACATATAGAGATCGTTTATTTTTTGCTTGTGAGGATGTGATTTTTACTTCACAATTAGGTGTTTATGAAAACTTATTCTTACAAGATCCAAGCAATATAGTATCATCAGATCCTGTTGATGTTAGAGCATCGTCAAAAACATTTTCTGAAATTATATCACTAACTCCGTTTAGTGATTTTTTATTAATTAATACTAAAGCTGATACTCAATTTGAACTTCGTGGTTCAGAAAATCAAATAACACCATTGACAGCCCAGATTGCCCCAACAAGTTTTTATGCAACAACTAAATTAACAGAACCTTTATTAATGGGTTCGTTAATTTATTTCTTTTCGCCATCAAAACTTTATGTTTATATTTCACAAACAAGCTCAGCACTTAGTACTGCTGAAGATGTTTCTATAACTTGTTCTGGTTATTTACCGGAAAATATTAAAACATCTTGTGTTTGTACATCAGCAAATACAATTTCTTTTGTTGATGGAGATAAACCAAATTATATTTATTTATATACAAATAAACTAGCAAGCGATAAAGTATTACAAAATTCTTTTTTTAGATATATTTTAGACTCAAATGATTCAGTTGAATCAATGCAGTTTTATGATAATTATTTACATTGTGTTATTAAAAAGAAAAATACTATAAATAGTTTATGTAAATATTTTATTTTAAAAACCTTAATTTCAAAAGAAGATATAAAAATTCCAAGAATAGATAATAGATTTTTATTTACAGTTCTTGAAAATAATAATGCTATTTTTTATCCAAACTTAAATGAAACACAGTTTAATTTTTCGTTTCCTTATTATGTTAATAAAGATAATTTAGTATTAATTACAAGCCCAGAAGATTCTTCTTGGGGAGAAAATAAGTATACGGTTCTTAAACCAACTGTTGCAGTTACAATTAATGGTAATAATTTATCACTAAGAGTAGCAGGGAATTATGTTAAACACAATTCTAAGTTTTATGTTGGAACAAAATATAAAATGAATATTGAATTAAGCGAGCAGTTTGTAAGAGATCAAAATAATAATACAATAGATGGTGTTTTAAATTTAAGAACATTAGTTATTAAACATCAAGACACAGGTAACTATGATATTATTGCTACAAGAAGAGACAAGTCTATTTTAAAATCTACATTTAATGCTGTTAGTTCAAATACAACAGATACCCTTAGTTTAGAAAATACACAAAACAGCGGGGAGTTTGTTTCTAAAATTTTAGGTTTTTCTGATAGCACTAAAATACAAATTATTTCAGAATACCCAACACCAGTTAATATTGTTAACATGGAATTTAAGGGTAAGTTTAAACAAACATATACATCTTTAAATACTTAATGGAGATTTAAAATGCCTAGTAATGCTCAAATTCAAACTAACGTAAAAACAACATGGAATTCAACAACAGGTGCTTCTTACTCAACCCTACCCTTAATTTCAGGATTAAGTCACAAAGATCAATTAGAAGTTGAAAGGCCATTTACAACACCGCAAGGTACTGTGCTTAAACAAGAAGACCTAAGAAATTTATTTCTTATTCCTTCTTCTAATTATACTGTAAATGAAACAACAAAAACAATTATTTCGTTTACAACACCAGCATCTTATGTAACTACATATGGTGTAACAGTAACAATACCTGCTATTACTAATGGTAATAGTTTAATTATAAGAAGAAAAAGTATTTCTAGTGAAACACTTGTATCTTGGGTTGATGGAGGTAGAGTAACAGCATCACAACTAAACCTTCAAAACAAACAATTACTAAGTTTAACTCAAGAAATATTAGATAGACTTAAGTTTGAATATGTAACTTCTTCTGATATTGATTATAACTCAACTTATAATTCAGCAACAAGAAGTTGGGTATTAGATACTATTGGAATTCCAAATCTATCAACAGTAAAAGGATATGTAGATACTCAAGACTCATCTTTAAATACTTTAATTACAGCATTAAATACTAAAGTTGGAATTAGTGAAACTATTACTGGTTCTAGTAATACTAATGTTATTACAAAATTAAACTATCTTGATGGACTACTTGGTAGTCAATTATTTACTGGCTTTCCTCAATCTAGTATTGTTATTGTTGGTGCTAGTGGTACAAAAGATTACTCATCAAACTTTACTTTAACTAAAGGCTCTCCAGATGTTTTAGCTTTAACTGGCAATCAAAACTTAACAGGTAAGCTAACAGTACAAGGAGTTTCTACTAATGATATTGTATCTATTAAAAATTCTTCTGGAACAGAAGTAAATAAAATAGATCAATACGGTAATATAACTAGACCAGTAGCACCAACTACTCAACCAGCAAACCCAGTAACTGGTTCTTTATGGTTTGATTCTTTAAATAATAATACATTAATGATTTATGCAGGTACTGGCTGGAATGCTCAAGGTACTTTCCAAAATGCATTAAACTATGTAACACTAAACACAACAGAAAATGTTACTGGATCAAAAAGCTTTAGTAACAATACTGGATTTGGTATTGCATCAAATCCTTTAACAATTGTTGATATTACTGGACCAGCATCTATAACTTCTTTTACTGGAACAACTAGACTAGGAACAACCGTTAGAGGATCTACAGCAGCAACAGATTATTCTGGTATAGATCTTACTGGTGGTACTAGTGGATCAAATCCAAAAGCTAGAATAGCAGCTATATTTGAAGCTGGTGGTTCAAAGCTACAACTAGGAACAAGTAATAATTACACAAACGGAATTACAAACACAGGTCTTACTATTAATAATACTGGTAAAGTTGGTATTTTAAATCCAGCACCAACTTATACTTTAGATGTAACTGGAGATATTAGAGCTACAACTAATTTAGATGTAGGTGGAACAACAACATTAGCTGGAAATACAACACTAAATAATGATACAAATATTTTATTTAAAGATAGTGGTGGAACAGCTAGAAATAGTTTTACATTAAGTTCATCTAATATTTATAAACTAGGTGATATATCTAACGCAATAACAGATAGCGATATAGAGTTATATGCAAAAAGAAATTTTGAATTTATATCAAATGGTTCTGAAATTGCTAGATTTACTACAACAGGTCGTTTAGGTATTGGAACAAATAATCCAAGTACTATTCTACACATAGTAACTAATGCAACAACCAATACAATAACACAAAATGATGGTACTGGTAGTTTAGTTATTGGCCTTAATGGTAGTGGTGCTAGTAGTATTACACATACTACAAGCGGAGCGGTAAATCAACTTACACTAACTGCTACAAATGGTATAGTTTCAGCTTCTAATATACAAATAACAAGTCCAAATAAACTTATAACAAATACAATTGAAAGTATAGGTTCTAATTTACAACTTCAGGATAGTACTGGAACAAATAGAGTTGGTATTGGAACAGCAAGTGCAACAGAAAAACTAGAAGTAAATGGAAACATTAAAGCAACTACTGGCAATAAAATTATTTCTGATACTGTAGAAACAGGTATTATTCAAAGTAATGGAACCATTGAATTTAGACAAGGTTATTCAACGTCAACAACACCAGATATGGAAATTGATTCTAATGGTGTAGTTGTATTTGCACAAACACCAAAAATAGGTGCTAATGAATTAATTGTTCCAGAGGCTCCAGTTACTTGTTTGACTTATCAAGCTGGTGGAACTGGTTTTAGATTTAATAACTCTGCCTTTACTCATTTTGACTCTACTAATACCCCAATACAATATTTAAAACAAGGTAGAGTTGTTTATGTTTTTGGTATTTTAGGAACCGGAACAACATCTGGAAGTGTTGACTTAGATGTATCTAGTTCTGGAGACGCAAACGATTCTTCTTTTGGAATATTAAAAGGATTGCCAATTCCTTTAATGAAAAGTCACTTTTTATCTCAGGGTTGGTGTTCTACATCACAAACTACTAGTGGTTCAGTTGTTAAAGTTAATAGTAGACAAAGAATGATTATATCTGGTTATGTTTCAAAAAACGGATTTTTAAGAATTGGAGGAGCATTCCATACGGGAGCAAATATTACTACTACTAGTAGCTTATATGCTGCTGGTACAAATTGGATGCCTGCTTATAGTGCTGATACTATGTTTATGTTAAGACATCCAGATCCTCTTGGCGCTTCATCGTCTTTAGGTATTTCAGATATACAATATGGAACCACAAATACCACTTTTCCAAACAATATATTTTTTGGATCTGGAGGAAGTGGATCAACTGCTTACGGTCCATCAACGCAATATATAATATTTAATTTTTCATATATAACTGCTTCATAAGGATTTTACAATGCAAGACAATCAATTATCTGCCTATGTTGCTTTTATGCAACTAGCAATTCTAACAATAGGAGTAGTAACTGTAATTCTAAAAATGGGAAAAAGAGATGCTATGATTGATCGTAGTATGGACGAATTATTGGTACTAAAAGATATTACTAAAGACCTTGTTAAAACTGATATTGAACAAGGTAAAAGTATTATTACAATGTATGGTGAA
>Ga0181358_1001456_pt1 | contig 10847 bp, 30 predicted proteins | sample Fa13VDMM110SD_FD_130096 | JGI IMG/M metagenome (GOLD analysis project Ga0181358, IMG submission 130096) | Freshwater viral communities from Lake Michigan, USA - Fa13.VD.MM110.S.D | ecosystem: Environmental > Aquatic > Freshwater > Lake | place: USA: Michigan | collected 2013-09-24
AATCGGGCAAGTTGGCTGTAAAGGGAAAAAGTTACATCCTTCTTTACATTTAACAGATTCAAATTCCTTGTATTCAGAACTTTGAGAGGTAGACGGCTACTTACAAGCCAATCCATAAAAAAACCCACACAGGATGCAACTGTATGGGTTTAATAAAAGAGGGTTCTCTTGAATCAAACCCGAATCATATTGCATCTACAATTCGGACTGACAGCACAAATATAGGAACTATTTTTTATTCAGCAAAAAACTTATAAAAATTATTACCGAATAGGCAAAAATAAATACTGGTATACCTATAATAAAGAAGCATACAATCTGCAGCGCCCTCATAGGAACTCATTTATAAGCGCATGCTTATGTTCTCCGCACCTCCTGCACTTTCCTATTGCTGATGCTCCATGAATCCAAGAAATCCTCCATTTGTGGCCAAATAAACGGCAAAGTAGTTTATCAATCATAAAAAAGTAGTTTATCAATCATTTAATTTTAGTTCCATCTGGGTTAATCCCCTTGTCATTGAACTTCTGGTACTCGTAAATAGGGAATGCATCGTCAAATAATTCACTACTGCCCCATACCCCACTTACAACCTCAAAACTCCATTCCCCATCAGCTATTTTCCATCTTGCGTGTTTTCTTTGCTGATTCTTGTTTATGTACTCTGTAATACTATGCGTCACTACCACCACTTACTATGTCGTTTAGTTGATTAAAAATAGATTCAGAAGCCTCTCCCCAGTACATTTTGCATGTACTATTCTCAAAGGGAGGAGCAGAGAAGTATGATTGCATATACTCGTTTGGCTCTGCCATAAACCTATAGCAGCTCTCTTTGACGGGGCAATCACCACCAAAACACATCGTTATGTCGCTCATTTTAGTCTTTTTTTAATGTCTGCTTGGGAATAGTTTAATCCAATAGAAATCCTGTCCTTGTCTTGTATTTCGTTCATTTCCAGCTTTTTAATAACGTATTCGTACTGATGGTTGTGCCTTAGTTCGTCTATTATAAAATGCAAAGTTCGTTTTCTTTCGTCATCATAGGTAGTTCTGTCTAAAAAGTCATGCAGGTAATCTCTCTTCCCATCTCCAATGTTGTCTTCTGTATACATAAAGTTAGTTTTTTATACCACAATGAGGACAAAGTGGTATTGATTTTTTACCCTTATAAATAGTCTGGGTAAATAACTTCTTGCAGTTCTTACACTTTATCCAGCCCATCTACATATTTTTTAATGATTAATTCAAGTTCATCCTGCTCATTACTTTCTAAGCTCATCATCAGCCTAAGAACCTCGTCATACCTAAGTGTGTCAATAGTCCTTAGTATTGAGCTGTCAGTCTTTAATTCCATAGCCTTAACAATCCAATGAAACTTATTAGCAATAGCTGCTATGTTTTGCCTAACATACTTATTAATACTCTTGTCAATAACCAAATCATCAGCATACATAGCGCCATTTGCCGCACTAACATAAACCATAAAAAGGTTTTCTCTTTGGCTTTCCGTCATAACTATTGTTTAAAATGATGAATCTTCTAAGTCCAAATCCTCCTCTCTCTCCTTGTCAATGAGCTTCTTGTCCATTCTTAGGTAGTCCCTTTCAAATGGAAGGTGGCCGTATTCATCCGTAAACTCTACCCCGTTGTGCATCTTAATGCGTATAGACTCTCCGTTCTTGGTAACTCCACCTCCCGTAAATTCAGCTGTCCTATGCTTAACAATTTTTAGCTCGTTAATCATCCAGCTTTCTGGGTCTTGAGTATTTCTGTTCATTACAATGAATATGTCAGTCTTATTTACCAGAACTGCACCACCATCAGCATCAGCAGGGTATGGCATTGGCTGATTGCCGTCCTTATTCCTTTGTCTCTGGCTTTCGCTCCTTGTATGTACAGAAAGTAGTACAGTTATGTTTGTCCTCTTGGTAAATAGAAGCATATTAGTGTACATTTCCATCTCATGCTCATACTTAGAGGCCTTGCCACTCATTTTAAGGGAGTTTACTGGGTCAATCAGCAGTCCTTTAACTGCATGGAACTTAGAAACTGATTCAGCATACTCCAGAATCTCCTCATAATCATGCATCTTGTCATTGTTAATGAAGAAAATCCTGTCATTAACCCACTTAATTGCCTGCTGAAAAAAGTCTTCTGGGCAGTCTTTAATCTTACATCCTACATAGAACTCTACAAACCTCATCTTTACAGATGCTACCTTGTTCTCTCCCGTATAAACTACCCAGCACCAATCATACTTCAGCGCTGAAAGAAATATTAGCCACAAGGTAACTTGTGTTTTACCCGTAGAGGTATGGCTCAGAATCGCATAGAACTGCCCTTCATTGAGGAGTAAATGCTTGTCCATGTCTTCATACCCAAATGGTTTGCCCATCGGAATTAGGCCTGCTCTGTACTTCCTAATGAACTCCTCATCAGCTCTGTTGTTTGAAAGAAAAGAAAGCTCATCCTCAATAGCACCTACTTCATGCCAAACTTCCTGCTCATACCTATCAATGTCGCTGATTGGCATATACCTTCCAGCCTTAATGCCATCCTTTACGGCTTTTAGTTCTGCCTCCTGCTCATCGTGGGCAAACTTCTGCATTACTTCATACTCCAGAACCATCGTTCCAATATACTCCTCTACAATACCCCCAGAAATAAGTCCTCCAATAAGGTATGCTGACTTGATTACCGAGTTGTGCCTGCTTCCTTGTTCAGCTACCCTAATCATCTTAGCGGCCACCCCAAGCCTTTTGTAGTCTGTGAATCCAGAAGTCATAGTAACGCCTTGCGTAATTACCTTCTCTGTCAGTTCAAAGAATACTTGGGAGTTTTCGTTTATGTAAATGTCTGGGTCATAGCTGAAAAACAGAACCCTTGACGGGTTTCTTGCAGTCGGGTCAAATACTGGGTAACGTTTTAGTAGTGCAGTATAGTGTTCGTTATGCCTACTCCCATCAGCAATCTTAATCAATCCATGCAGTCCGGTACCCGAAGGGGATGTCCATAGTGCATAAATGTACGGGTCTTTATGTACCTCCGCCTTATACTTCTGAATGTCTACATCATCAATGTCAAATGGCAATAGCCTTGAGTGTTCCGAAAGGGAATCATCAGTCCTAAATGACTTGTAATAGCTGCCATCCTCCCTCTCTTTTATAACTTGGATGTCAAATTTACCAGCAAATAGAACGCAAGGGAGTGTCATTTTTAAGTCCCTAATTCGGGATTCATCCGACTCAGCCCTTATTTTTTGTATTAATACCTTCTGGTTTCCACTCTTTATGCCATCAAGAACCGAAGAGAGTTCAATGTAATATGGATTTTCAACATCCTTAAAAGACTTAAATACTGTTACCTTCATCAAAGTTTTTTTTCTCGTAAAAATCCGCTATGTCTTTGTCAAATGCTGCTATGAGAACTTGTAATCTTTCATCATACTTCAAGTGCCCATTAATCTTGTTGAGATGGTATATAACCCCAGAATGGTCTGCAACATTAACATATTGTGCTATGCGCTGAAGAGAAAGCCTTGAGTATTTATTTAACAAATACACAGCAACTTGCCTTGCTTCTACTACACTCCTAGTTCTATTCTTTTTTGAAATCTCTACTCCTAACTTCCTCTGAACTAAGTCAACAATAAAATACGGCTCTATGACATTGGCTGTACTATTAATCCTTGAGACTATTCCGCAGTCAACACCAAGTTCTATTGCCATTGAATAAGCTTCCTCAATCTTTTTCAGAATCTGCTTAACTATTTCTATCCTAAGTGTGCTACTTTCCATATGTTTCGTTGTAGTATTGTTCTGCTCTATTTTCGTTTTCTAAATCTCCACTATCAGATAGTTGCTCAACACCAAATATTACTGCATCTGTTATCTGCTCTTTCTCCATTTCTTTTGCTTGTTTAAGTATATCTTTAGCTGAATTTGTATCGTACCAAGTTGAAGTCATTTGCCTAAATAACCATTTTACTGCTGTTTGTTGTGCCATAGTTTATTTGTTTAAAATATTCTGTACAAATCTGAATACTTGTCAGCCTTTTTATGCTTAGAAATCTTTTCACACACCTTGCAATATGTAGAAAGTCTGTCAGTCGTTGTGCTACTTTTGAAGAACTTATCAGCATCCTTAACTTCATTGCATTTAGGGCACTTCTTTTGCTTCATTTTGCAAGTGTTATTTTATACGATGTTGTGCTTGATTTTAACGGGCCAATAGAAGCTTCTCCATTCTCATCAACAAGTGTATGCCCAGAAGGTATTTTCTTTAGGATGTCCTCCCTTTGCTTAAGTGCTGATGTTGTTTTATCACTCTTGGCTTTAAGTTCAGCCCATGTAGAATCCCCAGAATAGTCATACTTTACTCCCGTTTCAGCAGTTTCAATCTTGGCATCATAAATATTTACCTTTCCTCCTTGATGTTTATAAAGCTCATCAATCGTGTATTTATTTAGCCTTTCTCTGGCATCCTTGACAAATTCTTCAAGAACCTTAAGCTGTAGTGCTGCGTCAATAGGGTTTACCTCTCCGCTATCAACTTGCTGAATAAGTATGTCTGAAGCAATTTTAATGTCAGACTTTGTAGGTTTAAGGTTTTGTAGTTGTAGTTCCATTTTCAATGTTTGTTGTGCGAATAATTGTTACTTCTGGGTTTGATGTTCCGGTAAGCACTCTTTCATAAAATTCCATAGCCTTCTCGCTGTCATGCGACAATGAGCCAGCTATGTACTCTCCATCAATGCTTGTGTAATACCAAATTACTTCTCCTTTAACTTCTTTAACGAAATCTACTCTCATGGTTTTGTGTTTAATTGTTCTTTAATTTCTTTGGATAGTTTATATTTCTTTTCTACATCAGCAATGTTTCCGCCTTCTAGAATGTATTTATATACTGCATCAAACTGCGGAGTACCTTTGTTCAGCCACGGCTTCCCATCATCCTTCTCGTGGGTATTGGTTTCATCAGCATCCTTAGTGTCATCAATGGCAAACATTCCGTTTAGTGCATACTTTCTGGCATAGGATGAAGATGCTCCCGTAATCTGGCTGTCTGACATTCCCTTCTGCGTTTCTGGCTCCCTTGCAAATGCTGAAACTGAAATAGAATCTGTGCCATTGGAAACTTTGACAGTCGCCTTTACATATACTCTGTCGCCAACAATAGCCATGTCATCGCTGATTGTCAGTATGCAGTTATGCTTAAATAGTAATGGCTTTACGGCCTCAAGGATGTCTTCTGCGTTTCTGTACTTGTACCCTCCAAACTTGTTGAATTGGGATTTTGGGGCTTTAAGTTCGTTCTGAATGTGTACTAATTCTTTCATTGTTTATATGCTTTTGGGTTTGATGCTATTCCATTTTCGTAAAATGCAGCAAGGATTTTTACCTCTAATTCTTGGGTAACTTCCTCTATCTGTTTCTCATTTAGCGAATCGTGAAAATATTCACGAATAAATTTCTGTACCTTTTCAATTACTTTGTCTTGTACTTGTTTCATAATTGTGTTGTTGGTGAAAAATACTCTGCTGATGGTAGATTCTTTTCAGCATTATTAATCATGCTTTTGATTCTATGGTAAGTATCTTCATCGTGCCATATTGCATGATGTACCTTAGCAATGAATACCATTCTGTCTGGCTCGCTCATTCGTGCAAATGATGAGATGTTTTCTAAGATGTTGTCCATAATTAAGCTTTAATGATTGTTATAACTGGCCTTTTCTTATTCCAATAATGTTTTGCGTGTTTGACGCATCCGCATTCGCAGGCATATATTTCGTGTATGTACCTATCAGCCTTATGTACCTTTTTTACCTCCCACTTGTGCGGCTTGCTCGTTGTAATCCTCAAGAGTATTTGAAAAAACGCCAATAATGAATAATGGGAAAGGGAGTTTTGATTTGTCTTTCTTTGGCAATTTGTTCCAATCTTGTTTAAGGGAATCGTAGTTTCTTGCTGTAAATTCATAAACTGCTTTTAAGGTTTGTTGTTCGTTCATTTTATTTGTTTATTTTGTGTTCAATAACATCAGCCAATCTTAGTACTCCGTCAAGCAAAAACTCAAGGATGGTTGCCAAAAGTATCAGCAAGAACCAAGCTGTCATTGGCAATGCCAATACGATTAGTAATAATACTTTCTTCATAATTTTAAGGTTGTGTGCAATTTAATAACTTGTTAGTTAAGTACCAAAAATATTTTAAAAGTCATTGCCGTTGTGGATTTGCTCAATTACAACGCGAATGTGTTCCTTAGTGAATAACTTGGTAATGTCAATGTCTGGCAGTCCAATGAACCCTATTGTAATCTTCTGTACCTCTATGTTTACATAGTCAATCTGGCTGAAGTGCCCATTATACTCTATCAGTTCGTTACTTTCTTCGGTTGTGTAGTGTGCATCTACCGAGAACTTATCCCCGTATGCAAGTGCTATTTTCTTCATAGTTCTATTTCTAATGTTGTTAAGTATGTTTCGGAAAGCCTGCCGTTTTCTTCAGCCACTCCCCTATAATCATAGATTCTTTCATCAGCCCACTTTCCAAGTCTATCTCCATGTATGTTGATGAATCCTATTTCAGTTTCTACCATTGCATACAAGTCATATTCATGCTCCTCTCCAGACAAAGAAAAGTTTCCGTTGTCATCCCATGACATGAGTACATTCCCCACCCATCCGGCTATTTTATGTCTGTCCATAGCATTTTTGTTGTAAGCTGCAAACAATACCTTTTTACCATGCTTGGTAACTAATTCGCAGTCGCTGAATCCGATTTGAAATTTTACTTTTTTGTAGTTCATAATTCTGAATATTTAGGGTATCTCCCGTTTTTTGTAATGTTTATTTGTAATCCCTTAACCCTTCTCTCGTCTGTTATTTCAAGGGAAAGTTTTGAGAATGTGTAGACGCATCTCTGCCCTTCATGAAATATTTCTATTGGTACTTCATCTAGCCCATACTTGTCATCCAGCATCTTCAGTTGATTTAGCAATGCTTTTGCCGTCATAGACTGATTAGTTCAATTATTTCCTCTGGGGATTCTATGGTAAATATTCTACTTGCTAACCCCTGCAAGTCTATTATTGAGCCAGAATCATTCCTTGAAATTTGTAGGATTAGTGCTGAATTAATCCATTCGTTTCCGTAAGTTGTTGTTACTTTAATAATTTTCATTGTTTTTCTTTTTTGTAATATAATGCTATTCCTATAAGTCTGTTTATTGTTTTAAATTGTATTGTCAGCTATTGAATATCCTTCTGGGTTAATAAGTTCAGCAGTTGGCCATCCATCGTTTTCTTTTACATCCATATCCTCCAATGTGTCATGCTGTACATCTTGCATAGTATATGTATTGTCTGTTGCACTCACTCTAAAGTTAGCAATCATTAGACTTCTGGCTTGTAAATAATCTTCTGCCTCTATTTCGTGGTATTCTCGCACCCAAATAGTGCATTTTCTGTCAATGTGAAAGTTGAATTTTGCCATGTGTTTTGTAAATTTAGTTGTGTTTATTGTTAAAAAATGTTAAAGGCTTGTTAAAGCTGTCCTTCTTCAGCAAATGAATAATAGCTGTCTTCTGTTAGGATTATATGGTCAAGCAAATTAATGTCAAATAGCTTACAAGCCCCATTAATCTTGTCTGTCATTTTTCTGTCATTGTCTGATGGTTTAAGGTTTCCAGATGGATGGTTATGGGCCACAATAAGGCATGATGCTGAACTTTGCAGGGCCATTGTCATGATTACTCTAACATCGCATACCACTCCCGAAAATCCTCCTGCACCTACCTTATAATAGCCTATTACCTTGTTGGCCCTATTTAGGCATACCAAAATAAATTCCTCTGTCCATAGTAAAGTATCAGCTTTAAAAATACTTCTCAATACATTTACTATGTCATCCGAATTTTTTATATAAAATTCATCTCCCTTTGTAGCTTTTACTTTAATTTTCAGTTCTGGCAATTTAATTTTTTTCATGTGTTTAGTGGTTTAAGTCATTGTATTCATCCTTGTACCATATTGCTATGTGCAGAATCCTTTCAATAAGTTCTTCTTCGGATTCTTTTGCCATGTCATAAAAGTCATTCCTTTCAAGTTCATCTTCCGACAATAGCAGTATAGAACTAACTAATTTTTCTCTTAACGTTTCCATGTTATGTATTTTTAAGGTCATATAAAAGATTGTCAATGTATTGCTCCCAAGTAATAACCCTCATGATTTCTGTCCTATCCTCTCTGTTGCATCTGGAAAGGTGCTGAAGGTATTGTATAAAATCCCAATGGGTGTAGTTTTCTGCCTTGTACATGGCATAGTACTTGTTGCATAGTTGTGCTAATTTGTTCATGTGTTTAGATTGTAAAGGTATTCGCTGAATTGTTAAAATGTTGTCAAGGCATTGTTAAAGAGTGTTAATTTTCATATTAGTAAATTTTTCCATCTTCTGTAAATTCGTATTCATTGCCCTCAATTTCATCTTTTATACATTCATCCGAAAAATAATAGTCATATGCTTCCCCAATAAGATTCAGCACATTTTCCATGTGGTCTGCAAACTTGTCTTGTGCGTTTTCCAAAATTTTCATTTCTTCATCGGTAAATTCTTCTGAAATATCATTCTCCTCAAACTCAATTATTGTGTCTGGATGTCTTGCCCATGTATTCTTAATGCCATAGTATATTCTGTCATGCAGTTCCTCTGGTATTTCCAACCAATTAAAAAACATTTTATCGTCATTCACTACAATTCCTTCATCAGCATCAATATACCTATCCCTATCAAGGCCGAAATATACCTTTCCGGTGTTACCCATTACGGGTTTGGTATGTTGGTTATATGTTTCCCCACATAGCCTAATCATTTCATGGTGCTTGGGCTCAAATAAATAGCAGTCATCTATAACCCATCCAGAATAATCGTTACAATTATAACGTTTTTGCCTAATTTCCTCAATGGCTGTGTTTTGTGCATCCTTTGACAATTCATCAAATTTGTGAATATTTAGTTCTATGGTTTTCATGTTATTTTTTTATAAGTGTACAATATTTTTGAATTTCTGACAAGTCAATACGGCCATACATTCGGCTTGAATAATATCCCTGCATCCTATACCTTTCAATCCAATTTGTAAGGCTATTTAAGGCCTCTTTCTGGCTTCTATAATATGGTTTGTCCATTTCTATTGTGAATCCATCTGGAGATAAAATTTGGTATATTTTCATAGTTGCTTGAATTTGAAGGTTACATTGCAGGAATTATTAAAAAATACAATTTCTGATGCCTTATATCCGCTATCTTTATGGCAGTCTGTTATTTTAAACAAATATCCTTTGTCGCTAATTTCCAATAAAATTGCAAATTTGTAATATGTGTCGCGCGGAAATAAATTTATCTCTTTACCTATCAGTTCTTCAATTTTCATGTGTTTAGTGTTTAAATGTTTTATTCCATTCCTCAATCATTAAGTTTTGCAGTTCCCTAAGTTCGGCAAGGGTATTGCCTACAAACTGCTCAAAACTATAATGTTGCGAATGTATTTTGTCTTGAATTGTCTGGATGTTGCAAATTATTTGCATAGCTTCGGCCTGCTCATCAAATGGCATTTTTTTAAATTGGTTCATGGTTTTTGTTTTAAATTTCAGCAGAAAATTGACATTGGCCTTCCCTTTCAATACATTCCTCAATTTTTTTGCCAAGTTTATAGTCTGCATATTCACTAAGCATATTATCCGTTATCCCTGCTTCGTGCATTTCTGAATCATCATACCATTCCCTTTCAGAAAAATATTGTTTAATTTTCTGTAAGTTTTCTCCCAAAATTTCCTCAATCCTTTGTAGTTCATCTTTTACTTCCTGCAAATGGTCTTCATTAAAATAGTATTCAATGAAACTTGCTTCACATTCAGCACTTGCCGAAAATCTGGATGCTGCATCGCTTGACTGCACTCCAAACCAAAATTTTCCTTCAATGTCTCCGTTATAATACCTTCCCATGATTGTGTTTTTTAGTGTGTTATTATTTTTGTTTCCAAATTTCTCCCAATTCATCAAATGTTTTCCAAGATTCCAATACATTTTTGCCATATCTGGGTTTTTTCATGCAAATATTAATGTACTTCATTTCTGAACGTTTTTTCGCATTGCGTTCTATTGTTTCAGCATCTTTCCATGAATCGCATACAACAATAAACTTGTTTGTCTTTCTTTCGGCCATGCCCCATCCACTAAAAAATTTGTCTGTCATGGTTACATAGATAGGTAACTTTTCTAATTTTACAATGGCTGAATCTGGGCAAAGTTCAAGTCTACAAATTTCTTCCCTTGCGTCTTGTTCATTGTTTGCGTAAACATATATAAATGTATTTCCTTTGTCATGTTTTAGTTTTGCTATGTACTTAATCATTTTTAAAAATTTAAGGTTAAAAAATTTGCAGGTTTTCGGGTTAGCCTGCATCCCATTGGGTTAGTTAAAATAAATAAATTCAACGCATTCCGCGTGTTCATCCATGCCCATGTCATGAAAAGTTGTGTACATTCCATCGGCATCTGAAAATTCAACAAATTCCAGAACTTCATGTACAATTTTTTTGCCGAAATTTTCAATGGCTTCTTTGTAGGTTTCTTTTGACATTTTTTTTGTTTTAGTGTGTTATTGTTTAGAGTGTAAAAATAGCTGATGAATTGTTAAAATGTTCACAATGGTATGTTAATCAGTTGTTAATATGCCATGTTCGTCAATTAAAAAAATTATGTTGTACGTCTGGCTTTTGTATGCGTGTTTGTCCATTAATTGCTCCTCTAATATTGCAATATTTATATGGTTCAAATTATTGTC
>Ga0181358_1001457_pt1 | contig 10844 bp, 9 predicted proteins | sample Fa13VDMM110SD_FD_130096 | JGI IMG/M metagenome (GOLD analysis project Ga0181358, IMG submission 130096) | Freshwater viral communities from Lake Michigan, USA - Fa13.VD.MM110.S.D | ecosystem: Environmental > Aquatic > Freshwater > Lake | place: USA: Michigan | collected 2013-09-24
CCAACACTTGAGCTTGACAGCAAGATGCTTATCAAAGCACTCACAGAAGAAGGAGAACTGCGTGAAGGATTACTTCAACGACTCGGCATACAAGAGGCTGAGCTTGCATCGAACCCGAAGTTTGCTGACGTACTTCAAAGCCTCGGGGTTACTCCCCCGACTAAAGTCAGTAAAACTACCAGCAAAACGACGTTCGCTTTTGCCAAGAATGATGCTCTCTTCCAAGCGTTGCTTAACGGTGAACGTGAAGATGTTGCCCTCCTTTGTGAAGCACGCCTTAAAGTTAAATCAACCACTGAAAGAACACGCGCACAACGCTTCCTTGACATTAGCCAGCGCGGCAAGCTTCCGGTACCATTATCTTATTACGGTGCTCTCTCGGGTCGCTGGACGGCAGCAAAGGGTTCAGCAATCAACATGCAAAACCTCAAGCGCGGAAGTTTCTTACGCAAAGCAATTATGGCTCCCGATGGCTACCAACTCGTTGTGGGCGACCTCTCGCAAATTGAGCCGCGAGTGCTCGCGTGGTTGGCTGAGTACACAGATATGCTCGACATCTTTAGGGCTGGTGGCGACCCTTATGCGGCCTTTGGAAGCCAGATGTTCAACATACCGAACCTCACCAAAGACTCGCACCCTGACCTCAGACAGTCGGCTAAAAGCGCGTTACTTGGCTGTGGCTACGGACTGGGTTGGGCTTCATTCGCTTCCCAACTCCTCACGGGCTTTCTTGGCGCACCGCCTGTTAGGTACTCCAAGGATTTTGCCAAAGCACTTGGGGTAAGTTCTGAGTATGCAAAAGAGTTTGCCCAGTGGGACGGCAACGATACCAAACTATTTGACATCCCCCACACTTGTTCTGATAAAGATTTGCTGGTGCACGCCCTTGCCGCCAAGGCAATCATCGACACCTACCGCCAGACGGCTTGGCCTATTGTGTCCATGTGGGGGTTGTTCAGCGAGCTTATACACAGATGTTTGTACATGGGCAAAGAGTACACGCACAAGTGTTTGACATTCCGCAAGGGTGAGATAGAATTACCAAATGGAATGAAACTTCTGTACCCGAATCTGCGTCCTGAGCTAGATGACAAAGGCAGAACGCAGTGGGTGTACGGCGAACACGCAACGAAACTATACGCAGGTAAGATAACGAATAATGTGACGCAAGCGCTTGCCAGAATTGTGATGACGGATGGCATGTTGAGGGTAGCGAAGAAGTACCCCATCGCTGGCACAGTACACGACGAGTTAATCGCCGTTGTACCGGATGAAGAAGTTGTTGACGCGAAGACTTGGGTCTTGGCGCAAATGACTATGGAACCGAGTTACATGCCGGGGATACCTCTGGCCGCTGACGGTGGCGCTCACCGTAGATACGGGTTAGCAAAATCATAGGAGAAGCAAAACAATGAAGATACCAAAAGAAATTACCATTGGTCGCAAGACTTACATGGTACAAATGAATGACAACCTCATCAATGGCAAACAGATGGGTCAGATTGACTACAACAACTATGTTATGAAGATCGTTACACACGCCACATACAAGCGCAGTAACGGCACCGAGGTGCACATCAAGTTTTCTGACGAAGAAGTACACGACACTTTTTGGCACGAGTTAACGCATGGCATCTTGCACGAGATGAATCATCCGTTGCGTGACAACGAGTCGTTCGTTACTAAGTTTGCAAATCATTTATCACACGCTATTAACACAGCCCAACTATGAAAAAGGTAGCATGGTCACACTCCTCCCTCAAAGACTTTGAGGGTTGTCAGCGCCGTTACCAAGAAGTCAAGGTACTCAAGAACTATCCGTTCACAGAGACTGAGGCAACGCGGTACGGCAATCAAGTCCACGAAGCATTGGAGTTGTACGTCAAGGAGGGCACACCGATTCCTCCCCAGTACGCGCAGTTCCAACCTGTGATGGATGCGTTGCTGAATAAGTCTGGCCGTAAGCTGGCAGAGTACGAGATGGCGTTGACCGCAGACCTGTTGCCAACGAAGTGGAAAGCAGATAACGTGTGGGTGCGTGGTATCGCAGACCTGCTAATTGTTGATGACGAGAACCTGACCGCATGGGTGGCAGACTACAAGACCGGCAACAACAAGTACCCAGACCGCGATCAGCTTGTGCTCATGTCAATCATGGTATTCGCACACTTTCCCCACATACGCAAGGTTAACTCTGCGCTGTTGTTTCTTGTAAAGAATGACATTGTGAAGATGTCAATGACAGCAGACGAAGCGGCCAAGCATTGGTGGAAGTATCGTGAACGCTACGCTAGACTAGAAGCCTCATTTGCAAAAGATGTGTGGAACCCAAACCAAACGCCTCTGTGCGGTTGGTGTCCGGTAAAAACATGCGAGTTCAATCCAAAACACTAAGGAACACTCATGCCTTACAAAAATCCAGAAGACCGTGCGTCGTACGCCAAGTACGAACAGAAACCAGAAATCATTAAAAAACGAGCCGCTCGAAATAAAGCACGCGCAATGCTTATGAAAGAGGGTGTCGTACAAAAAGGAGATGGAAAAGATGTCGATCATAAACAACCCCTATCTAAAGGCGGGACAACAAAACGTAGCAATCTCAGGGTCAAGTCAGCATCTGACAATCGGAGCTTCAAACGGAAATCAGATCACAGTATCAAATGATGGGACGCTGAGAGCAAAGCGTGTTGTTGAGAGTGAAATCACAAGCGCGATGCTTGAATCCGAAGCGTTCAATATCCCTGTTGGCAGACTAATTGATGTGTGGGTAACACGTTTCGGAAACAGGTGGATAGATTTAGAAACATTAGAGGGGGACGAGTTCTTTAGCAGTGCGTTCAAGAGACTTAAACAACTCGGAGAAGTTGAAGTCCATTTTTTAACAGACAGAGCGCGGTACGTGTGCCGCATGCCAGAGCAATAACAGGAGAAGCAAATGGGAAGAATGAAAGACTTAGGTCAACAACTAACTGAAAAATTAGAGGCATACGCTAACGCAGCACAAGGCGTACAAAGCAGTCAATCATTGCAGCAAGCACAACAACAGATGAACATGTTGACGAGGCAGCAAGCACAGCAAGCAATCGCAGGCGGGTCAAACATAAAAAACAAATGGCCAGCCGTATACGACCCCAATAAACGTGAAGCATATGTAATCCCACTATCAACGCTTGCAAACATGTGGAGAGCGAAGTACGGAGACTTGTGGGTTGATGTATCTGAAATAGAAGAAGAGTTCTGGATGGACGCATCAGCAAGACTTCACAGAAACAAACTGATGGAAGAGATTGAGTTCAGAGAAAGCAACACGCCTTGGGCGCGGTTGAAGGAAGACGCGTAATGGAAATAGTTGACAACAAAGCGCTGATACTGCGCACACGCGACCCCAGCAAGTACGGCATCATTCCAAAGCACAAAATACTCAGTGAAGAAAACGGCATCTATCAAGTGGCTGTGTACTGGGGGCTTGATGAGAGTCGGGTGCTCAAGAACCTTGGTGTCAAAGATGTACCGTCTCCAATCAAAGGACGTTATGGTTGGCCGGGCAAGTACAAGCCTATGGCTCACCAGATTGAGACAGCGGCATTCTTGACACTGCATCGCAGAGCGTTCTGTTTTAACGACCCCGGCACTGGTAAGACGTTGTCTGCGTTGTGGGCGGCTGACTACTTGATAGAGCGTTCAGAAGTTCGCAGAGTGTTGGTGTTATGTCCCCTATCAATCATGCACAGCGCGTGGATGGGCGACATCATGAACAGCACCATGCACAGAAGCGCCATCGTAGCCCATCATCAACAAGCATCACGTCGCATAGAGATGATTCAACGTGACTACGAGATCGTCATTGCAAACTACGATGGACTGAACCTAATCGCTGATGAGATACGAAACGATGGCCGCTTTGATTTAATTATTGTTGACGAAGCCAACGCATACAAGAACCCATCAACACGGCGTTGGAAAGCGCTGGCATCAATCATCAAGCCTGAGACATACCTGTGGATGATGACGGGCACTCCTGCATCGCAGTCGCCTGTTGATGCTTATGGTCTTGCGCGTTTGGTTAACCCAAGCGGTGTGCCCAAGTTTCAAACTGCATGGCGAGACAAAGTGATGAACAAGATCACCATGTTTAAGTGGACACCCAAAGACAACGCACGGTCACTGGTGTACGAAGCACTGCAACCAGCAATCCGTTTCACAAAAGGTCAGTGCCTTGACTTGCCACCAGTCATCACAGTAACACGTGAAGTGCCGATGACACCACAGCAGAACAAGTACTACCGGATGTTGAAAGAACAGATGATGGTACGTGCGGCTGGGGAAGTTATCAGCGCAGTCAACGCAGGTGTGGCAGTCAACAAGCTGTTGCAAATATCCTGTGGAGCCGCGTACACAGACGACAGGGAGGTTGTTGTGTTTGACGCATCTCCTCGCTTACATGTATTGGAAGAAGTGCTGGAGGAGACTGAACGCAAGGTCATCATATTTGCATTGTTCCGTTCCAGCATCGACACCATAGTGACGCACCTCACCAAGCAAGGCTACGCCGTGGGACAAATTCACGGTGACGTGAGCGCCAGCAAGCGTGGGCAGATCATTGGCGACTTTCAGACCACTGACAGGATACGCGTCTTGGTCTTGCAGCCACAAGCAACAGCGCACGGGATTACCCTGACTGCCGCAGATACTGTTGTGTTCTTTGGGCCACTGATGAGCGTGGAGATGTACACGCAATGTATTGCTCGCGCTGATCGTAAAGGTCAAGACTCTGACAAAGTTACTGTGGTACACATTGAATCAAGCCCTATTGAGAAAAAACTATTCAAGGCTATGGAGGGTAAAGTTGACGAGCATAAACTGCTTGTAAACATGTTTGACAGCGAAGTAAAAAATATTTAAAGAAAGGAGTTGCATTGGATTTTGTTCCGTGTATGATGTTAAACGTTAGACAAAACAACAGGAGAAGCAAGTGACTACAACAATAGACGATGACGCTCCCGCACAAGAGGAGCACAACGAATTAACCACTGTCCCTATGGACAAGTTGGCTAAGGTGTACCGTAAGATGGCGGCTCGAATTCAAGAGCTGACTCAAGCGTACGAAAACGAAGTTGAGGAAATCAAGCGGCAACAAGACACCGTGAAGATCGCACTCAAAGATCAGATGCTTGCACTAGGCATGTCCTCTGTGCGCACTGACCAAGGCACTGTGGTGTTGTCAACAAAGACACGCTACAACACACAAGACTGGGATTCATTCAAGACATTCGTGCTTCAACACGAAGCCGTTGACTTGTTGGAGAAGCGTATTGCGCAGACCAACATGGCAACATTTCTTGAAGACAACCCCGGCCTCGTACCACCCGGATTGAACTCATTGACTGAGTACGCAATCTCTGTTCGCAAACCAACCAAGTAATCAGGAGAAATATCACATGACTAATGTGACGCTTTTTAACAAAGCAAACGTACCCGCGTTTGCAAAGAATCGTGAGGGCATGTCCTCAGTTGCCAAAGCTTTGGCTGGCGGCAGTGTGGATACAAGTAAACGTATCTCAATCAAGGGCGGCGTATTCCGCTTGTACAGCGGCGGTAAAGAGATTGCTTCAATCGAAGAACGCTATCTGGACGTTGTGTTCGTTGCCGCTGCGCCAGACATTGGCCGCGTGTTCTACGCCAAGTCCTACGATGGTGAGGTGTCTGCGCCTGACTGCTGGTCGGCTGATGGTAAGACACCCTCTATTGATGCTGGCAACAGACAGCACTCAAACTGCAAAGACTGCCCACAGAACATTGCAGGGTCTGGTCAGAACAACAGCCGCGCATGCCGCTTCCAGCAACGTGTTGCCGTAGTGTTAGCCAACGATATGGATGGCGACATTCTTCAGTTGACCCTGCCAGCTAAGTCCATCTTTGGTGATGGTGAAGGTGACAACCGTCCGTTGAAGGCGTACGTCAAGTGGCTGATGGCGCAACAAGACCCTATTGACCCCAGCTTGGTCGTGACGCGTCTGAAGTTTGATACCAAGTCGGAAAGCCCGAAGCTGTTCTTTAAAGAGATGCGCTGGTTGAACGATGACGAGTATGAGACAGTTTCCGCAAAAGCCGCTTCCCCTGAAGCCCATCGTGCCATTGCTATGACTATGCCGAAAACCGCTACTGTGGCGGCTCCACTGGCTATTGCTGGTAAGCGTCCTATGGGTGACTTGATCAAAGAGGAAGACGCACCTACCTACGAGCCGATTGCTGAGAAGGCAAAGAAAGCCAAGGCCGCGCCTGCTGCGGAGGAAGAAAGCGAAGAACCGACTGTGCGTAAGGAAGAGAAGAAGCCGAATGCCGTGCCTGCCAAGAAAACAAACTTGGCTGCAATGGTTGACGATTGGGAAGAAGACTAAGGGGGAGGGGGCTTCGGCCCCTACAACATGGCTTACTCACAACAAACAATCAACATGGTCATGAAAGCGCCGAAGACGTTGGGTAACCAACTCGGGCGCTGGGCTGTTCACCACAACTTCTCTGTCGTAAGAATCTCTCAAGCACTTGGCGTTTCACGTCAATCTGTTTACAACTGGTTCGGCGGTGGCGAAGTGTTTGTAGCTTACCGGCCATCGGCAAGCTCACTTCTCAAAATCCTACAAACATCAAGCACAGCCGACGAGGCTTGGAGAAAAACATGCAAGGCATTCAACCTAAGCAACTGAATAACAACGAGCTTCTACGCTACATCTACATCATGGGTTTCGACAAAGTTCCGCCGGACTGGGTTGAGATGCTTGTAGAACGTTTGGCGGCTTTTATTGATGCCAGAGAATCAATCTACCAAGATGGATTTGAAGAAGGCTTTCAACAAGGCGTAGAACACGCGAACGACGACTTCAAATAACCCAAAGGATAGACATGACTCCGCTTGAGTTCCTAGCGGTGGTTTTGCCGTCTCCGGGTTTAGGCTCGTATTGCGCGGTAGAACTCACAAAAAGAAAACAACATGTGTTCACGGACACAGTCGAGGAACTGCACCCCCACATAGACAACTGGAACAACGATAACTGCGACATCTTCTACGCTGTCTCATGCTTCAATGGGAAGAAACGCGAAGCTGACAAAGCTACGCACGTAAGGTCTTTCTTTGTTGACTTGGACGGGTACGCATCAAAGAAGGATGCTGTACTGGCGCTGGATGCGTTCATGGCAAAGGTCGGGCTTGATGCGCTCGGCAAACCGTGGATTGTTGGTTCAGGTGGGGGACTGCACTGCTACTGGCCGATGACCCGCGATATGACGGTTGCTGAATGGCGACCTGTTGCACAGAGCATAAAACTTCTATGCAAACAAGAAGGCATGGTCATTGACATGTCGGTCACCGCAGATGCAGCTAGGCTGATGCGGGTGCCGGGCACCAAGAACCACAAGAAGAAGTATGTGCAACCTCTTCCTGTAAAGCTGTTGATGGAAGGAGACCTGTTTGACTTTGATGCGTTTGTTGAAGTCATCAACTCCAACCTCAAGGAGAAAGCACCACCGCAAGCTGACCCAATCATGTTGCCGGGGGCACGCCCAAAGAACGTGAAGACCACTGCGCAGATCAAGATGCTGCAAAACAGTCGCACAGTCTTTGCTGAGTTCCAACCTCACTGCGCCCAGATTGCTGACTACGTTGCCACAGCCCAAGAGGACGGCAAAGAACCTGTCTGGAGGGCGTTGTTGTCATGGGCTAAGGTCTGTGATGACGGTATGGAACACGCGATTAAGCTGAGCGACCTGCACCCGTACCCACACGAGCGCATGCACCAGAAGTTGGCGGAGATCAAAGGGCCTTACTCTTGCGTTGCAATGGATTCACTGAACCCCGGGATATGCACAAGTTGTCCACACTGGGGGAAGATTACAAATCCGCTGATCCTTGGCAGGGAGATTAAGGTTGACAACACAGAGAAAGTCATACCACTGAATACTGTCAGCGAAGATTTCGTAGAAGAAGAATTCTTTGCGCTTGAGGATGCAGGAGACAGCGACGAACCAGAACACATTGATGCAGTCAAGCGCCCACCCCCACCACGTGGGTACAGCTACGGCGAGAACGGCGGTGTGTACTTTGTAAGGATTGATGAAGACGAGGACGGCAAGAAATCCAAGAAGACTACCCAGCTTGTTCCGTACGACTTGTTTGTGGTTGACCTGCTCAAGATGGAGGAAGAACATCTGGTTCACATGGCCGCTGTGCGTCCCGAAGGCGTGCTGACGCTGAACTTCCCACAGAAATCAATCGTGAGCAAGGACGAGACGCTTAAGTGGCTGGCTAGTCAGAACATTGTGTCCACATTTGCTGGCTTCGACAAACAGCTTTATGAGTATGTACGCGCTTGTGTAGGTGAGGCATCGCAGTCCAAGAAGCCCATCGTTGTCCCGTATCAATGTGGCTGGCAGGTAGACGACAGCTTCGTCTACAACAACCGCGTGTTCACCAAAGACGGCAGAGAGACACGCATCCCCATGCCCGGTCTGGAGAACATTAACCGCAACACCAACAGCGATGGTGACTTGCAGACATGGAAGAAGCTGTGGCAGACCATATTCGTGAACAAGCCCAACATGGAGACGGCGCTGGCTGTGTGTCTAGACTCGTTTGGTGCGCCTCTGATGCGGTTCACCGAGTACGAAGGCTTTGTGTGGCACATTGGTTCCCGCGAGTCGGGCACGGGTAAGTCGCTGGTGCTGAGCGCCAAGGCTGGTGTGTGGGGTCACCCCCTGAGATACAGGACAGGCAAAGGAACATCCCCAGTAGCCATGCAGCAACGCGCTGGCTTGCTCAACAGTATGCCTTTGCTGGTTGACGAGATCACCAACACCCAACGTGCCAACATGGAATGGGCACCGGTTTTTATCTTTGACTTTGCAGAAGCGCAGGGCAAGGAGCGTATGGATGCGGGAGCCAACAAGGAACGTATCAACAACACGTCTTGGAAAACCACCTGCACCATGACCTCCAACGAAAGCCTGACCGACTACATGGCTGGCGCAAGAAAGTTCAGTTCAAACGGCGAGCTTTTGCGTATGCTTGAGTGGAACCCAAACATCAAGTTGGTCTGGACTCCTAAAGAGCGTGAAGTATTGCTGGACATAAAGCGTCACTACGGCGTGGCGGGTGAAGCTTGGGTTAGATGGTTGACCAAAAATCGAGAGGTGGCGAAGGAGGTTGTAGCCAAGACGCACGCACACTTGAAAAAGGTCATGAACTTTGATGATGACGAACGCTACTGGCATGCTGGTTGCACGGTCATTGTTGCTGCGGCTGTACTTCTTCGCAAGGACTACGCCGGTATCATTGATGTAGAAGTGCAGAAAGTTATTGATGCTCTTAAACTAGTTGTTGAGAAAGCCCGGGGCATTATCCGTGGCAGTGTGCGCACCGCTGAGGATGTATTGAACGCCTACACCGGAGACAACTACGGAAGCTTCATCATCATTAAGAAAGCTGAGGGTCGCCTAATGGCCGCATGGGGGGATGGCGAGTCTGTTGACAAGTCGCTTACCAGATCAAAAGTACTTGGGCGTGTTGAGCACGGAACGCTTGCAGACGGATTCAGAGAGTACTACATTGAGGAACAACTTCTCAGGAAGCATTGCGTCAGCATGAGCTTTAGCTACGATGACTTCAAGAAGCAGATGGAGAAGATGTTTCGCGTCAAGTACTCCAAGAAAGATATGCTGGGCAAGACCAACGGCCCATCCATGCGCGTCAACGCTATGCACATAACTTTTGAGGAAGAGCAGTTCAATGGAAATAATCTATCCGTGGGCGACACTTAAACCGGGGGAGGGGTTTTTTGTTCCCGGACTGGACGTTGTAAAGATAAAGGAACTGGGGCTACGCGCCTCAGTTCCTTACAAGTACCGGACTCAATCCTTTATCGGTATTAAAAAGGGCTTGATAGGAGTATGGTTTTATCGGAAACCTCTCTCACCGTTTGAGCAACGGCGGTCTTTATCTTCCTGATCTTGTCCAGTTGTTCGCGCTTGGCTTCGGCGGTCATGTTTGATGCGTTGATTGCACGCTCTGCTTGCGTCAGCTTGTTCATGTTTGCTTTGAACTTGTTGGCCAAGTCTGCTTGCATGTACTCGTTGCCGCGACGCTGAAGCAGATCTTTGGCTTCTGCCGTGCGCCCCTCCGCAACCAGTTTATCAAATGTGTTTTTGACTTTGAGGTTCTCGTTCATGCGCTCATACACACTGTTGATGATGCCGCCAGCGTCGTTGGGTTGGAACGCACCGCCAAGAATTGGGTACTCTGACAAACGTTTAACGGCTTTTTCAGGTGTCTCAGCTGTTGGCACACCTACACTGAGCGCGTGCATGAACGCCAGCCCCATCGTGCCCGTGTAACCATTGATAAGTTGCTCAAACACAATAGGCGAAATGCCGAGCGTTTTGCCAATACCTTTGGCCAGTTCTGACGTGTTGTTGCGGAACTGCTCTTCTGGTAATAGCTCTTTCTCCCGCGCAGACAGTGTGTCCCTGCCTGTGTAGAACGACTTACCCAGCCCTGCCTCAATGGCAGGTTTCATTATTTGTGGGATGCCATACGACGAACCACCGGGAATTGTCTGAAGCAGGATTTGTTTGAACGCCTTAACTGCTTCCTCGCCGCCATGTTCGTTGACCATACTGTTGTAAATTGCCTCAGGCAACGCTTTGAAAAAATAACCAAGCTCAAACGGTATAGGTAGTTTAATTGGTTCGTCTAATCCCGGCACGCGAATAAAGAAATTGCCGTACTTTTGGTCAGGGGTAGCGTTCTTGTAAGCTTCATCATCCTGCATCATGGCGGCGTAGACAAGACTTAC